>Ga0194131_10001816_pt1 | contig 35865 bp, 26 predicted proteins | sample TA2KigO120mmetaG_FD_148631 | JGI IMG/M metagenome (GOLD analysis project Ga0194131, IMG submission 148631) | Freshwater microbial communities from Lake Tanganyika, Tanzania - TA2015053 Kigoma Offshore 120m | ecosystem: Environmental > Aquatic > Freshwater > Lake | place: Tanzania: Lake...
TTGGTTGAGACTGTTGAACGGAAGGCGGCCTTGGAGACCGCACGAAAGGTGCGCTCTCTCTCGTCGAGACCCCATCAACCGGAGAGCCGGATGCGGGAAATCCGCCCGTCCGGTTCGGAGGGAGGGGTGACGCTCGTGTGTCATCCCTACCCCTATCCCATTACTCGGACGATTTCTCTGCTTTCGGTTCCGGAAGCAGAAAACTCAACCCCAGGCCGATCAAAAACATGCTCGTGCCCACGATGGCCGCGGCCGTGGCCACGTGCGCGGGCGATCGCCCGCCCAGCATCGGCGCGACGAGATTCGTGGTCACGAACGCGGCCGAGGTGCCGAGCATCCGTCCGCCCACATTGGTGGCAAAGCTGCCGCCGGTGCCGCGCAAGTGGAGCGGAAACACCTTCGGCAGGTATTCGCCAAAATAACTGAACTGCGCCACGGTCAGGAATCCGCAGATGGCCACGCCCCAATGAAAGAGCGCGGGCTGATCGCGGAACAGCCAGTAATAAGTTAGCGGCAGCACGATCAGTCCAGGAACTTGAAAGAGGCGCAGCAACATTCCTTTGCTGATGGCCAGCGCGAGGAGCGCGGCCAACGCGATTCGTCCCAGCAATCCGCCGATCTCCTGCCAGAGCTGGACGTCTTTGCCGCGCGTCTTCACGATGTTGTCGGGCCCCGCCTGTTTCTCTCGGTTCGCGCCCAATTGTCCGAGAATCTTTTCGCGCTCCAGCACGGCTTTCTTGGCTTCGGGAGCGGAAGCCGTGAGCTTGTCCAGTTCCCCGTCCAGCGCGGCGATTTGGTTCGTGAGGCCGGCGAGCGTGGTTTGCAGCGCGGCCTTTTGGGCCTCGGAAATGTCCGGCGTCTGGAGCGCCCGGCCGGTGGCTCGCAGTTCGCGGCGGGCTTTGCCGCGCTGGCCGGAAAGCTCTCGAAGCCCAGCCACTTCCGCGCAGGCCTGCTCGAAGCGAGGCTTGAGATCGTCGAATTGTTTGTTCAATTGCGCGGCTTCCGCCTGGAGCGGGCGAAGAATTTTCTGTGGCTCCGCCAGATCGGCGATGCCGGGCATGATCCGCGTCGGCGTGAGTTGCAGCGCTCCAAACGCGATCCCGTAAGCACAGGCGGAGAGGGCCGCTGTGACGAGCGTCGTGCGCCGCAGTTCCGGTGAGAAAAGCTCGGCGAAGCTGGACCGCCGCAACGTCCCGGCGCGGCGTTTCTCCTGCCAAACCCGGGACTCCGGCACAAACGGGAGCAGCAGCGCGATGGGAATCGCCGGCAGCAAACCCGTCATCAGCGTGTAGCGCCAGTCCGCGTGGGCGTCGAAAGGTTGCGGCAACGGCAAAGCCGGCAGCGTGGCCGCGTGTTTCAGAATCCAGCCATTGACCACCGTGACGAAGATTCCGCCCACCGACGCGAACGCCTGCGTCCAGCCGAGCACCTTTTCCCTGCGTCCCTTGTCCGGAAATAATTCAGCCAGCCACGTAATTGCGGCCACGAATTCCAGACACACACCGACGAACGTCGCGCAGCGGAAGAAGACAAACCAGCCCAGCGTCGTGGTGAAGGCCGCAGCCACCGGCGACAACGAGTAAATCGCAATGCTCACGGCCAGCATGGTCTTGCGTCCGATCCGGTCCGTGAGCCACCCGCCGATCAAGCCGAACACGCCCCCGCACAGCGCCGCGATCCAGAGCAGGCGGCCCACCCAATCCGTGACGAGCGGATTGTTGGCCGGCACCTGGAGAATCTCCGCGATGGCTGGCGCGGCGATCAGCGGCAGGAGCAGCAGTTCGTAGGTGTCGAACAGAAAACCAATGGCTGCGACGGTGAGGATGAGCCATTCGGTGAGGGTAAACGGTTTGGTCGGGGCGCCATCGGGATTCATGCGCGCAAATTGTGCAGCATCTGCTGCGCAAGATTCAACGGCGAAGTTGATCGAATGGGTGGCGAATCGCCACGGATTGCACGGATAACACGGATAACACAGCTTTTACATCCGTGAAATCCGTGGTCCAAGAATCTGCGCTCTTGGCCTACTTCTGAGCGCCTGCTGAAGCTGCGGTCGATTCAGCCTTCTGTCCCGGTTTGATTCCCAACGCGACCAAGCCGTCCAATTCGAGCGGCGGGTAGAGCATTTGCGGGAAGAGCTTCCGGATCGCGGGCATCGTCGTGGCTTGCGTTTCGTAGCTTGACTCACCCGTTTGCGCGCGGCCCACCAAGACGAAATGCAGGATGCGGCCTGCGGGAAGGTCCGGCGGCAGTGCGAGCTTCATTTGAACGGAGTTGGTTTTCGCGGGAATGACGCTGTCGCTGAGCGCCAATCCGCTGCCGCCGCCCAACACCGAGAGCGTGATCGGACCGTCGTACTCGCGGCGTGCGCACTCCACTTTCACGTCGAACGTGCCGCCCGCTGAGGCCTCGAACTTGTCCGTCTCCACGCTCAAGGCAAAGCCCGGCGGATGCGGCCGGATCTCCAGGCGATACTTGAAGTCTGGCCCGCCCTGTCGATTCAGCTCTTCCACGAGCAGACGGTAAGTGCCGGCCTCGTTGAAGCGGTTCGTGATCGCTCCTTCGTCTGCGCCCGTGACATTCGCCTCTGCCACCAGAGAATCGTCCGCCTTCCGCAGTTCCAGATAGAGATCGCACGGCGAGCCGAGGCTGCGGGTTCGCCCCGCGAAGACGAGGCGCTGTCCCTTTTGAACTTCAAATTCGTAAAAGTCGCGATCACGGTTCTGCGCGAAAGTGCCGGCAATGACGACCGGCGCGGAAATCGGCAGCGCCGTGGCCGGCGTGTCGTTCGGCTCCACTTCCGCGCGCTCAACCAGCGGGCTGAGGCTGGCTGGTCGGAAGCCCGGTTCGTTGATCGGCAGCAACCGGAGCGGGACTTGCGAAAAGTCGCCCACGCGCAGCCGGTAGCGATGCTTGCTCCCGCCCTGGTAACGAATGTCCCGAACTTCGATCACGCATTTTCCAGCCGCGGTGAAGCGATGCGTGACGCGCGCGTCGGCATAAGCTCCCGGATCATCGTCGCAATACGCCAGTTCCCGGCCGTTCGCATCGAGCAGGCGCACCACCGGGTCCAGCGCGCTCCCCAGGCGGTGCGCGACGATATCGACGTTAACGCGCTGTCCCGCCGCTGCGTCAAACTGGTAGTAATCAAAACCGAGTTCTTCCGCTGCGCCATCGACCGCGATCGGCAACGACAACAACTGCGCTCCTTGAACCGTCTTGTTCGTGCCGCATTTCGAGAGGGTGGAAAGATCGTCGATGGATACTAACAACAAATTGGAGATGCCGTTCGTGGTCGCCACACGGATGGCACCGATCCCACGCGGGACATCCTCGGAGACGGAAACGTCGCAGATCAGCCGCGAGCTGCTGCCGCTTGCGTCGCTCGCCGAGACGATCGCGGTGTGCGCGCGGAAACTTGTCCAAATCTCGGTTGCGCCGGCCAGGTTATCTCCCACGAGCGTCAACGCCGTGGTCTTGCCGGGCGCGACGGCGGACGGGATCGTGTGCGTGAGGCTGGGGCTTTGGGCGGCGAGGCTGGTTGCGGTGATCCCCCAAAGCACCAAGGCGCGCCAAGCGCGCACTCCAGTAGCGCAGGTTTTCAACCTGCCGTATCGCCGATTTGGAATCGGCACCGGACCGGCAAATCTTGCTGACTGCAAATCTGTCGGAAGCGCGCGGAATGCAGTTCTGCGAAGCAGCATCCAAGGTATTGATTCTATTGGTCGAAATTGTGTTTGTCCCATCTTCACTTTGTGTAGCGCAGCACTTCGCTATGGGGCTGATTATCGACGTTCCAAAGTCGCAGGTCCTTATCCTGTTTGCTGAAGAACAAAGTCTGGACCTTCAGGCCCTCGACATGCCCGTCGCAAAAGACTACGCTCAAGCGCCTGCGATGACGCTTCCACCCAGTCGGTCGGCCGCCTTCATCGCTAGATATCGCAGCCAAACTTCCGGTAAGATCCCCAACCCCGCCTTCGCGTACGATGTACCCTAGCGTGTCATAGAGGTCTCGCTTCAAATTAATAGGAGAGCGCTGCCCGAATTCGTACGCGTCGCCAAAGGCAATCATCTCCCCTGGGGAGATCACGAAGGATTCAGAAACTGGATTCGGAAACAATGGACCTAATTTTGCCCTATAGACCCCAGCCCCACCTAACCCGGTGGGCGCTCTTTCTGCATCCCTGTTCCCATTGCCCACAGTCCCGTTCAAACTAATTCCCGAAGAGTTGTAGCCATAACTGCCGCCGGAACCGTGCCACTTCCGGCGCGTGTCAGACGGGCAGACGAACACGCTCGGGGGCCAAATTACAAACTCTCTATTGTCAGTCCACCTGCGGTTCACGACCGGCTGATCCAAGTAACCATTAACAGATTTGGACCAATGCCGCCAAGGGCCTCCGGGTTCCGTCCTTGGGTAAAAGCCTTTGTCGTCAACATACATTCGTAGGGCGAGTCCCAGTTTCCTGGTGTTGGACTTGCATTTCACGAAGTACGCGCTGCCTTTAGCTCCTGATAGCGCTGGCAATAGCAGCGACGCCAAAACTCCAAGGATTGCGATCGCCACGAGCAATTCGGGTAAGGTGAAAGCCAGGCAAGAACTGCCCTTCAGTTTGGCTGTTGATCTCATGTCGCAGGGCAAAGCGCTGGCATGATTGAAAATCTGCGCTGCGAGCAACTTCCTCACGCAAGCACGCCCATGACCGGGTTGCCTTCGGAAATGTGCACGGGCCGATTGCCCACGGCGCGCACTTCGGTGTGCGGGTCGATGCCGAGCAGGTAAAACACGGTCGCCGACAGATCATCCGGGCGCACCAGATTCTCCGCCGGATACGCGCCGTGTTTGTCCGACGCGCCGTACACGAAGCCGCGCTTCACGCCCCCTCCCGCCAGCAGCGCGGTGTAACACTGCGGCCAGTGATCGCGGCTGATGTTGGCATTGACCTTGGGCGTGCGGCCGAACTCGCCTACCCACAGCACGAGCGTCGAATCGAGCAGCCCGCGCTGGTCCAAATCCTCCAGCAGCGTCGGCAGCGTTTGATCCGTGATCGGCAAGTGCCGCTTCTCGATAATCGGGAACATCCGCGTGTTGTTGAAGCCGTGCGTGTCCCATCCGCCATTGGTCGTGCTCTGGCCGCCGATGCTGTCGGAAAAATAAACCGTGACGAACTTCACGCCTGCTTCCACCAACCGCCGCGCCAGCAGACAGCTTTGCCCGTAGGTGTGCCGGCCGTAGCCGTCCCGCACTTTATCGGGTTCCGCGGACAAATTGAACGCCTCACGCAGCTTCGTGGAGTGCAGCATCGCCAGCGCTTTCTGATAATAGTCATCGAGCCCCTGGGCCGTCGCCGAGTACTCCAGCAATCTCGATTGCGCGTCGATGACCTTCTGGAGTTCGCGCCGTTGCGCCAGGCGCTCGTAGCTCAGGTTCGCTGGCAAGGTCAATTCCGGCAGGCTGAAGTCCGGGCTGTTCGGATCCTGAGTGAACAAGAACGGATCGTGAACTTTGCCCAAAAAGCTGGCGTGCTGGCCCGGCGTCACCGATCCATCCCGGATCACGTAGGGATAAGCGACAAACGTGGGCACCGCTCCACTGACCGGGGCGAGCTGATCCACCACCGAACCGTACGCGGGAAACAACTCGATGGAATCCTTCAAGCGAATGTCATCCACCGGCGGCGCGTGGCCCGTCAGCGCGTAATACGACGCCGAATTGTGGTTCTTCATCGTGTGGTGCATGCTGCGGATCAGCGTCACTTTGTCCATGACCTTGGCCATGCGCGGCAGGCGCTCGGCGACCTGGATGCCCGGCACGTTGCTCGCCATCGGCTTGTGCAGCCCGCGAATGCCTTCGGGCGCCTCCGGTTTCATATCGAAGGTTTCCAGATGGCTCGGCCCGCCGAACTGGTACAGGAAGATGACGGACTTGGCGCGCGCCGGCGGCCCTTTCTTCATCGCTTCCGCACGCAGCAAGCCCGGCATCGTCAAGCCGAGCATGCCAAGTCCGCCGACTTTCAAGGCGTGCCGGCGGGAAAGGCGCGAGGCGTGGAATCCGGGGCAGGCGAAGGAGTGAATTGGCTTACTCATAGGCTGTTATCACTTTCTCAACACAAACTCTTTCGCGTTCAGCAAACCCCACAACAAATCCTCCAACGCCGCGCGCCGGTCCTTTGCGGCGTCCAGGTGCTTCTGCGCCCTCTCTAACTCCGTCGCGCCGGGCGCCCGCGTCAGGGCCGTCCAATAAAGCTCGTCGATCATTTCTGCATCGGATTTGCCCGAAGCCAGCAGCGCAGTCAGCCGGTTCTCGCTGTTCGTCAGCAGATCATTCACCGTCGGACCGCTGATCATCTGGAAAGCCTGGCTCATGGTCGTCTCGGTGGAACGCTCGCACTCGCAGGTCAGCAGCCTCTGAGGCTTCCCGAAGACGATCAGGAACTGGTCGTTCCCTTTCGGCCCTCCGCGCTGTCCGCGCACCCGTTCAGGCCGCGCGCCGGGCAATTCCGCCGCGCGCATTCCCGCGGGATAACCCTGAAACTTCGAAGGCACGCCCGCCACCTGAGTCTGGCAATCCATCATCTGTTCCGCGCTCAGCCGCCGCACGAGCGCGCGCGAATAATTCATTTCGTCCTCGCGGTTGGTTTCGTTCGGTTCGCTCGACAACTGGTAAGTGCGCGAGTTCATGATCAGCCGGATGACGTGGCGCAGATCGAAATCATGCGCGATGAAATCCCTGGCCAGCGCCTCCAGCAATTCCGCGTGCGAAGCGGGGTTGGTGGCGCGAAAATCATCGATCGGATCGACGATGCCCCGGCCCATCAAATGAAACCAGATGCGGTTGACCTGGGCGCGGGCGAAAAACGGATTCTCCGGGGCAGTCATCCAGGCGGCCAGTTCGTCCAAGGCGTCGGAGCCCGGGTCGTAATTCGTCAAACGTGAAACGTAATCTGGTTCGTGCGTCGTGGTTCCCAGCATGTGCGGAGAGGCGGGTTTGCCGGTGCGCGGGTTTTTCACTTCGCCTTTGCGCGCGACGAACACGATTTGCTCGCCTTTGAATTCGTGCGAGTCGTTGCTGTCCTGGCGGCGGTTCTCCAGAACCTTGTATTGGACGCGCGAGAACAGCGCCGTCCAGTTGTAGTAATCATCCTGAGTCCAGCGATCGAACGGATGGTTGTGGCACTGGGCGCATTGCAGCCGCGTGCCCAAGAACACCTGCGCCGTCGCTTCGGCCCGGCTCACGGGGTCGCGGTTTGCCCGGTAGTAATTCGCGGCGGGACTGGCGTAGGTGCTGCCACGCGTGGCGATCAATTCCCGGACGAACTGGTTCATCGGCTTGCCCTCGGCAATGCTCTGCCGAATCCAGCGATGGAAGTTCTGCACGCCCTTCTGATCCAGCGCCCGTTCCTCGTTGCGGAGCAGATCCGACCATTTCAACGCCCAGAAATCCGCGAACTCCGTCCGTTGCAGCAATTCGTCGATCAGCTTCGCCCGCTTGTCGGCGCCTTGACTCCGAACAAACGCACGCGCTTCCTCTGCCGCCGGCAGAATCCCCAGCAAATCCAGATAAGCGCGCCGGACAAACACTTCATCGCCGCATAACTCGGAAGGGTTCATCCGCAACTGGCGCAACTTCGCGAACCCGTGTTCGTCGATGTAATTCTTCGCGGAAGGATTTCGCCAGATGAAGCCCGCTCGCGCGGGCACGAACGCCAGACGGACCGGGACCTGACATTGGAGATAACGGACCAGAACGGTGACTTCGCCGAATCCCTGGCGTTCCACGAGTCCGTCCGGGGAAATTCTGGCCAGGCTGTTGCTCGGCTCATAAACCGCAATCCGAGTGACGTCCCGTCTGGAGCCATCGGAAAAAGTTGCCTGGACGCGCAACGGCACGGTCTCCGCCAGGTCGAGCAGAATCTCTTCCGTTGGCGTGACCTCAATCTTCCGCAGCCTGGGAGTGTCCGCCGCATCGGGGCGCGCGCCGCCCGCAATCCAGTCGCGAAGCGTTTGATATTCCCATGATTCTTTGCCGAACCGCTTGCCGCCTTCGTGAGAAATCGCAGTGGCGGGTTTGAGCAGAACCAGGCTCTGGTCAGGGGCCGAAGCGTTCACGCGCCGGCCAAATTGATCGCGAGTGAGCGCGTGGAAGTCCCACTCCGGATCCTCGCCGCGCAGGGAGAGTTTGAATCCCGCTTTGCCATTGGCGTTGCCGTGGCACGCGCCCGCGTTGCAGCCCGCCTTGGACAGAACCGCCACCACATCGTTCCGGAAGGAAATCTCAGCAGCGCGCGCGTCCGCCAAAACCAGGAGCGCGATGGCCGCGCCGACCGACGAAAGCTGTCGAATAACATTTCGCTTCGTTGCCTTCTGTAAACCCTGCCGCCGGTCGAGCAGGAAACTCAATGCGGCGGACGCAAGCCAGCGGGCGGATGCGACCGGAACCGCTTTCGGTTCCAGCTCGCGAGCATCGCTCTGATCCGGCGCCGGCGTCATCGCCCGGAATATAGTTCAGCTTCCGAGGTGGAAAAAGAGTTTTCTGAAGCAACCGCCGACCAGCACGATGCCGGCCTCTTCAAGGGCCCGGAGGACCGGCTTAATCTCCTGCGGTGTTCTGGGCCGCAGTTTCAGCATAGCGGAGGCAGCGGCTTTTCAGTGATCTTCTTGGGAGGAAACCAAGAACTGAACGCCAAATTAAGCTCGACAAGGCGTGAGTTTTCCCGGTTAACGAAACGAACCGACACCTTCCTTTATGAATACAAATTCTTTGCCCTCGTTAGTCCGCGCCGGATGGAACTATCGAGCAACTGCGGCAGTGTTCTTTACGAGTTTTTTCGCAGCAACGGTCGCGCCGGCAGCGCCGGCCCAGAGTTCCACTAAGGCCGGCAAAAGTCCCACCGACGAATTGCCGCCGCACATCACCCGCCTGACGTGGTTCGGCGAGCGCGCGGACTGGTCCCACGACGGAAAGAAGATTCTCTTTGTCGAAAAGACCTACGGCGATGCCTACGAAATCGATCTGGCGACACGAGTCGTTCGCCCCGTCACCCATCACTATCCTCACCTCGGCTACACGCGCGCGCTTTACCTGGCCAACGGCGACATCTTGCTGTCCGGTCCGGAAGCGTTCGATCCGAAGAACCCGCATCCCAGCCGCGTGCAATCCTATCTTTACGTCCTGGACAAGAGCCTGACCAAGCCGCCCGTGCCGCTCGGCACCAAATGCAGCGAAGGCCCTGCGGTCTCGCGCAAACGCCTGCACATCGCCTGGACGCACGTGAGCGCGCAATATCCAGACAAACTGCCCGCAGGCGTCTCGCAGATGCACGAGGCGGACCTTGTTTATGAAAACGGCGCGCCGAAGCTGGCGAATCAGCGGTTGATTCTCGACAGCCGTGACCTGCCTTTCAAATGCACGATGGAGACGCAGAATTTCCGTCCGCCAGAGGAACGCGAGCTGACGTTCTCCGCCTACGCACATCAGGGGACGGACGTTTGCGGCGTCGATCTTGCCACGAAAAAGGTGATCAACTACTCGAACGCCCCCAGGCAATACGACGAGCCAGAAGGGATTTTTCCGGACGGCCAGTTCACGCTGGTTGAGTGCGATCGCCAGAATCAGCAAGGCTCCGGCCACGTCGATCTCTGGAAGCTAAGAGCGTGTCCGAAAATTCCGCGGGGTCCTGTTTTCGCGCCAAAGGCCGGATGGCGAGGCGCCACGAAGGAGAATATCCTCCCTGGATCTTCGACTGAGGAGCAACGAAGCCAGGCGGCCTTTGGCGCGAAAACCCTCCGGGCGGCGGGTCTTTTGTCCGTGGCCTGCGTTGGCTCGGTCCTTACAGCCCGCGTTGGGGATGCTCGGACCTCGCCGCCTTGGCCACAGCCAAAATCCCTCGCCGCAGGACCCCGCGCAATTTTCGGACACGCTCTAAGACTCGACGGCAGCGGCCAGACCGAGCGGCTGACATACTTCAGCGATTATCCCGGCTACAAGGCGTCGAATCCGGCCGTGAGCGACGATGGCCGGTTCATCGCGTTTCAAATGGCGAAGTCTCGCGACCCCGCCGGTGTAGGCTACGGGATTTTCATCTACGACATCGCGATGGCCAAACAACTTTCGGGCCGAGCCCAGGGCGCAAGTTACCGTGCGGTCGCGGGCTTTCCGCAACTGCCTTCCGGCTGGACGCTCGGCGCCGTGTCTGGCGTCGCGACCGATGCCAAAGGCAACGTCGTGCTTTTCCATCGCGGCGAGCATCCGATCCTGGTGTTCGACCAGAGCGGGAAGTTTCTCCGCTCCTTCGGCGACGGCCTGTTCAAGTCTGCGCACGGCCTGCGACTCGACAAAGACGACAACATCTGGGTGACGGACAACGGCAATCACACCGTCACGAAGTTCAGCCCGGGCGGCCAGGTGCTGCTGAGTCTGGGCGTGAAGGATTCGCCCGGTGAAGACGACAGGCGCTTCGACAAACCGACCGACATCGCGTTCGCGCCAAACGGAGATGTCTTTGTGAGCGATGGCTACGGGAATTCGCGTGTCGTGAAATTCAACCACGCCGGCAAGTTCCTTCTCGCCTGGGGAAAAAAAGGCACGGGTGAAGGCGAGTTCAATGTGCCGCACGCCGTTCGGCTGGACTCTCAAGGGCGGGTCTATGTCGCGGATCGCGAGAACGACCGCGTCCAGGTGTTCGATCAGAACGGCAAATTCATCCGACAGTTCGACGGCTTCGCGCCGTTCGGCCTTTTCATCACGCCGGATGAAACGGTGTTCGTGGCGGATGGCCGGGCGCATCGCGCGCTCAAGATGACGTTGGAAGGAAAGATTCTTGGGGCGTGGGGCGAACTGGGTTCAGAACCCGGCAACTTCATCCTGCCGCACGGAATCACGGTCGGGAGCGACGGTGCGGTGTACGTCACCGAGATCAACGGGAAGCGGGCGCAGAAGTTTGGCGTGATGCGCGGCAACTGAACAGACCCTAAGGCCGCGTTTTCTGGAGATACAGTTGTTGGGGATGAAACGGGATGATCGTCAATCTGCGGCGATTGATATTCACGAAGGCATCCAGCGCCAGGTTTGGCGAAGCGAGGACATCTGATTCTCCGCTCGCCTCGCTTAGGTGGATGGCAGCCACCAAGCCTTGCCTCAAGCGGGTTGCTGCTGCGTCAGGCAATGCAGTGTGCCGAAGCCGAGCACCAGATCCACCGCGTGAATGCCCACCACGGGCCGATCCATGAACAGTTCCGAGAGAGTGCCCAGAGCAATGCGGTCGTTCGGGTCGTTGAATGTCGGCACCAGCACGGCCGCGTTGGCGATGTAGAAATTGGCGTAGCTGGCTGGCAAACGGCAGCCACCGAAGTACAGCGGCGCCGGCATAGGCAGCGGAACAACTTCCGGTTTTGATCCGTCCTCCAAGCGCAAATCCTGAATGCGTTCCCAGTTCTCGGACAGCGGACGATAATTGGCGTCCTTCCGGTTCGTTTCTTTGATCAGCACGACGGTCTCCGGATTCACGAAGCGGCAGATGTCGTCGATGTGTCCGTGCGTGTCGTCGCCGACGGGGCCGGCGACGAGCCAGAACACGTTCGTCACGCCTAAATACTTTTTCAGCGTCTCGTCGATTTCCTTTTGACCCAGGCCCGGATTGCGGACCTGAATTTTCGGATCGAGATAACATTCCTCCGTGGTGAGCAAAGTGCCGCGGCCGTTCACCTCGATGCCGCCGCCTTCCAGAACAAAATCTCTGCCGTGGCACTCGGCACGGAAGAGCTGTTTGCGCAGCAGCTTCGCGGCGGTCTCCGGCACACGGCGATCCTTCTGCCAATCGCGGTATTTGGCCCAGGCGTTGAAATGGAAATGGACGATGGCGGTTTCGGATTTGCGATCGGCGATTGGTGGTCGGCGATTGGCGATTGGCGATTGGCGATTGGCGATTGGCGATTGGCGATTGGCGATTGGCGATTGGCGATTTCTGCGCTTCACGAAGATCGGCCCGCTATCTCGCGTCCATCCACGATTCGTCGGATGAACGACGAACTGAATACGCCGCACGTCCGCGCGGGCCCGCCTCAGGTATTCTTGCGCTCGTTTCGCGTCGGTCTTGGAATTGACGAGCATCCGCACGATTTCGCCGGGAGCAATTTTGCGCGCGATTTCGCCATAGACCCAGCGGATGGTGTCGAGTTTGCCGGGCCAATCGGTTGGGTTGTGCGGCCAGCCCAACCACGTCGCCTCGTGTTTCTCCCATTCTGCGGGCATGGAAAAACCAAACTCGGCCGGGGGAGAGGTTGTATCGGTTTTCTTTTTCGGCATAAAAGCGGCGCGCAGAATAGGACCTTCAAGAAGCCAGTTCAATGTGCTTCCGCGCTTTCCGAAACCCGAAGGGCTGGCGGCGTTCTTGGTTTAACCGTCTCGATCCAGTTCAACCACGAATGAACACCAATCAACACGAATTCGGACGGGGATGAAGTGCCCATGCACCGGGTCAGCGTCAAGTCACGGCAAAGTGATCCTTGACGTGAACGTCGAGAAAGCGCCGGAACCCATTCTTATTCGTGTCGATTCGTGTTCATTCGTGGTTCCTGATTGAATTGTTACGGCTTAGAAATTCGTCTTTCGACATTCTCCCGGAGCAGTGGTCGGCAGCGTTGGAGCGCGACGCGAGCAGCCTACCGCCTTCCATCGTAGAAAACCGGAAGATCTTTCGGATTCCGGAGCGTCGCGCGCGGCGAGCGCGCGAACCGGAACAGAAGCTTCAATATTTCGGGCTTGCTGTAGAGATGCAGCTTGCGGCTCGACGTGATGGGCGGGTGTTTGCGCAGCATCACGATCTGCGAACCGTTCCGCTTCGCCCAGGCGTGCATCCGTCTTCCCAGGTCGGCGTCTTCGGCTGCATATAAATCTTTGCTGAACCCTCCCAGTTCGCGAAACACATCGGCGCGACAAAATATCAGGCAGCCCGGTGTGATCCGAAAAAGCAGAAAGAGCCAGTTTCCCGCCGCCAGCAGAGGCCCGGCCCACCAGGGGATCGTATCGAAGGCGACTACCGTGCCGCCTCCGACATGCGTCCCGCTCCGCATGGTCTCCAGGACATCGGCCAGGGTTTCCGGTGGCAGCAGCGAGTCCGCGTCAAAGAACAGCAGCCAATCGCCCGTGGCCGCGGCGGCGCCGGCGTTGCGAGACCGGGCGATCTGATTGACGGGTTCAAAGACAACGCTCGCCCCCGCGGCTCGCGCCAGGTCCCCCGTGCCATCCGAGGAATTGTTATCGACGGCGATGACTTCGGCGGACAGACCTGGCTGCGCGTTGGCCTGGATGGCGGCGAAAACGCTGCGCACGCAGCGTTGAATCCACTTGGCCTCATTGAAGGCCGGAATGATGACGGACAGTTTCATCCAATGTAGGGCAGGCTTCCAGCCTGCCTCTCGCGGAAGTGTCCTCACGGACGCGGCTTTTCCTTAACAGGAGGCAACAGAGATAACAGAGGTTTGGCTCCGCATGTCTATTGCCGGCTGTTCAAGCTTAGCTGCTTGCCCTGCCGCGCTCCACCGGAAATAGACAGCCCCAGGGAAGGATCGTTCCGAAGATTGCGGCCGCTAGATTGGAGTGTTACCTCGGCACGAATTCCGACCGCATGTCACCGAGCGCGGGAAACTCGTTCCGCCACGAAATCACTCTCCCCACGCCCACCTCCGCGCTCACCAATTGCTCCTCTCCCGAACCTTCGGCGACGACTTCTCCTTGTGGATCGACGATCAGGCTGCGGCCCGGATACGCGAGCTTGGGATCGTTCCCCACGCGATTCACGCCGACGACGTAAGCTTGATTCTCAATCGCTCGCGCGCGGAGCAGTGCCACCCAGTGATTCAATCGTCGCGTCGGCCAATTCGCGATGACCGCCAGCAAATGCGCGCCGCGCCGCGTGGCGACGCGAAAGATTTCAGGGAATCGCAAATCGTAGCAAACGAAGGGAGCGACGACGAAATCGCCCCACGGAAAAGTCACGATCTCGCTTCCCCCTGCGTAATGCTGGGTTTCGCCGCCGAAGCTGAAGGGATGAATCTTGGCGTAGCGGCAAAGGAACATTCCGTTCGGATCAAAAGCGACCGCTTCATTTCGCCCCCGGCCGTCCTCAGCCCGGGTGACAAGTCCGCCCAGAAGAAAAGCGCGGTAATGCCGGGCGGCATTCGCCAAGAACGTCTCGGTTTCGGACGGATTGTTTTCGCGAATGCCCGCGACGTTCATGCTGAAGCCGGTGGAAAACATTTCCGGCAGCACGATGAGAGCGCCGGCAGGAATCGAGGCGGCGTCGAGCAAAGAACGGACGCGGGCGTAATTCGCCTTCTTGTCTTCCCAGACGCAATCAAGCTGGCAAGCGATGATTTTCATGAGCCGCGAAAGTTATTCCGCAGGCATCTTCTCAGGCTTGTCCGGTCCGCTCAAGCGCGGTTCGCCATGACCCCTTACGTTGATTCAAGAAGGAGCGCGGGCAGCTTGCCCGCGTGGGGGTATGGCGAGATTTTTGAAAAACTCGCGGGCAAGCTGCCGCGCTCCTTTGGCTCGATTCTTGAATCATCCGTGGAAGGTGCGGTTCATTGGGATTTGGCCTTGAGTCGAAGGCGCTCGGAGGAATACCCCGCCCTAAGCGTCGGCAAGAGAGCCTGAGCACAATTTTCCGAACGATTTCGTGATGGACTCCTTTCTCAGTGCGAATCTCCGCCCGACCGGCCTCGACCGTGCAGTCCTTCGCGGTCCAGAACGAGCTTCCGCCTGGCTGGAACGCGACCCACGTCTCGCACAAGGGGAAATTCGACCCCGTGAATCGCCAGGTAAAGTGGGGTCCGTTCTTCGACAATCAGCCGCGGGAGTTGACCTATCAAACCACGTCAAGCCGCGACACTGCGAACGAAGCGCTCTTTGCTGGCCCGGCTTCATTCGACGGCAACCGCGTTGTGATCGCGGGATCACGACACGTCCGAGCCACGGTTCGCCTCGCTTCGTGGAAACGGTCTGCCAACGGAGATCTGACTTTGACGCTGCATGGTAGGCCGGGCGCGGAACTGACAATTGAGGTTTCGAATGACTTGCAGACGTGGACCGCCGTCGGCACCGCGATGAACCCCGACGGCGAAGCGATCTTCCAGGTCCCGGCGTCACGCGCATCGGCCTCGCGCTTTTTCCGCGCGGTGGCAGGGACGGATTCCACTCCGTCCCACTTTAGACCGTGAGGCAAAACGACAATCCGAAAAAGTGACGATGGAACGCGGAGGCGCCAGGTTTTCACGTCGTCGGTCTGCCGTGCACCCATCGCATCGGGATTGATCAGGGACGCGGTGGAACGCGTCCTTACCTCACGCCCAATTCCTCCGCGCTGATCTCTCGCATGCGAAACTTCTGCACTTTTCCCGTCACCGTCGTGGGGAATTCGGTGACGAACTTCACGTAGCGTGGAATCTTGTAGTTCATGATCTGGCCTTTGCAGAACTCCTGGATTTGCGCCGCGGTCACTTCGGCGCCGTCCTTCAGCTTGATCCACGCCACGACTTGCTCGCCGTAATAATCGTCCGGCACGCCGATCACGTAGGCCTCCGCGATCTTCGGATGCCGGAACAAAAACTCCTCGACTTCGCGCGGGAAAATCTTTTCCCCGCCGCGGCAGATCATGTCTTTGATCCGTCCGGTGATTCTGACATACCCGGCCTCATCCATGACTGCCAGGTCGCCGCTGTGCAGCCAGCCGCTTGCATCGATGGCGTCCCGCGTGGCTTGCGGATTGTTATAATAACCGCGCATGACGTGGTATCCCCGGTAACAAAGCTCGCCTTGCGCGCCGCGCGGCAGGATGCGCCCGGTCGTGGGATCGATGACTTTCTGTTCCTGATGCGGCATGACTTGGCCGACTGTGCTCACGCGCACGTCGATGGGATCGTCCGCTTCGGTCATGTTGCAGATAGGCGAGGCTTCGGTCATGCCGCAGCCGATGGTGATTTGCTCACAGTGCATCTCTGCCATCACGCGCTTCATGATTTCAATGGGACACGGGGCCCCGGCCATTACTCCGGTTCTCAATGAGGTCAGGTCGAACTCGCGAAACTGCGGGTGGTCCAGTTCCGCGATGAACATTGTCGGCACTCCGTGCACCGCCGTGCAACGTTCCTGCGCGATGGCCTGGAGCGTGGGCAACGGACTGAAGTGCGGCGCGGGCAAGACCATCGTGGCGCCCCGCGCGACGCACGTCAGGTTGCCCACGACCATCCCGAAGCAATGATAAAACGGGACGGGAATGCACAGCCGGTCCCGGTGGGTAAAGCTCAGGCGTTCGCCAATCCAGAACGCGTTGTTCAGCAGATTATGGTGCGTGAGCATCGCGCCTTTGGGAAACCCGGTTGTGCCCGACGTGTACTGGAGGTTGATAACGTCGTCGAAATTGAGCGAAGCCTGGCGCTCCGCCAGCGCTTCCGCCGCGACGCGCTCCGCTTCGCCCAACAAGTCCCGCCACCTCAGGAAACCCTCAAGCTGACGCTCGCCGAGCGAAATCAGACCGCGCAAGTGAGGAAACCGCGGCGTTTGCAACGCGCGCCCGCGGCTCGAAGCAATTTCAGGAATCAATTGCCGCAGCATCTGAGAGCGTGTCCGAAAATTGCGCGGGGTCCTGCGGCGAGGGATTTTGGCTGTGGCCAAGGCGGCGAGGTCCGAGCATCCCCAACGCGGGCTGTAAGGACCGAGCCAACGCAGGCCACGGACAAAAGACCCGCCGCCCGGAGGGTTTTCGCGCCAAAGGCCGCCTGGCTTCGTTGCTCCTCAGTCGAAGATCCAGGGAGGATATTCTCCTTCGTCGCGCCTCGCCATCCGGCCTTTGGCGCGAAAACAGGACCCCGCGGAATTTTCGGACACGCTCTGAGTGTAGTCGGCGTCCTTGAACCGTTCGCCGCTGATCAGGTAATTGCACTCAGACTGGCGGAGCGCGTATTCCAGTTCCTGCACGCGATACGCCGGGTTGATGTTCACCAGCACCGCGCCGATCTTGGCGGTCGCGAACTGGACCACCACCCACGCGAGGCAGTTTGTGGACCACATGCCGACGCGGTCTCCCTTCTCGACGCCGAGCGCCATCAAAGCCCGCGCGCAGCGGTCCGACTCTTCGCGCAAAGCCGCGTAAGTCAGGCGGCGGTTTTCGAAAGTCGAGACCAGCGCTTCGTTCCCGCCAAATTCGGCGGCAATTTCATCCAGGCCATCGCCGATGGTTTTCCCGATCAGCGGCGTGGTGGACACGCCCTGGATGTAACTCAAGTGCATAGCGGCGCTGAGTGAGGAAGATAGTCGATCTGCCCCGGCTGTGAACCACAATTCGTCCACCACGAACCTGGTATACCTGGTAGGGACGGATTCCACTCCCTCCCTGCTGGCGTATGTAGTCCCGGCTTTAGCCGGTCGGGAGCGTCGGAGCCGCCTGAAGGCGGAACTACAAACCAACGTCGATTCACCGATTCATGGAGAGCTTCCTTGGCCTCAGAACCATGCCCACCGCCCACGAACCGAGAACTGCGCGCTCACCATTTAACCGCTTTAGCTCATTTAACGATTTAACGTTGTAACGACTTTGGTTGCGGCTTTGCCGGCTTTGGTCCCGTTGGGTTCATCTGCGGTTTTTTAGAATAAATACGGCTACGGCAATTCGCGGATGTGAATCTCTTTGAACTCGATCGGCGCGCCTTCGGATTCCAGGCAAAGATAACCAGTCGCCGGTTTGATGTTCGTGCCGCCGGAGACTTCCTCGCCATTGACCCACAATCGGACTTCGCCGTTGACCGCGCGCACGTAGTAATGGTTCCACTCGCCCACGCCCTTGCTGAGGTTCTTTCGCGGAAAACTCCGCTGGCCGTTCGGCGACACCGGCGGGAACGGCTCCATTTTTGTGGACCCCGTCGGGAACACATCGCCGTTGGTCGTGAACCAGTCCGCCTTCCGGTTTCCGGTTTTCTCGTATTGCTCCTTGTAGCCATGATCAAGGACCTGCACTTCGACGCCGGTGGGCAGCCTGCCTTTGCCTTTGCCCTCCGCGAGCGTCTGGATCGATTCCGGCGTGGCCCAGACAAAAATCCCGGAGTTGCCGCCGGATCGCAGATGTCGCCACTGGGCGACCAACTCGAAGTTGGTGTGGAGTTTCTTGGTGCGGATGACCCCGACCGGTTTGCCCGTGCAACGGATGAGGCCGTTCGTCCACGTCCACGTGTCCGGGTCGCAATTGACGTTGACGAAATGTTCCTGAGTCAGCGCGTACCAACCCGGCCCGGCGCCGTCGAGGAACGCTTTGGGAAGCGCGGCCGCTTCCTGCGCCAGGGTGGGAGGCGCGGCCACGAAACACGCGCCCACGACGAGAACGGCGGCCAACACGCCTCCAGGCCAACTTTGAGTTTTGAAACGCTTCGCCCCATTTAACCGATTTAACGATTCAACCTCTTTAACATTGTAACGAGCTCGTGTTTGAACAGCCGGATTCGTGTTCATATGCGATGGATGATTTTTCAGTGATGAAACCTAACGAAAACCGCCTCGCACGTCGAAATGAAAAGCGCTGTCAAAAGATTTCTTCCCTGAACATTGAACCAATTTTTGACCACGGATTTCGCGGATTTCCCGGATGAAGACGCAATCTGATCCGTGAGATTGACGGGTAGAAGACTACGAGGCCGAACAATAGAGGCAGACAACGCGGGAGGGAGAATCTTCAGGATCGCTCGGTTCTGGCGTTCAGCAGATTCATGCGAAAATCGCTCGTTTCAAAAAGCAAGTTCTTGAGCCTGGTGCTGCGGCACGATCCCGGGGTGACCGGACTCGCCCTCGATGGGAATGGATGGGCGGACGTCGATGAACTGCTGTCCAGGGCATCGGCTCACGGCACGCCGATTACTCCGGCGGAGCTGGCCGAGATCGTGGAGACCAATGAGAAGAAGCGTTTCGATCTGGACGTTTGGCGGAAACGAATTCGCGCGAACCAGGGCCATTCGCTCGACGTCGATCTGGAACTGGCGCCCACTGTGCCTCCAGAGGAGTTATTCCACGGCAGCGCGGCGAAGAACCGGGATTCGATTATGGCGCAGGGACTGGTTCGTGGAGGGAGAACCGTCTCTTCGGACCGTGGCCTTTAGGCCGCTTCAACGCCCGACTCCGGAGAGTGCGCGGAAGCAACCTGAAGGCTGCGGTCCGCACGGTCTCGGGTTCATGGGCGGCGAGCATGGTCCCGGGACCAAGGGAACTTTCCATTAGCCATAGCTCATGTCCATCCCCACCTGTCCACACTGGTCAATCCAAAGGGGGATGCGATGATTGAATAGAGTCGGCGAGGGCGCCGACTCCAGCACGCGGGGGCGCGTGCGCTCCCCATCCGATCTGAATCGTTCCGGCTTAGGGTCCGTGCAAAAATAACTTCGGATTTTGGCGGGAGCGCCGCCTGGCCTGCGGCGAGGAGGGAGCGAGGGAGCATCCCCGCAGCGGGCTGTGACCGAGCGCACGACGAAGCCGCAGGCCAGGCGCCGCCCCGCCCCGAAGGGCTGGGGCTGTTTGGCTCTCTGGCGTTGTTGCTCGCTCCTTACAGACCGCAGCGGGTCTGCTCGTCGCTCGCGCCTAGCCAGAGAGCCAAACAGCATCCAGCAAAACCCGAAGTTATTTTTGCACGGACCCTTAGCACGCCCCACTACTCTGATACTCCGATACCCCGACACTCCGGCACTCCAGCACTCCCTGACTCGATCACTGCCCCTGCCCGTCCGCGCCCGTGCCGTCGAGGTCGATGAGGATGTCGCGCGGCTCGGCGCCTTTGCTGGGACCGACGATGCCGCGATTCTCCAACTCGTCCATGATCCGCGCGGCCCGCGTGTAACCCAGCCGCAACCGGCGCTGCAAAAGTGACACGCTCGCCTTCTGCTCGCTGCGGATGACTTCGATGCATTGCTGGATGAGATCCTCGTCCTCGTCGCAGCCTTCGTTCTCCTCCAGGCTGTTGACCGGTTTGGAAAGCTGCTCGTGGATTTCCACTTCGTAGCTCGGCTTCCCTTGCTTGGCGATGAAATCGACGATCTGCTGAATCTCGTGATCGGTGATGAGCGCGCCTTGGGCGCGCGTCAACTTCGCCGAGCCGGGCGGCAAATAAAGCATGTCCCCCTTGCCGAGAAGTTTGTCCGCGCCCATGGCGTCGAGAATGGTGCGTGAGTCCACTTTGGCCGCGACCTGAAATGCGATGCGCGCGGGGATGTTCGCTTTGATCACGCCGGTGATCACATCGACGCTGGGCCGTTGCGTCGCCACGATGCAATGAATGCCCGCCGCGCGCGCCATTTGCGTGATGCGGGCGATGGCCATTTCGACATCCGCCGGCGCGACCAACATCAAATCCGCCAGCTCGTCGATGATCACGACGATGTAGCTGAGCTTCTCCGGAATCACGATGTCCTCTTCGCGCGGCACCACGATTTCCTCGTCCACTTCGACGGCGAAACCTTCCGCGCCCGCTTCGACTTTTTCTTTGCGCACGGTCAAGGGCAGCTCGGGTTCGGGCGGCGGGATGGGTTTGTTCTTGGGGCGTTCGTTGAACGATTTGATGTTGCGCACACCGACGCGGGCGAAAATCTGGTAGCGCTTTTCCATTTCGTTCACGACCCAGCGCAGCGCCAGGATCACTTTCTTGGGATCGGTCACGACGGGCACGACCAGGTGCGGGAGCGCGTTGTATTGCTGAAGCTCGACCACTTTCGGGTCGATCATCACGAAGCGGAGTTGATCGGGCGAAAAGCGGTACAGGAGCGACGCGATGATTGCGTTGATGCAAACCGATTTGCCGGAGCCCGTGCTGCCCGCGATCAGCAAATGCGGCATTTCCGAAAGGTCCGTGACGATGGGATTGCCATAAACGTCTTTGCCCAGCGCCAGCGGCACGCGCGCCTTGGTCTTCTGCCACTCCTCTGATTCCAGCAGGTCGCGCATGATGACTTTGGTCTTGATCGCGTTGGGCACTTCGACGCCGACGGAGCTTTTGCCTGGCACCGGCGCGAGGATGTGAATGCGCTCGGCTTTGAGCGCGGCGGCGATGTTGTTGCTCAGGGCCGTGATGCGCTCCAGGCGCACGCCGGGCGCGGGGTGCAACTCGTAACGCGTGATCGTCGGGCCTTTGGTGATGTCGCCGAGCGAGACTTCGATGTCGAATTGCGCGAGCGTGTTCTGCATGAGCTTCGCGTTCGCCATGAGTTCTTCTTTGGACTCGGTCGGCTTGATCGTGATGTCCGGCTCGTTCAGCAGGTTGATCGGCGGCAACTGGTAATTGCCGATCATGGGCGCGGAAGCGACGGCAATGGCCTTCGATTTCTTCGGCTTCGGTCTGGCGGCGGCGCCGGATAAATCCCGGATGCTGGGAGCGGGCCCTTCCGGAGCGGGCTTGGGCGAAGGTTCGGAGGGCGAATCTTTGGCGGCGGGATCTTGGTTTTTGGGAGCGGCTGGCTTGCCCAGAATATCGGCGGCGGTGGCGGCGGCGATTTCTTTGGCCGTGATCACCTCCCCTTCCTCCAGCGGAGGCTCGACGATGCGTTCGGGTTCAGGCGGCGGTGCTTTGCGCGCCTTGGCTTGCGGCTGCGGGACGCTGAGATCGCGCACTGTAGGTTCGGGAACCGGCTGGAGATCGGCGCCCAGCCCGGTAGGACCGGCTTGTTCTTCGAGCTTCCTGGCTTGTTTTTGCAGTTCGCGGACGCGCTTCTCCAGCGCCTTTTCTTCGGCGCCAAACGGATCGACGGCGGCGAGCGCGGCGGCGCGCCGTTCCCAAAGGTCCCGCAACCACTCGCCAAGCTGCAGATTGGTCAGGTAAAGCAGGCTCATTAAATAAAGCGTCGAAAACACAATCGTCGCTCCGACCGTCCCGAAGTGGCGAAAGATCAGTTCGTTCATCCCCCAACCGATCAACCCACCGGCGCTGCCCGCGTCCTGGACGATTTTCAAATCGAGCGTTTTGACCAGCGCTTCCGAATGCACCGCCAGCACCCCCATGAACGCGACCAGCAACAACGCGGCCCACACGATGCGATGCCGAAGATACGCCAGGAAGTTGATGAAACTGGTCAATCCGAATCCCAGGAACAGCACGGGCAACAGGTAAGCCGCCGCGCCGAACACCCTGAAACTTCCGTAAGCCAGATACGCGCCCACCGAACCGACCCAGTTGTACTTGTACTCATTGGGGGAGCTGGTGTAGAACGCGAGATCATTGCGGTCGTAGGAGAAGAGCGCTATGCCCAGCAACGCCGCGAAGGCCAGCAGGATAAGGCCGACAACGTCGCTGAAGCCTTGCGGCTCGCGAGTCTCGGTTTTTGCAGTGCGCGCCACGTTCGCAGCGTAAGACAAGCCCTCGAATTGACAACGAAATTTGAAATGCACGTGATTACAGCCGTGAGTTGCTTCTCTTAACAGGAGGCAACAGAGGCAACGGAGAGAAAGGTATTCCGTTCAGTAAGGCCGGTGGGCGAGGCTCCCGCCGAGCCAATACCATCGAAGAAAAAGCTCGGTGGGAGTCCTCGCCCCACCGGCGTTTGCTGAAGGGTTTCAGAGAAGGAGTTTTGTCTCTGTTTTCTCCGTTTCCTCCTGTTAAGATTTCTCTGCTGTCTTTTTTGCCGAGTCCATATGGCGAACGAATCGCTGAGCAAATTGCGAAGGCTTCAAGCCGACGCCCAGGCTTTGTTGGAGGTCAAAGACGACGACGCCCCGGAGGCCGAACGCTTCGCACAAAGCCCGGCGTGGCTCCAGTTTTGCGTCCGGGTGCACCGGAGTTTCGTGAGGAATCGCGGGCTCGTGCGCGCCGCGGCCCTGGCTTACACGACCGTATTGGCGCTGGTGCCTTTGCTCGCCATTGCAGTCAGCGTCTCGACGGGCCTGCTCAAACGGGAAGGCGAGGAACCGATCCAGCAGCTCATCGACGGTTTTGTGCGTTATGTGGCCCCGGCGCTGGATCTCAAGACGACCAGCGATGCGGCTCCGGACGGCGTCGACAGCGAAAGCGCCATCAACCGCAAAAGAGTGGTCAACGAAATCAACGGGTTCATCCAGCGTTTCAAGAGCACGACGCTGGGCGCTTCGGGAGTGCTGGCCCTGATCTTCGTGGCGATCTCGCTGCTGAGCACGGTGGAAGCGACGTTCAACGACATGTGGGGTGTGCGTGAAGGACGCAGTTGGCCCCGCCGCGTCGCGTTGTACTGGATGGGCCTGACGCTGGGGCCGTTGCTATTCGTAGCGGCGGTCGGACTGACAGGGGCCAGCCAGGTGAGGAAGTCCGCCTGGGCATTTGAAGCCACGGACATCAAGGACACGGCGCAGTTTGTCAATGAACTCAAGCGAACAAACTCCCTCGTTTCGCAGTTTCTCAACAGCCAATTCTCAGAGGCAGCAAAGAAAGCCTTGGCCGATTATCAAGGAACGCCGAAGGACCCTGGCTTGGTGAGTGACATTCTCGCCCAAGAACTCAACAGGATCATCCAGGGAAAGCCTATTTACGATGCGAAGCGTTTTGAGGCCGTGATGCTCTCTCCGCAGACGCGAGAATTGTTGAAGGCCGAGCCGCTGGGCAACTCGCTGGTTCATTTGAACCGGCTCCTTCTGGAGGACGCCCTTCCACAGTGGCTCACGAAAAGTGCCCAGAATGCCGGCTCTTGGCTCGATCGGATCGAGATTCTCAGAAAATTCCTCTATCTCTTCCTCCTGCCCTGCCTGGTTTTGGGATTGAGCCTGTCGTTGCTCTATCTGCTCATGCCGAACGCGAAGGTGGATTGGCGCGCGGCCTTGGTCGGCGGCCTTGCGGGAGCGCTGCTTCTGCAAGGCAACAGCGCGTTCAGTGTGATGTATCTGTCGCGTGTGGTGACGTACCGGGACATTTACGGAACGCTGGCGGCGGTCCCGTTGTTCTTGATCGGGCTGTATGTGTCCTGGGTGATCGTGCTGTTGGGCGGCCAGGTCGCGTATGTGTTTCAAACGCGTAAGACACAGGACGCGGATCCGCGCATGGAAAAAATCAATCAGCGAAGCCGGGAGTTCGTGGCGCTCCGGGTCATGACCCACCTCGGCCAGTTTTTCCAACGCGGCGCTCCGGCGCCCGATGTGGCGAGCCTTGCCCGGAGTCTGGAGATTCAGGACCGATTGGCCGCGCAGACTTTGGAGACGCTGACCCAGAACAAACTGTTGGTTCGGGTCTCCGGCGCGCCGGCCAGTTTCAGCCCGGCGCGGCCCCTGGAGAACATCACGGTTCAGGATGTCCTGAACGCCATGCGAGTGGGCGCGGGCAACGAACTGGCCGGGAGTGACGCGCGGTCGAGCCGGTTGATTCAGGAACAACTCGACGCCATCGCGCGCACCGAGGCACAGGCTGCGGGCGCAGTCACGCTTCGAGAACTCGTCGAGCGGACCGCTGATCGACCCACCCACGGCGGTTGACACCTGGAAGCAATTCAACCGCAGATGAGCGCGGATAAACGCAAATGGGACAAGTCGGTTAACGCGGCTTGAGCCTCTCGCGATGCGGGTGGTTGTCGCGGTTCCAACGCCGCAGCGCCTCGTCCGTTTTAGACATTCGGACTGTCTATTTGCTTTGCGCAATAAACCTTTGTCGGATACAAGGAGTTATTCAATAACGGCGTGTATGACCACCCGCCCAACCCTGGTTCACTTGTTTCTAATACTTGTTGGATCAACGCCTAGTTTTGGGGTTGGTTTCAGGCTTCCCAATCAGGACCCTGTCGCCATCGCCCGGGGAAATGCCTTTGCCGCGACGGCGGACAATCCATCCGCGATTTACTATAATCCGGCGGGGATCACGCAGTTGGAAGGTCACAATCTTCAACTCGGCCTCTACGCCATCACGGCGGAATCGATGTATCGCGCCGCCAATGGCCGAACCTCAGACACCGATTTCGAAGTGCAGGCCGCCCCGCAGTTTTACTATGCGTTGACGCCCCAGAAGTGTCCGCTGAGCTTTGGATTCGGTTCCTTCGCACCGTATGGGCTGGGATTGGAATGGCCCAACGACAGCTCTTTCCGAACGTTGTCCATCGAAGGCAGGCTGATGTATGCGTCCTTTGTTCCGGTCGTCGCGTGGGAGATCTGTCCACAACTATCGGTGGCGGTGGGGCCGACCCTGAACGCCGGGCAAATTCATTTCCGGCAAGGCATCCTGAACGCCAACGATGAATTCAAGTTTACCGGCAACGGAGGCGGTTTCGGGTACACCGCCCGGATTGCTTTGGCGCCCGCACGACCAGTGGTCTCTGGGCGTGTCTTACCACAGCGCCACGGATATCGCCTTTCGCGGCCATTCCGTGGCTTACCCTTACGCGGGGCGGGAAGATACGGACGCGGGAGTGGAATTTCCCCAGTTCATTCTGGCCGGCATTTCGTTTCGCCCCAACGAGCGATGGAACTTCGAAGTGGATGTGGATTGGACCGACTGGGACGTGCTGGACACGGTGAGCTTTCAGAAAGCTTCGGGCGACGCCGCATTTCCGTTCAACTTCAAATCCGGTTTCATGTACGGCGCGGGCGTGACGCGGTACCTGGAAAGCGGGTATTTCGCGAGCGCCGGCTACTTCTTCAGCGAGAATTCGGTTCCCGACCTGAACTTCAATCCAGCGGTGCCGGACACGGATCAGCACAGCTTCAGTGTGGGGCTGGGCCGAAAAGGGGAGCGCTGGAGTTGGGCCGCAACGTATCAGGTGTTGACCGGCGCCTGGCGTTCGGTGCAGGGCAGTCAATCGACCTCAAGAATCGGCGAGTCGGCGGATGGTCGGTACAAATTCTTCAATCACGCGTTGAACGTGTCAGTAGGTTACCGGTTCTGAAGACCCGTCATGGCTGAGCGACGCACCGTTGTTGTTCTAAGCGACGTTCACTACGCCGGAGCCGGGGAAAAGGAGAGGGGATGGCGCGAAACCGACTTCATCGAGAATCCCGCGCTGCGCCTGGCGGTCCGCGCTTACCGACATTTCTTCTGGCGGCGCGACCCTTTTGCCCACAATTATCTGCTGGACCGTTTTTGCGCCGATGTTCCCAGTGCCGACGCTGTGATCGCCAATGGGGATTTCTCGTGCGACACGGCGTTCGTGGGCGTGAGCGATGACGCCGCCTATGCAAGCGCCGCCGAATGCCTGGCCAAGCTGCGGACGAAGTTCGGCGATCAATTTCGGGCAACGATCGGCGACCACGAATTGGGGAAACGAAGCCTGTTTGGCGGCCAGGGCGGGATGCGCCTGGCCAGTTGGCGCCGCACGATCGAAGGCCTGGGCCTGGAGCCGTTCTGGCAAATGCAGTTCGGGCGATGGGCCATGTTCGGGATCACTTCGTCGCTTGTCGCGCTGCCGGTGTATCTGCCAGAGACCCTTCCAGAGGAACAGCCCGAATGGGAACGATTGCGCGGCGAGCACCTGGCTCAGATTCGAGACGCGTTCGACTTGCTGAAACCAGAAACGCGGGTTGTCCTGTTTTGTCATGACCCAACCGCACTGCCGTTCTTGTGGCGCGAGGCGTCGGTGCAATCGAGGTTAGCTCAGTTCGGACTGACGGTTATCGGGCACCTGCACTCGCGGCTTTTTCTCTGGCAGAGTCGCGTTCTCTCGGGGATGCCGACGATCTCGGCGCTTGGATACTCAATCCGGAGAATGAGCGCGGCTTTGCACGAGGCGCGGTATTGGCGCCCTTTTCGGGTGCGGCTTTGTCCGGCGCTCGCCGGGATCGAACTTCTCAAAGACGGAGGGTACTGCAGCCTGGAACTGCACGAGGAAAGTGAAACGCAACCGACCTGGCGTTTCCACCCCTTGTCCTGGAAAACGCGCGACTAATACCTGTTATCTGTCATCCGGGCGAAGCCAGCGGCGGATCGCCTGGCTCATTCTCTCAGGTTTGTCCCGAATGAGCTGTTTGAGCACCTCCAGCGTCACTCGTTCGGGCTTGGGCTGCGCCAGGCCGAAATCCATGATCAGTTTGGACTTCGCGCTCTCGATCTCCTCCAGGTCGTCGTCGAACTCATCGGAGTCGAAGCTGAACTTGTCCATTGGATCTTTCATTTCACCAAGCCTATCAGCCGGCCGGGAAGGGATTCCTACGTCCGTATCCCAAACTCCGAGACGGTCTCTCCGCCATCAAAATTCCTACTCCCCCTTGGCGCTGTAAGCGAGCACGAAGATGCTCCCTTTTCCTGATGAAGAATTCTGAACGCCATCGACAACTTGGAGTTGGAGTATGCAACACTTCCGTCTAGAAATTGGACTATTCGGAAGTCCCAAATCCAGAAACTGGACAGCTCTAAGCTTTGCGGATTTGACCCGGCGAGGCGGCGATTCGAGGGAGAATGGCGGGAGTGGCGGGGCTCGAACCCGTAACCTCTGCCGTGACAGGGCAGCGCTCTAACCAATTGAGCTACACCCCCGCTCAGGGGAACCAGAAGCTAAAAGAACGTCCGAATCAAGTCAACGGGGAACTCGCAAAAATCAGGCACGCCGACAAAAAACGATTCGGGCAGCAGACGCCAAGGAGGTGGGGGTGGGGAACCCCGCTGAAGAAACGTACCGCTACCCGAATCAAATTCTCATTTTTAGAATACCTTAAAACCCGCTATGCTTTTGTCAATACTTAAACGAAGGCAACAACCGTGCCGAACCCAGCGCAGACAGCCCAAAAACCCGGCTCGATTGATGGTAATCCTTCACTTAAACGACGGCCGGGCGAGGCCGCCTGCCGAGCCTCGATGGCCTTGGCTCGGCAGGCGTCTCGACTCTCCTTGATCGGGAGAATATGATTGATGCAACTTTTTCGACGGCGGGTGTGTCGGTAAAATGACATGATCCTGATCGGATCGGATTCAAGATGACAGACACAAACCAATTCGAGGCATTCATGAAGGCCTACCAGAACATGGTGTTCTCGACCGCCGTCCGGTTGTTGGGCAACCCGGTCGAGGCCGAAGACGTCTCCCAGGAAGTCTTTTTGAAAGCCTACGAGCGATTCGCTGACCTGAGCCAGAGTCCGACCGTCGGCGGATGGCTGAAAACAGTGACGACCAATCTTTGTCTGAACCATCTCACGCGCTACCGTGCGCGCTGGCGGTTCTTCTCGGAGATGTTCCAGTCCGAGGACCACGACGAGGCCGTGCCGGAGCTACCCGCGCCGGACACGTTCAATCAAGAGTTGGAGGGATCGGACTACCGGCAGCTTCTGGAAAGCGCCCTGCAAAAGCTGCCGAACGCGCAGCGAGTCCCGCTCGTGCTCTATCACTTCGAGAACCTGCGCTACGAAGAGATCGCCGCGAAGCTTGGAATCTCTCTGAGCAAAGTGAAAACCGATATTTTCCGCGGACGCGAGGCGCTGCGCCGCAAACTCAAGTTGAAATCAACGGGCGGCGACGAATGGAGCGACTTCGAGCCGAAAGCTGCCGCAGACACGCCGGGCGTGGATCGAGGCCGGGCGCGACCGCTGCGCGAAAGCCGAAGCGTGCTTGCCCTCGGGCTGAGCTGCCCTTGAAACGCATTGAGACCATGAAACACGATTCCGAAGACAATCTGGAAAAGCTGATCCACCAGGAGCTCGCCAAGCTGCCCGAACTTCAGGCCCCGCAAACCCTGATCCCGCGCGTGCTGGAAACCATCCTCAAGCAGGCCCACAAACCCTGGTGGCGGCGATCCTGGTTCAACTGGCCTTTTAGCGTGCGCGTCATCTCGATTGCATTCGCTGTCACCCTTTTGGGCGGAGTTTTTTCAGGCACGGCCTTTCTTTGGCAGGATGTATCGGGCGCCCTTGGTTCTGCCGCGGCAGATCAGTGGCTGGGGCGATTCGCGGTGCTGGCTGACGTACTGGGGACCCTCGCCGGGGCGGGCTTGATGGTTTGGAATTCGATCAGCAAACTCTGGCTGCTGCTGAGCCTGGCCATCGCCTTCATGTTGTACGTCTCCTGCGTGGGCATTGGAACGCTCTGCTTTCAATTGGCCGTCAACAAACGTTAAGCATGAAAAGCCCAAGCGTGATTCGGCGAACCGTCGGCGCCCTTCTCCTGGCCCTGGCCACACCGCTTCCCGGCGGGATTGCCTTCGCGCAAAACCGCGCGCAGGAGCAGCCTGTCGATCAAGACCCGCCTCCCATCCTGGAGAATGCCAGGCCTGTTCCGCCGCCGGCTTTTTTCGACGCGGACGCGGAACTGGTCCACCGAGGGGAAATCGTGGTTTTCGGGCAGGACGTTCACCTGCGGAAAAACGAACGATGCCGCACGATGATTGTGATCGGAGGCAATGCCTTGATCGAAGGAGCGGTGACGCGGGACGTCGTCGTCTTGTTCGGTTCCACCACAAACAAGGGAAGCATCGGCGGCGATCTGGTGACGATTCTGGGGCCGGCTCACCTCAACGGAACCGTGCGCGGAACTTTTGTGAACATTCTGGGCTCGCCCACCTTAGGCCCCGAAGCGGTCGTCGAACGCGAAGCGGTGACGGTCGGAGGGAATCTGCGTTTGGATCCGGGAGCACTCATTAAGCGAGGACGTCAGGAGTTCTCCCTGGGGCACAGCTTTCAATGGCTGGGGGATTGGTTTCGCGGCGGCCTGCTCAAAGCGCGCCCGCTGCCGCCCTCGCTGATCTGGGCGTGGTTTGTCGCCGCGGCTTTCCTGGTCGTTTATGCACTGATGACGATGGTTTTTCCGCGTCCGTTGCGAGCTTGCGTCAATTCGCTGGACGAAGCGCCGGTGGCGGCGTTTTTCGTCGGATTGCTTACGTTCATTCTGTTCCTGCCCGCGTTGGTGCTATTGGCGGTCACCGTAGTGGGGGTGCCGTTGCTGATGCTGTCCCTGGTCGTGGCCATTTTCTTTGGCAAGGTGGCGATCTACCAATTCACCGGCCTGCAATTGGGCCGCCAACTGAACCTGAGCGCTCTACAATTGCCGCTCGTTGCGCTCTTGCTTGGCGCGATGGTTTTTCACCTGCTTTACACCATCCCGATTCTGGGTTTCCTGGTTTGGGGCATCGGCATTGTCTGGGGAGTGGGCGCGGTTTTGATGGCTGTCTTCGCAAATCTCAAACGGGATGCCAGGCCCGCCACAGTGCCGGTCGTCGCTGCGGCGGGCGCGGCCGCAAATTCCGGTTCAAGCGTGCCGCCGCCCCTGGCCGGTCTTGCGGCGGCTCCAACGCCTGGAGCGGCGGACATAATCCACTTCGAGCGTGCAGGATTTTGGATTCGAGTGGGCGCCACGATTATCGATCTCCTGCTCATCGGGGTTCTGAGCGCCTTTGTCTTTGCCGGCCTGGCTTTCCCGATCTTGCTCGTGGTCTATCACGTCGCCATGTGGACGTGGAAAGGCACGACGATCGGCGGGGTTGTTTTCGGTTTGAAGATCGTTCGCATCGATGGGCGCCCGATCGATTTTGCCGTCGCGCTCGTGCGGAGCCTTTTCAGCATCATTTCGTTCGTGTTCCTGCTCGTGGGATTCTTCTGGGCAGGCTGGGACAAAGAGAAGCAATCCTGGCACGACAAAATCGCAGGCACGGTGATCGTCAAAGTGCCAGCCGGAATCTCCCTCCTCTGAGCTGGAATCACGCTCTCAGAGCCTGTCTGAAAATTGTCTTCTGGGTGGAACAGGCCACCGGCCTGTTGCGGCGGGCTACCAGCCCGCCGGGCCTTTTGGCGGCAGGTTGCCGCCAAACACGGGCTGGTAGCCCGTTCCACCCATTCTTCAGACACGCTCTCACCGTTCCAGAACCGCCACGGCCGCGGCGTAAAATTCGGTGTGGCTGAGGCTGATGTGGACGGCTTTCCCGGCGCGGTTTTCGAGGAGTTTTTGTCCGGCCCCGTGCAAGACCACGAACGGCTCGCCGGTATCTTTCCGGGCGACTTCCATGTCATGCCAGCCGAGTGAACTGCCAATGCCCGTGCCGAACGCTTTTGAAATCGCCTCCTTCGCTGCAAACCGGGCGGCCAAATGCGGCGCGGGAAACTTGTGGGACAAACAGTAAGCGATTTCGCCAGGCAGAAGAATACGCTGGAGAAAACGTTCGCCAAATCGTTCGTGCGACGCGCGGATGCGAGCGACCTCAATGATATCGATGCCCAGCCCAAGAATCATTGGGACTCTAAACCTGCCGAGGGTAGGGCGGCGCTGCTGCGCCGCCGCATCGACAGAAATCCGGCTGCGCGGCAACGCAGCCCTACCATCGTGTTCATGGAAAGCGCTGCAGAAGTTGCAGCATCTCGCGCACGGCCTGGCCGAGGCCCACCACGATCGCCCGGCTGACAATGCTGTGGCCGATGTTCAACTCGACCAAATGCGGAACGGCGCTGAGCGCAGGAACATTACGATAGTTGAGCCCGTGACCGGCGTTCACTTTCAAACCTAGTTGGTGGGCCTGCCTCGACGCCGTCACCAATCGCGCGATTTCCAGGCGCCGTCCTGCTTCGTCGTGAAACCGCTCCGCGAACGCCCCGGTGTGCAACTCAATGAACTGAGCTCCGACCGCCGCCGAAGCCTCCACCTGCTGCGCTTCGGGATCGATGAACAGACTGACCTCAATGCCCGCGCCGTTCATGCTCTTCCGCGTCTCTGTGAGCGCGGTCTTTTGGCCCGCCACGTCCAAGCCGCCTTCCGTGGTCAATTCTTGCCGGCGTTCGGGGACGAGGCAGACGATATCCGGTTTGAGCTTCAAAGCGATGGCGACGATTTCCGGCGCGCTGGCCATCTCCAGGTTGAGCCGCGTTTTGATCGCTTCCCGGAGTTTGGCTGCGTCCCGGTCCTGAATGTGCCTGCGGTCCTCGCGAAGATGAACCGTGATGCCATGAGCGCCGGCGCCCTCGCAAATGAGGGCCGCCTCAATCGGGTCGGGTTCGCCCGCGGGTTTGCCGTGATAACGCGCCTCCCGAATCGTGGCGACATGATCGATGTTGACGCCGAGCTTGAGCACGCCGGGTTTATGGATTGGCCGCTTGCTTTCTGGGCCTGGCGGGCGGACGCAAAGCGAGCTGCAAATTCAGCTTCGGGAAATTCGCGCTTTCGAGCCAGTGCGCCAGCGCCACCAGTTCGAGACCGTTGAACCCGATTTCCGAACTCCGCGCCAGCCGGAGTTCTCGCGGCGACTGGACGGTCACTTCGGTCACGGTGTTCACCAATTTCGGCTGAATCGCATCAAACCAGCGGGAACTGGCCAGACCCGCCTCCAGAGTGGGTATGTCCAAGAACGTCGCCACGTGGGGCGCCACCGCCCGCAACTGGGCCAGGCGTTCTTGAGTGATCTCCCAATCGTAGTAGAGCAAATTCGGGCGGCTGGTCAGTTGCTCCAGCAATTCGGGCGGCGGCGGGTTTTTCGAGGTTTGTTCCACAGGAAAGATTCCCGCTTCCAGGAAATCCTGCCCCGGCTCGGGCGCCAGACGCACATAAGGGACAAGGACGGGGGCCAGGCCGCGCCAGAAGACCGCCAGCCGATTCGTCTGGGATTCCAGTGCGCCCACTCCAAGCTCGTCCAGGCTCACATTGAGCTTCGGCATCATTTCCGTGACAAACTTCGCCAGGACATTCGTGGCATTCTTGACGCGCGCCGCCGTCATGATTTGGAAAGGGGCATGCGAATCGCTCCACGCGAAAAGCTGATTCGGAAACGGAGCGACTTCCAGGTCCCTCACAACCTGCTGGCGGCTGAGCCACGCGGCAATTCCTTGTGCCGCCGTGAAACTAACCAAAGTCCCGTCCGGATCGCGAATAGTGCGCGTCGGGATTTGCCACTTCTCAAGTTGCCAGCGGACGGGCTGCGGAAAAAGAAGGCGGCCTTCGGTCTTAAGCCCGCTTCCTTTTCCGCTGACCGTCAATTCGACCGCCGGCTGATTGGGCGCCGTGAAGAACGGAAGTTCGGCCGGCAGTCGCGTGAGATTAAGATCCGCCTTCAAGAAATAATTCTTTGGCGGATCGATCGGGCGCCGTTTGGCGCTGATCTGGCGGAAGACTGGCGAGGCTTCGGCGCGCTTGCTTTCGTCGCTCGCGGCGCCAGAGATCCCCTGGAGAACAAACCACGAATTGGCGCTGGCGAAGGCCAAATGGTTCGTGCCTGAAGAGGTCACGCAATGCCAGGCGGCAATCAGTTGCGCACAATGGGTCTGCCAGACAGAAATCCGCGCCGGGTCCAATTGAATGGCCAGCGTCCACGCAAAGCTCTGATTTCCGAGCGGCCTTACCTCAAGATACGATTCTCTTTGCAGCGCTTCGTGCAAGAGCGGGCTCAGCAGGGCCAAGGGTGCGGCGCCCGCTTGGTCCGTCCGTGACCGAAACGATTTCGCCAGCCCGGCGGCGAGGCGTTGGAGAACGTGTGTCCTGAGTTGGCTCGTCTCCGGCAGTTTCCAGATTTCTGCCAGCGCGGGCGCGTTGGTCGCGGCCTGGATTTGGTCGAACCCCGCGAAATGAACGCGCACGGCTGCGTCCGAAGTCCGGGCTGCTTGTTCCTGGGAAAGCCCCTGCCCAACGGAGAACAGCATTCCCAGGACGAACCAGACGCAGGCTCGCCGGCGCTGTGGCTTCACAGCGAAGAAATCCACATGGCTGCGCGGCGATGCAGCCCGGACAAGCTCAGGCATTGGCGACGCGAAAAAAATCCACCGTCTCATAGCTGGCGATACTGATTGCCAGAGAACCGCGGCTTTAGCAACCGATTTGCAATCGGGCTTGTTTTCGGGGCGCATCCGTTCACTGCCTCCGTGGCGCGGACCTTCGAGTCTGTGTCTCGCGGGTTTTCTTAACCGGTTTTGTTAACCCGCAGACGCGTCGGCTGGTCCGGCGCTTTGGAATTGCCAACCCTCGCCGGCTCCGACAAAGCGCGAACGCGCGCGAAGCGTGTTGAGAAATCGGCGATACAGCACGTTTGGAAACGTCGTTTAGAAACGTGCGCTAATACGGGCCAGGGTTGGGGCGGTTGGCGGCAGCGCACGGATTGCCATTTATTGTGACGCTGTAACGGCTCGTTCGCCGCCTCGCCGCATGGGGCAACAGACCGCTTTCAAAGGCCGCGCTTGTCGCAGCTTCGCGTTGTGCTTATCCTCCCCGCGTTCGGAAAAAAGAAAGCGACCAGCAAAACACTTTTAATTAATTAACCACACACATTTCACGTAGCTTCGGCTGCTGTCCCTAACGAAACTGGCAATTTCAATCGAAGGACGGCGCTCGAAGGCACGCCCACATCGGGCGTGCCTGAAAGCGTTCCTTCGAGGGCATGCCAGTGCCTGTTAGGGGGCGTGAGTAGGTCACGCCCCTTCGCTTTTTCAGGCACTCGCCGCCCTCCACAGGAACAAGCCATCCCCGATCCGCCTTCGTTCAAGACTACGGCGGACAAGACAGGGCTGAACGCACACGCGAGCGATTCAGCCCGTGTCGCCCAAACCAGATAATTCGGCGGCAGGCCAGCCCTCTTTCGGCAGCCCGTCGCTCCCCATCGGCCAGCAGGTTTCCCTGCCCGGACACTTCGACGTCCCCGTGGTACTTGAAGGCGCGCGTCCGTTGGCCAAAGGCTTCGAGTGCCGCGTCCGCCTGCCTGACGGAACCCTGGACGAGGCGATCATCACCCAGGAGGAAGCCGCCTCGCTCGCTGATGCGGCCCCGGCCCGGGAAACCAAAACATCCCTGGTCAACGCCGACCAGCTTCGCCTGCTCATTGAATCCGCCCGCATTCGCCTCGCGTATGCCCACGATAGCCAGTTCGCCGTCAGCCTGTCCGGCATCCGCACCCTCCCGCACCAGATCGAGGCGGTCTATGTCAGGATGCTGCCGCAACCCCGGCTTCGCTTCTTGCTCGCCGATGACCCCGGCGCCGGCAAGACCATCATGGCCGGCCTTTTGGTCAAGGAGCTCAAGCTCCGTGAGGCCATCGAGCGCGTCCTCATCCTCTGCCCATCGCCCCTCACCATCCAGTGGCAGGACGAAATGCTCCGCTGGTTTGGCGAGCCATTCGACATCATCTTCTCCGCCGTTGACCAGCAGCAGCTCACCAACCCCTGGCAGCGATCCAGCCAGGTCATCGCCTCCATTGACTATGCCAAGCAGGACGATGTCCGCGAGCGCGTTTGGCAGCAGCGGTGGGATCTGATCATCATTGACGAAGCGCACAAGTGCAGCGCCTACACCAAGAAATCCTCCTCGCGCGGCGACGAGGCGGAGAAAACCAAGCGCTACCAACTGGCCGAGCACCTGACCGCACAGCCTGCTGGGCACGTTCTGATGCTCACCGCCACGCCCCACCACGGCGACGACGACCGGTTTGCCCATTTCATCCGGTTGCTTGACCCGGACCTTTTCCCCGAGCCGCATCGCAACGCAGCCAAAGCCGGCGAACTCCGCCGCGAAGTCCTCAGCCTCGGCCCGGATTGCCCCTGGGCGCTGCGCCGGCTCAAGGAGGATTTGAAGGACCTGAAAGGGAATCGCCTCTTTCCCGACCGCCACGCTCACACGATCACTTTCAAACTCAGTCGGGAGGAATACGACCTCTACAAGGCGGTCACCGCCTACATCAATGAGTTTCTACCCCAGGCCAGTGGACGCAAGAAGGCCAGCGTCGCCCTCGCCCGTACCGTGCTTCAACGCCGCTTGGCCAGTTCCACGATGGCCATCTTCGAGTCCATCCGCCGCCGCTTGGACAAGCAGCAAACGCTGCTCGAAGAACTGGAGAACCTTTCCCCGCCCCAGCGCGCCCGCCGCCTCGCTCAATTGCAGGGGCGCATCACCGACGCCGAACAGGATGAAGACGACCTCGACGAGGCAGAGCGCGATCTCCTCGCCGATGGCTTCACCGATGCCATCGAGCTCGACCAACTCCGCGCCGAAATCGCCGCGTTACAGGAATTGCTCGCCCGCG
>Ga0194131_10001820_pt1 | contig 35820 bp, 30 predicted proteins | sample TA2KigO120mmetaG_FD_148631 | JGI IMG/M metagenome (GOLD analysis project Ga0194131, IMG submission 148631) | Freshwater microbial communities from Lake Tanganyika, Tanzania - TA2015053 Kigoma Offshore 120m | ecosystem: Environmental > Aquatic > Freshwater > Lake | place: Tanzania: Lake...
ATGAGCCACGCCAACGAAGTCGCCGTCTTCACCACCGACCACGGCCAGATGATCGCCGAGTTCTGGACCGACGTCGCGCCGAACACGGTCGCCAACTTCAAGAAGCTCGCTCAGTCCGGCTACTACGACGGCACGGCGTTTCACCGCATCATGAAGGGCTTCATGATCCAGGGCGGCGACCCGCTGACGAAGAACCCCGCGATGGAACCCCGCTGGGGCACCGGCGGCCCCGGCTACCAGATCAAGGCCGAGTTCAACGACCGGCCGCACGTCCGCGGCGTGCTCTCGATGGCGCGGTCTTCGGATCCCGACTCGGCGGGCAGCCAGTTCTTCGTGTGCCTCGATGAGGCGAGCTTCCTTGACGGCAAATACACGGCCTTCGGCGCGCTCGTCGCCGGCGAGGATGTGCTGCTTGCGATCGGAGACCTGCCGACGGTTCGCGGCGGCGGCGGCGAGAAGAGCAAACCCGTCCAACGCGTCGGGATGCAGTCCGTGCGGATCATGGGCCGCGCCGAAGCCGGCGTCTGACCCTCCGTCCGCGGCTTGGCTGGGTGCCGTCGACTCCATCGGCCATCGGCAAACGGCAATCGGCAATCGGCAATCCCCAATGCCCCTCCCCTGGCCACTCCTCCGTTCCGAGCCGCTCGGCGACCACCGCATTTTCAAGGTCCGGCGCGACTTCAAGCGCTCGCCGCGGACTGGAGCCGAACATGACTTCTTCGTGCTCGAATGCCCCGACTGGGTGAACGTGATCGCCCTCACGCCCGAAGGCGGGCTCGTGTGCGTCGAGCAATTCCGCCACGGCACCAACACCGTCGAACTCGAAATCCCCGGCGGCGTCATGGACCCGCACGAGACTGACCCCGTCGCGACGGGCGTGCGCGAGTTGCGCGAGGAAACCGGCTACGAAGGCTCCCGTGCCCGCGTCATCGGCGCCGTGTGGGCCAATCCCGCGATTCAAGGCAACACCGTCCACACCGTGCTCGTGGAGGATTGCCGGCCAACGGGCACGGTCGAACCCGACTGCGGCGAGGACCTCGCCACGCGCCTGATTCCCGCAGCGGAGATCGCGTCGCTCGTCTCCTCCGGAAAGGTCCGGCACTCGCTCGTCGTCGCCGCGCTGCTCCACTTCGAACTGTGGCATCGGGCCGGATAGCGGGCCGGGCTGGTGGTCCTCCCGTTCCGCCGTTCCACCCCTACGCCTTCAAGACGAACCGCGCGGACTGCGCGTCGTAAAGGTTCAGGTCCGCCAGTTCGTGCTGCCAGCCGCAGAACAACTCCGCCGCGCCGTCCATCAGGTTCACCTGCTGGTAGGTCATCACGCCAAGCTGCCGCCCGGCATTCCAAGGGCTTTGCTGGCGCGTCGCGGCGATGAGCGTCTTGCCGATGTAGCTCCGCCCGCCCGCCCACAACAAACCGCGCGCGTGCCGTGCGACCAGCTTGCGCGACGCCGCCTTGAGCCAGCGATGGTTGTCCGTGCGGCCGAGCATCAGGTGGCTCGCGCCTTGCAAATCGGCTCGCGTCACCTCCGCGTCCGTCTTCACCAGGAGCCGCCCGCTCTTCATCGGGTAATCGCCGAATCGAAATTCCGCGATGCGCTGCGCTTCCGCGCGAAGCAGTCCGGCCTCGCGCGGCACCGGCGATGCCGACGGATGGCTGATGATGAGGCGGTCGTGAAACAGATTCTTGAACCCCGGCTCCGCGCGCGGCGCACGAACGCGCGGCGCGGGGACGGGCCGGCGGTGCTCGAGGAACCAATCCACCAGCGAGTCGCGACTGCGCTCCGGGTTGTAGAGCCATTCCCACGAGTGATGCCCCCAGCCCGCGAGCTCGTCGTAACGGACCGTGAATTTGAGCCGGCGCAGCTCATCCACGAGGCGGCGCGACCGCTCCACCGGCACAAGCTCGTCGAGGTCGCCGTGAACACACCACACGGGCACGCGGCGCAGGGACTTGAGCGCGGCGCGATGCCCGCCGCCGCAAATCGGCGCCACCGCGGCCCATTGCGCCGGATACTTGCACGCGAGCCGCCACGTCGCGAAGCCGCCCATCGAGAGGCCGGTGAGATACTGCCGACGCGCGTCCACGCGATAGCGGTCGCGGACCCAGTTCACCACGTCCCAAAAATCCGTCTCGCCCATGTAGCGGAAGCCGATGTCGCCGCGACCGAACGGGCTCACGACAATCACATCCTCGCGAAACCCGCGCTCGTGCATGCGGAAACACTGCCCGGGAATCATCCGCTCGTCGCCGTCCATCCCGTGCAGCATCACCACGAGCGGATACGCGCGACGGCGCGAGTAAGTCCGCGGCACCCACGCGGCGAACGGCTGCGTCGAGTCGTCCACCGCGGAGCGATAAGTCCCGGTGAAGTAACCGGTGCGGGGAGGCGTCACGCGCGAAGTCTGTGCGGAGTCCGCGGCGAAGGCAACCCGTGGTCGAACGGATGAAACAGGCGGAATTTGTCGCGCTGCGACAAGTCACTGCTCAATCCGTGGTCACCACGGTCACGCCGCCGGCGTGCGCGAGTTGCTCGCAGCGCTCCTGCTCGAGCAGCAGTGTGCGGCCCGGTTCGACGGCCAGCACGGTCACGCCGGACTTCGCGCACGTTTCGATCGTCAGCGCGCCGATGCAGGGAATGTCAAAGCGCATGTCGTGATCCGGCTTGGCAAGCTTCACCGCCACGGCGCCGCCCGCTTTGCCCGCGAGCTCGCCGCCGCGGGCGAGGCAACGGTCTGTCCCCTCGAAACCCTCGACCGCGAGCACCGTGCCGTCCTTGACGACGACCGTCTGCCCGATGTCCAGCCGCGACATCTCACGCGCGAGCCTCAGCCCGAACGCGATGTCCTCGCGCTGGACGTCCGTCGGTTTCGGGCCGATGCGAAATCCCGCGCCGGGCATCAGCGGCTTGAGCCACGGGATCGCGGGCACGACGTCCACGCCGTCCTTGCGCATCTCCTCGATGATCGCGCCGAAGATGGTGTGGGCATTTTTCTCGCGAAGCTTCAGGAGCATGGCCATCGCGCGCAGGTCCGGGCGCAGGTCAAAGAGGTTTCGCGGCGCGATCTGCCCGGCCATCACGCAGTGCGTCACGCCGCGCCGGGTGAACGTCTCGATCATCCGCGAGAGCTGGCCGACGCGCAGCCATTCGATGTCATCCACGAGCGCGGCGAGCGCCGGGTCGGTCTCGCCCTCGAACGCCGCGGCGACGATGCGCCGGACGCCCATCGCCCGCGCCTGCCTCGCGAACACGAGCGGCAACTCGCGGCTCCCCGCGATGATGCCGATGGACTGGAACGCTTCGCTCACACGGCGAGCGTAGCAAGGCACGGCTCGAATGCACAGCGCCATTGGCCGGAAGAAGATCGGGAACCCGCACCCCGCGGTGAGCGTGTTCAACTTCATCCGCATGAAGCCGGACAAGTCGTTCATCCAGTCGCCGCTGCAGGAAGGCCAGCGCGTGAGCGCGATGAGCGAGCCGGGCCGGCAATACGCGCCTTACGTCAACGGCGGCGACACCGCGGCGCTCACCGTGGACCTGCCGAAGGGCGGCGGCCCCGTCGCGCTCAAGCCGAAGAAAGACAGGAACGGGATCACGCGGCGAATTCTCGCGCAGTAGCCGGCGCCCGAGTCACCCGGCGCAAAGGTCGGAAGCCGCCGGGGAACACGCCTCACTTCGTCCGCACACACCGGAAGCCCGTGTGCTGGAGGCCGGTGTCGGGCGAGGTCTTCATCCGCATCGCGGGCCGGAAGCCCGAGCAATACTGGTCCGTGCACAGGAACGAGCCGCCGCGGGAGACGCGCTTCGCGATGCCGGGTTCGTTCGGGTCGTGGCTGCGGTCGGGGCCCTGCGGGTTGTCCTTCGGGCTCTGCGCGTAGTATTCGGGCAGATACCAGTCGAGGCACCACTCCCATACGTTGCCCGCCATGTCGTGCAGGCCGAAGCCGTTCGCAGGGTAGGAGCCGACGGGCGCGGCGAACTGATGCCCGTCACCCAGCGTGTTCTCCTTCGGGAAGCGCCCCTGCCAGGTGTTCGCAAGCAGCTTGCCGCCCGGATTCTGTTCCGCGCCCCAGATGTAAGCCGCGCCGGCGACTCCGCCGCGCGCGGCGTATTCCCACTCGGCCTCGGTCGGAAGCCGCTTGCCGGCCCACTTGCCATACGCCACCGCATCGAACCAGCACACGTGCACGACGGGGTGCTTCTCGCGCCCGGCGATGCTCGACTTCGGCCCCTCGGGGTGCCGCCAGTTCGCGCCCGCCACGTATTCCCACCATTGCATGTGATCGCGCAACGACCCGACGACGTCGGGCGGACTGAACACGATCGAACCGGCCACCAGCTTGTCCGGCGGCACGCCGGGAAAATCCTCCGGGTTCGGCTTGCGCTCGGCGACGGTGATGTAGCCGGTCGCCCGGACGAACCTGTCAAATTGCTCGTTTGTCACCTCGGTCTTGTCCATCCAGAACCCATCCACGACGACCTCGTGCACTGGTTTTTCATCGGCCTGCCCATCGGTCGCGCCCATCGCGAACTTGCCGCCGGGAATCCACACCATCCCATTGGTCCACGACATGTCGGACGGGTCGGCGCCCGGCGCGAGGAAGCCGGCGGCCTTCGCGGCGGGCGCGGTTGCGGGCGGCGCGGGTTTCGGTTCGCAGGCGCCGAGAAGGACGGCGATTGCCGCGAGGACGCAACATTCGGATTGGTTCGTATTCATCTGGAGTTCGGGCTCGCGCGTGGCCGAGGATGCCGCCGCCGCAGGCGGGGCTCAACCGCATTTCTGCGCAGCGCCTCACCGCGCAGACCGGGCGGGGTCGGGTTCAACGGTGTGGATGCTGACGCTTCGCGGGTTGCACCGTTTCAGTTCGCCGCCAGCGCCTTGATTTTCACGAGGCGGCCGGTGGCCATGCGCTTCACCGAGAAGTTCAGGTCGCCCGGCTGTTTCACGAGCTTCTCGAAGTCGGCGACGTTGGACACCGGCTGGTCGTTGACGTGCGTGATGACCTCGTAGGGCTTGATGCCGGCGACGGACACGCGGCTGCCGGCCTCGATCTTCGAGATCACCACGCCGGGCTCGTCGGACCGGCGCTGCATGTAGCGCAGCACCTCGTAGGTCAGGTTGCGCACGGTCAGGCCGAGCGGCTCGGACTTGAACCGCGGCGCGCTCTCGTAGTGCGCGGGGCTCGGCGTCACGTCGAAGTCCTTCCGCAGCGCCTTGCCGTTCGCGAAGAACTCGACCGCCACCTTCGAGCCGAGGCCGAGGTCGGTGAGGATGCGGTTGAGCGGGTTCTCCGCGTTCGGCCACGGCGCGGGCAGGCGGTCGAAGATGCGCTCGTTCAACTGGTCGAGCTGGTCCCACGGGAAGTTCGCGCCGAAACCGCCGCGGTCCTCCTGCAACTGGAGCTCGATCGCGTTCGGCTGGTCGGGCGAGCGCAGCCGCAGCAGCACCCAGCCGGGCTCGATGCCCGCCTGGTCCGCGGGCGAGCCCGCATACACGTGCGTCACGAGCGCGCCGTTGCGGCCGTCGCCCGTCTGGTCGGACACACCGTTGACGCGCGCGAGTTCCTTGTTGAGCGCCTGCAACTCGACGCCGAGCCACGCGATGCGGTTCTCGTCCGCCTCGCTGAGCGGCGTGTTGTTCGGGTCGCTGTGCTTGTCGAGGTCCGCGAGGACCGCTGCGAGGTGGCTTGCCGCGACGGTGCGCGCGTTGCTGGCGCCGCCGCCGGTGAAGCGGCCCGTTTGCAACCGCTCGCGGCGCGCAACGGGCAGCGAGAGCAGCGCGCCCGATTCGTCGAACACGAACGGCGTCGTCGTCGCGCCCTCGATGCCGGGATTCACCTGGCCGCGCCAGCCCGCTTGAAAGGTCGTGATGCGCGTGTGCGACGCGTAGGCCACGCGCTTGTCGCCCTGCAACGTGAGTTCCTCGGCGAACACGAGCTGGTTCTTCGCGCCGAGGATGCTCGCCGTCGAGAGCTTCAGCGACGCGGGCAGGGGCTTCGCCACGCTGATGACCAGCGCGCCGTAGTCCTTGAGCGACGCGACGAACCTGCCCTCCTGCGACGTCTCGCCGCGGTGCACGGTGATTTTTTGCAATCGCGCCGTGGTGCGCGCGCGGAGGTTCGACAGCACGAGCAACCGGTCCGGCGCGATGGCCACGCCGATCACGTTCCGCTCGGTCGCGCTCTCAATGTCCTCATCGTCGCTTCCCCCGCCGCCGAACCGGCCGCCGCCGCGGAAGCCGCCGCCGAACCCGATGCCGGTGCCCGTCTGCGTCTTCGGGCTTCGAAAACTCAGGTGAACGCGCAGCAACGTGCCTTGCGAATCTTTCTCGACCTTTGCAAGCCGCGCGGCCATGTCGGCGGACGTGAGGAACGGCCACTTCTGCGGCGGGCCTTTCCACGAGCCGTCGGGCGGCAGTTCGGACTGCGTGGCGAAGCCGACGGCGGCGCCGGACTTGTCGGTGACAACTGCGAAGCCGGGCGCGGCGATGAACGCCTTCCCGCGCTCGGGCAGCGTGAGCGAACCGCCGAGCCCTGAAACGCGTGTCTGCCAGTCGCCGTTCATGAACTTGTGGCTCGCGGCGAAATACGGGCCTTTCTTTGCGGCGTCGAACGCGAGCGGCTTCGCATCCGCGAGCGGTTCGGCGAGTTCAAGCAGCACCGCGTCATGCTCGCGCGCGAAGGCCTTGACCGTCGCGGCGACGGAGGCGCCGCCGTGCCGGACGCGGATCGCCTTGATGAAGCGCGGGTGCGTCTCGAGGTCCTGCGCGAGGACTTCGCGCGGCGCGAGCATGACGCCCGAAGCCTCGACGGCGCGCTCCTGCCGGATGTAATCCTCGAGCGGGTTGCCGTGGAACTCGCCGCAGTTCGGGCAGCGCTCGCCCCACGACTGCGAGCGCGGCTGGTCGCCCTTGTCGGACTGGAGCTCGTATTCGACCTTCACGAGCGACGGGGCGAGCTTCTTCGCGACGGCGGCCAAGTCGGCGGTGGAATCCTGCGCGGACGTGGATGCTGCCAGCAGAGCGAGGAGGGTAGTGATGGCGATGCGGGTGTTCATGGTCGAGTTGGGGTTTCGGAAGAACCGGCCGATGTCAGTCCTTCTCGTAGTTGCGCGAGAAGTCCAAAACGATCTGCCGGAGCAGGCCGCCGCGGAGCACGCTGAACACGAGCCGCGGCTTGGTGGCCACGTTTCCGATGGCCTTCTTGTGCAGCCCGCGCACGTCGTCGAGGGTGAGCACGTCCTGCCCGTCAATCTTGAGCAGGATGTCGCGCGATTGCAGCCCGGCGGACTGCGCGTTGCCGGGTGACTTGGTGCCGTAGACGAACACGCCCTTGGTGCGGTGGAAGTAGAGGTCGGGGTTGTCGAACTGGTTGATGACCTTGACGGTGAAGTCCCAGCGCGGGCAGTCGAGTTCCTCGCCCTCGACGCGGCCCTTCTCGCGCGGCGTGAGCTCGATGTTCATCACGTTGCCCTGCCGGACGACTTCGAGCTTCGCGGGCTTGCCCTTCGCGAGCAGTCCGAGCCGGCGGCGCAGGTCGGGCAAATCCTCCTCGGTGGTCGCGGTGAGGCTCTCGCCGTTGAGGCGCAGGATGCGGTCGCCGGTCTGGATGCCCGCGCGCTTGGCGGGGCTCTCGGGGTCGGTCTCGGCCACGACCACGCCCTCGGTGGCGTCGAAGTAGATGTTTTTGTTGAAGTCGCGCAGCGGCTGGAGCTGGAGGCCGGTCCAGCTCCACGGAATCTTGCCGTGCGCGCGAATCTGCGAGACGAGTTCGCGGATGACGGTCGAGGGGATGGCGAAGCCGGTGTCGCCGCCGCTCATGATGCCGCGGGTGTTGATGCCGATGACTTCGCCGCTGGTGTTGACGAGCGGGCCGCCGGAATTGCCGGGGCTGATGGCGGCGTCGGTCTGGAGCCAGAGGCTGTATTCGCTCACGCCGGGCAGGAAGCGCCGCGTGCAGGACACGATGCCGATGCTCACGCTGCGCGAGAGTCCCCACGGCGCGCCCATGGCCATCACGAAGTCGCCTTCCTTGAGCTTCATGGAGTCGCCGAGCGGCGCGAAGGGCAGCGGCGGTTCGCCGGGCTTCAGCTTGAGCTGGAGCAGCGAGATGTCGGTGTCCTTGTCGAGCCCGACGATCTTCGCCTCGTAAGCGTGGCCGTTGAAGAGGAGGCAGCGGACCTCGGTGGCTTTCTCGACGACGTGCCAGTTGGAGAGCACCTCGCCCGTGGCGGAGATGAGCACGCCGGAGCCGGAGACTTCCTGCGTCTGCTTGCGCCCGCCTTCCATGCTCTCGCGCAGGCAGCGGATGAAGACGACGGTGGGGAAGACCTTGTCCTTGGAGCCCGCGACGATCTGGCGGAAATCCATCCGCGACCATTCGTCGAGCTTGTCGGCCGCGCCCGCCGGCAGCGCGAGCGAGGCGATCATCGCGGGGACCGCGAGCATTGCGATGAAGAGGGCGCGGGCACGTCGGAGCAAGTCAGAAAGTGGCACAGCGATTGGGGTTGGTTGGGCGGATGCTAGTTGAAGCGAGCGCCGGGGCAAGCGGGGAAAACGGAGCGGGGCACGGGCGTCTGCCGGCCGCGAGCCGGCGGATTTTCCGCTACCCAACCACATCGGGTTGACCATACTCGGCCCGTTCCCATGACGATCCACACGGAGCTTCAAGGCCGCTGCGTCCTCGTGACCGGCGGCGCCAACGGCATCGGCGAGGCCACGGTCCGCGCGTTTCACGGGCTCGGCGCGCGCGTGTTCTTTTGCGACACCGACGCGCGGGCCGGGCAGCGGCTCGTGAAGGAGCTCGGCCACGGCGCGGATTTCCAGCGCGTGGACCTCCGCCGCGAGACGGACATCTGCCGGTGGATTTCCCGAAGCGCGGCGCGCGGCGGCGGCATCCACGTGCTCGTGAACAATGCCGCCATCGATCCGCGCATGCCGCAGGAACACGCATCCGTGAAGTTCCTCGACGAGCTGTGGGCGGTGAACCTGCGCGCCTACATCCTCACCGCGCGCGAGGCGTCGCGCCACATGCCCGAGGGGATGGGCGCCATCATCAACCTCTGCTCGCTGACCTTCCACACGGCGCCCGTGAACATGACCGCCTACGTCGCGACCAAGGGCGGCGTGCTCGGCTTCACGCGCTCGCTCGCGCGCGAGCTCGGGCCGCGCGGCATCCGCGTGAACGCCGTCTCGCCCGGCTGGATCATGACCGAGCGGCAGCTTCGCGAATACGTGACGCCCGCGGTGAAGCGGCTCATCCGCGAGGCGCAGTGCATCGAGACGCTGCTCGCCCCGGAGGAAATCGCGGACGTGATTCTCTTCCTCGCGAGCGATTCGAGCCGCGCGCTCACGGGACAGGAACTTCTCGCGGACCGCGGCTGGCAGCATTCGTGAGCGGTGACGAGTGCTACGCACGACGAAGGGCAGGCTCAACTCAGCCGGGACACCGGGCGAGCGGCTGCGGGAACGTGAGGAGCAGCAGCCCGCCGGGGCCGAAGGACATCGCGCCGGCGGTTCGACACGGGATCACGCCGCCGGTCTGCGTCCGTTCAAATCTGCTCGAAGTAACGCTGCTTCTCCCAGTCGGTCACGGCGTTGCCGAACGCCTCGTGCTCCAGCCGCGCGTGGTGGGTGTAGAAGTCCACCACGTCGTCGCCGAAGGCGGTGCGGGCGAGGTTGGACTTCTCGAAGAGGCCGGTCGCGGCGCGCAGGGAACTCGGGAGGCGGGCGAGCTTCGGGTCCACGTAGGCGTTGCCGTGATACTCGGGGCCGCAGTCCAGTTTCTCGCGCACGCCCGCCATGCCGGCCGCCAGCATCGCGGCGAAGGCGAGATACGGGTTCGCATCCGCGCCCGGCATCCGGTTCTCGATGCGGAACGAGCCGTCGTGCCCCACGACGCGGAAGCCGGTCGTGCGGTTGTCCACCGCCCACGCCATGCGCGTCGGCGCCCAACTGCCGGGCTGGTAGCGCTTGTAGCTGTTGATGGTCGGCCCGAAGAACAGGCACAGCTCCGGCGAGTATTTCATCAGGCCGCCGAGGAATTGTCGAAAGAGCTTGGAACCCTCCACGCTTGTCGTCTCGGCACTTTTGCCTTTTGCCTTTCGCCTTTTGCCTACTTCGCCCGCGAACATGTTCTTCCCACCCCTCCACAAGCTCATGTGAATGTGGCACGAGTTGCCCGCTTCGCCCGGCGCATACTTCGCCATGAACGTCACCGCCCTGCCGTGCTGCGCGGCGATTTCGCGAACGCCCTGCTTGAAGAGCGCGTGCATGTCCGCCATCGGCAGCGGGGCGGCGCAGGTGAAGTTGATCTCGTGCTGGCCGCGGCTCCACTCGCCCTTGCTGCTCTCCACCGGCACGCGCGCGGCGCACATGCCGTTGCGGATGGCGCGCATGAGCGGCTCGTCGCGCGTCGGCTGCATGAGGTGGTAATCAATCCGGTAGTCGCTCGACGGCTGGAGTTCGCGGTAGCCGCCCGCGCGCGCGGCTTCGTAGGTCTGGTTGAACAGGTAAAACTCCAGCTCGCTCGCGCAGACGCAGGTCTGGCCCTGCTTCGCGAGCAAGTCCAATTGCCGGCGCAGCACGGAGCGCGGCGCTTCCGCGACGAGCGTGCCGTCCTCGCGCGCTAGGTCGCACAGCACGAACGCCGCACCCGGCTGCCACGGCAGCACTCGCAGCGTGTCCATGTCCGCCCGGAACACAAAGTCGCCGAAGCCCGCGTCCCAGTTCGCGACCTTGAAGCCATCGAGCGGGTCCATGTCGAGGTTCACCGTGAGCAGGTAATTGCATCCGTGCGTCCCGTGCTTCACGACCGAGTCGAGGAAGAAGTCGGCGCGGAACCGCTTGCCCACCAGCCGGCCGAATGGATCAGGGAAGGCGACGAGGACGGTGTCGATGAATCCGGACTTAATCTGGGATTTGAGTTGGGCGAGGGTCATGGGGCGTAATGCGTAATGCGTAATGCGTCAGAAGGCGCGTGGACTCGGGGCATCATGGCATCGGGATAGTGCAAAGCAAGGCGGCCAAGTCTGAAGCATCGGAATCGGCTTCGTTGTCTGCTGCGGTTCGATAGGGAACCGGGTCTTCTCGCAACTCACTGCCGCGCTGGTCGGGAACCATCTTCAGCAGAAGCTTGATGACTTCGGTCAGGAGCTTCATGCGGTGCTGGGCGACTCCGGGCCCAAGCACCCTTCTTCTTACGCATTACGCAGCACCCTCATTCCGCCACATACACATTCTTCACCTCCGTATACCCCTCCATCGCCGCCATGCCCAAGTCCCGGCCCAGCCCGCTCTGCTTGTATCCGCCGAACGGCGCCTCCACATGCACGCTGCTGTGCGAGTTGATGCTGAGGACGCCGCTTTGCACGGCACGGGCGACGCGGAGGGCGCGGCGGAGGTCGTTCGTCCAGATGGAGCCGCTGAGGCCGTAGGGCGACGCGTTGACGGCGCGGAGCATCTGCTCCTCGTGGTCGAAGGGCACGATGCACACGACCGGGCCGAAGATTTCCTCGCGCCAGCAGCGGGTGGACTTGTCCACGTCCAGCAGGACGGTGGGTTCAAGGTAAAAGCCCTTGCTTGGCGACGAACACCCCTCACCCTGCCCTCTCCCCTCATCGGATGAGGGGAGAGGGTGGCCGGAGGCCGGGTGAGGGGTGTCTTCGGCCGATGACTGGACCCGGGGCCGATTGCCGCCGCATGCAAACTTCGTTCCGCACTTCTTCGCGTCGGTGAGGAAGTCCTCCACGCTCGCACGCTGGGCTGCGGAGACGAGCGGGCCAAGTTGCGTTGCGTCCTGCTTCGGGTCGCCGACGATAAGCTTCTTCGTGGCAGCGACGAAGCGTTCGGCGAATGCCTCGTAAATCCCGCGCTCGACGAAGACGCGGCTGCGGGCGCAGCAGTCCTGGCCGGTGTTGGCGAAGACGCTCAGCGGCGAGGTGTCGGCGGCGCGCTGCCAGTCGGCGTCCGCGAAGACGATGTTCGGCGACTTGCCGCCGAGTTCGAGCGAGACGCGCTTCAAATCGCGCGAGGCGAGTTCCATGAGGCGCCGGCCAATCTCCGTTGAGCCGGTGAAGGAAACCTTGCGCACAAGCGGATGCGTGACGAGCGCATCGCCGATGGCGGAACCCGGGCCGACGAGCACCTGCAGCACACCGGGCGGCAACCCGGCGGCGAAGGCGAGTTCGCCGAGCCGCAGCGCGGTGAGCGGCGAGAGCGACGCGGGTTTGAGCACGACGCAGTTGCCGGCCGCCAGGGCGGGCGCGGCCTTCCAGCACGCGATGGGGAATGGGAAATTCCACGGCACGATGGCCGCGACCACGCCCATCGGCTCGCGCAGGGTGAAGTCCAGCCCGCCGCGCGCGACGGGGATGGTCTGCCCGCAGAACTGGCCGATGGCTCCCGCGTAATACTCGAAGACCCGCGAGCCGAGGCCGATTTCATCCCGCGCATCGCTGATGGGCTTGCCGATGTTCGCGCATTCGAGCTGCGCGAGTTCCTCGCGGTGCTCGCGCAGGACGCGGGCGATGTTGAAGAGGATTTCCGCGCGCTTGCCGGGCGCGAGATTGCGCCAGCTATCCTCCCAAGCCCGCTGCGCGGACTCGACGGCGGCGCTCGCATCCGCAGGCGTGGCGGTAGCGACTTCGGTGAAAGCCTCCTCGGTGGCGGGGTTGATGAGTTGCATGGGCGATGCGCGATGCTCTCCCAGCCGGTTCGCGAGGGCAAACATCGAGTTCTTCACGGGCGCGGTCATTTCTGCGGCACGGCGGGTCCGAACGCGCGACACGGCGCCGGGCAGTTTGAACTTCACTTGCCCTTTCCTCGCGGCCATCCTCACGCGCATGAAACCACTGTGTTGGCTGGCCGCGGCCGCGTTGTCGCTGTCCGCCTGCTCGCCGAAGCAACCTTCCCCCGAACCCGCCCCCGGTTCAGGCACGGCCGCGCCCGCCAAGTCCGGCAAGGTCGAGCAAATCCTTCACAAGGGCAACGGCGCGGAGCCGGCGGACCTCGACCCGCAGATCGTCACAGGCGTCACCGAGCATCATCTCATCATGGCGTTGCAGGAGGGGCTCGTCATCGAGGATCCGAAGGACCTGCACCCCATTCCCGGCGTCGCCGAGAAGTGGGACATCTCGTCCGACGGCAAGGTTTACACGTTCCACCTCCGCAAGAACGCCAGGTGGTCCAACGGCCAGCCCGTCGTGGCGAAGGATTTCCTCGAGGCCTACAAGCGCATGCTCACGCCGTCACTCGCCTCGCAGTATGCCTACATGCATTTCGTGGTGAAGAACGCCGAGGCCTTCAACAAGGGCACGCTCACGGACTTCTCGCAGGTCGGCTACGCCGCGCCGGACGACCACACGTTCAGCCTCACCCTCGAATCGCCCACGCCCTATCTGCTCTCGCTCATGTGCCACACGTCGTGGCTTCCCGTGCACGTGCCCACGGTCGCGAAGTTCGGCGACCCCTACCAGCGCATCACGATGAGCAAGGACGGCAAGGGCGGCGCGCAAGGCAACAAGTGGACCCGCCCCGGCAACTACGTCGGCAACGGCCCGTTCGTCCTCGCCGAGTGGCGCGAGAACGAAGTCATCATCGTCAAGCGCAGCCCCACCTACTGGGACGCCGCGACGGTGAAGCTCGACGCGATTCACTTCCACAGCATCACGAGCCAGGAGACCGAGGAGCGCGAGTTCCGCGCCGGCAACCTGCACATCACCGAGACACTGCCGCTCTCCAAGATCGACGTTTACAAGAAGGAAAACCCGGCGTTGCTCAAGATCGACCCGTATCTCGGCGTCTACTTCTACCGCATCAACACCACCAAGCCGCCGCTCAACAACCGGCGCGTGCGCCGCGCGCTGGCGATGACCGTGGACCGCGAGTCCCTCGTGAAATACGTGACCAAGGGCGGCCAGCTCCCCGCCCACAGCCTCGTGCCGCCCGACACCGCCGGCTACAACGGCACCGCGCGCGTGCCGACGGACATCGCCGCCGCGAAAAAACTGCTCGCCGAGGCGGGCTTCCCCGACGGCAAGGGCCTGCCCCCCATCCAGCTCCTTTACAACACCCAGGAAGCCCACCGCATCATCGCCGAGGCCATTCAGCAGATGTGGAAGAAGAACCTCGGCATCGAGGTCGAGCTGCTGAACCAGGAGTGGAAGGTCTATCTCGATTCGCAGCGGACGATGAACTACCAGATTTGCCGCGCCGGCTGGATCGGCGACTACAACGACCCCAACACCTTCATGGACATGTGGCTCAAGGACGGCGGCCAAAACGAAACCGGCTGGACGAATCCCGAATACGACCGCCTCGTGCGCGCGGCCGGGGCCACCGGCGAGCAGGCGAAGCGCTACGAACTCTTCCAAAAAGCCGAGGCCATCCTGATGGACGAATGCCCCATCATCCCCATCTACTTCTACACCCGCGTCCACCTCCAGCGCCCCAACGTCAAAGGCTGGTATCCGACCATCCTCGACAATCACCCCTACAAGTTCGTGTGGATGGAATGACCGCGGCGCGGCATGACCCACCACCAAACCCGAATGACGAACGAAGCCCGAATGACCGGTGGGAACGGTCGGCGGCTCGCACGGCCCGCGAACCTTCACTCACCATGGGCCCTTCGCCATTCCTTCGTCCGTTGTCCGCCGGCCTTCGTCATTTCCTGAGATGTTCCGCTTCATCCTCCGCCGCGTGCTGCAGACCATCCCGGTCCTGTTTGTCATCGCCACGCTCACATTCTTCATGCTGCGCTTCGCGCCGGGCGGCCCGTTCACCCAGGAGAAAAGCCTGCCGCCGGAGATTGAGGCGCGACTCCGCGCCGCGTATCGCATGGACCAGCCGCTCTGGAAGCAATATGTCCTCCAGCTCGGCGACTGGTGCCGCGGCGATTTGGGCGTGTCCACCAAGCACCTCCAGAAGAGCGTCTCCGAGGTCATCGCCAAGCACGCGCCCGTGTCCGCGCAGCTCGCGGTATGGGCGCTGCTCATCGGCCTGGTGATCGGCGTGCCCGCGGGCGTCATCGCCGCCTACAAGCCGAACACGGCGACGGATTACATCCCCATGTCGTGCGCGATGGCGGGCATCTGCGTGCCCACGTTCGTGCTCGGGCCGCTGCTCGCGCTCACGTTCGCGCTGGGGTTGAAGTGGTTCGACCCCTCCGGCTGGAACGAGCCCCGGGACATGGTGCTGCCCGCGCTCACGCTCGGCGCGCATCTGGCCGCCTACATCGCGCGGCTCACCCGCGGCGGAATGCTCGAGGTGATGAGCCAGGACTTCATCCGCACCGCGCGCGCGAAGGGCGCGAACGCGCGGCGCATCCTCGTGAAGCACGCGATGCGCGGCGGCTTGCTGCCGGTCATCTCGTATCTCGGCCCGGCGGTGGCGGGGCTCATCACGGGCTCGTTCGTGGTGGAGACGGTCTTCAACATCCCGGGCCTCGGCCGCTACTTCGTGGGCGCGGCGTTCGACCGGGATTACACGATGGTCACGGGCACGGTGCTGTTCTACGCGGTGCTGGTCATCGGCTTGAATACGGTCGTGGACATCGTGCTCGTGTGGCTCAACCCAAGGCTGCGATTGGAATGAAACCGGAAGAACCACGAATGGGAAGGACACGGATTGCACGGATTCACACGGATTCAATCCGTGCCAATTCGTGGAATCCGTGTCTGCCCTTCGGCTCATCCGATTCGTGTCCCCTCGTGTCCCTGCGTGGTATCCCCTTTTCACGACTGACGTGATGCCCACAGCCGAAACAACCGAGATCGAATCCGGGTCGTCGCTCGGCCACGACGCGTGGCTGCGGTTGCGCAAGAACCACATGGCCACCGCGAGCTTCATCGTGCTCGCGCTGCTGGCGCTCGCGTGCTTCCTCGGGCCGTTCGCCAGCCCCTACACTTACGAGGGGCAGGACCTCGCCCTCGGCGCGTCGCCGCCCAGCGCGAAGCACTGGCTCGGCACCGACCAACTTGGCCGCGACCAGTTCACCCGCCTCCTCTATGGAGGCCAGGTGTCGCTCCTGGTCGGCCTCGCCGCCACCATGGTCGCGCTGCTCATCGGCGTGCCCTACGGCGCGGTGGCCGGCTACTTCGGCGGGCGCGTGGATGCCTTCCTCATGCGCGTCGTCGACATCCTCTACGCGCTGCCGTTCACGATCTTTGTGATTCTGCTGATGGTGATGTTTGGGCGGAGCAAATACCTGCTGTTCGCCGCCATCGGCGCGGTCGAATGGCTCACGATGGCGCGCATCGTGCGCGGGCAGGTGCAGGCGTTGAAGAAACAGGAGTTCATCGAGGCCGCGCAGGCGCTGGGCTTGCGCCGGCGGCGGATCATCCTGCGCCACATGGTGCCGAACGTCCTCGGTCCCGTGATCGTGTATGCCACACTGCTCGTGCCGGCGGTGATGCTGCTCGAGGCCTTCCTGAGTTTCCTCGGACTCGGCGTGCAACCACCGGACAGCTCGTGGGGCATGATGATCAAGGACGGCGCGGACCGGATGGAAGAAAACTGGTGGTTGCTGATATTCCCCGGCGCGACGCTGGCCATGACGTTGTTCTGCCTGAACTTCCTCGGCGACGGCCTGCGCGACGCGCTCGACGTGCGGGCGTCGAAGGACTGACTCATGCCCCTGCTGGAAGTCCAAAACCTCCGCACCGCATTCCACACGCGCAACGGCATCGTGCGCGCGGTCGATGGCGTGTCGTTCAACGTCGAGAAGGGCGAGACGCTCGGCATCGTCGGCGAGAGCGGCTCAGGCAAGTCCGTCACCTGCTACTCCATCATGGGCCTCGTGCCCCAGCCGCCGGGACGCATCGAGGCCGGCCTCGCGCGGTTCGACGGCGCCGACCTGCTCGCGATGCGCGAGGCGGACCTGAACCGCATCCGCGGCAGACGCATCGCGATGATCTTCCAGGACCCGATGACGTCGCTAAACCCCTACATGCGCGTCGAGGACCAGATCATCGAGCCGCTGCTCATTCACGAGCACACGCCGCGCGCCGAGGCCGTGAAACGCGCCGTGAAAGCCCTCGAAGACGTCGGCGTGCCCGACGCCGCCCGGCGCATCCGCGGCTACCCGCACGAATTCAGCGGCGGCATGCGGCAGCGCGTGATGATTGCGATGGCCCTCATCACGCGGCCCGAACTGCTCATCGCCGACGAGCCGACCACCGCGCTCGACGTGACCGTGCAGGCGCAGATTCTCGAGCTCATCACCAAGATGCAGCGCGAACTCGGCACCGCGGTCATCTGGATTTCGCACGACCTCGGCGTGGTGGCGGGCTTCTGCCAGCGCGTGCTGGTGATGTATGCCGGGCGCATCGTCGAGAGCGGACCGACCGCGCGGCTCTACGCGCACCCGCAGCACCCCTACAACCGCGCCTTGCAGAAATCCATCCCCGCGCTCCAGAACAAGGGCAGCGAACTCTACACCATTCCCGGCATGCCGCCCGACCTCTCGAAGCCCGTCGCCGGCTGCGCCTTCGCGCCGCGATGTGAATTCGCCGCAGACGCCTGCCGCGTCGGTGAGATGACTCTGAATGAAATCGCGCCCGGCCACGCGACGGCGTGCGGGCGGGTGATGCGAAGCGAAGTCAAACTCTGAGACCACGAATGCACACGAATGGACACGATGGCAGAAGGTGGGGCCGGTCGCGCAACAGGCCGCCGGTCGCAGCGCGACCGGCGCCACCTAACGCTTTCGCTCTCCAACTGAATTCGTGTTCATGCGCGGCCACTCGTGGCTTCCATTCCCATGACTGACCCCTTCCTCGAACTGCGCGAATTGAAGACCCACTTCCCCGTGGAGCGCGGGCTGGTGTTCCGCCGGCGCATCGGCACGGTGCGCGCGGTGGACGGCGTGTCGCTCGCGCTCGCGCGGGGCGAAATCCTCGGGCTCGTCGGCGAGTCGGGCTGCGGCAAGTCCACGCTCGGCCGCACCCTCCTGCAACTCATCCCGCCGACGGAGGGCACAGTCGTGCTTGCCGGGAAGAACCTGAGCAGCCTGGACCGCACACAACTCCGCAAGGCGCGCGCCGATTTCCAGATGATCTTCCAGGACCCCTACGCCTCGCTCAATCCGCGCATGACGGTGTTCGACGCGCTCGCCGAGGCGATTCAGGCGCATCGCAACGTGCCGGCTGCGGAGCTGCCAGCGCGCGTGTCTGCGCTCATGCAGAAGGTCGGCCTCGCGCCGCGCTTCATCCGCAAGTATCCGCACGAGTTCAGCGGCGGACAGCGCCAGCGCATCGCCATCGCGCGCGCGCTGGCCGTCGAACCGAAGCTGCTCGTCGCGGACGAACCGGTCTCGGCGCTGGACGTTTCGATCCAGGCGCAGATCATCAACCTGCTCGCGAAGCTCTCGCGCGAGATGCAGCTCACGCTCATCTTCATCTCGCACGACCTCTCGGTGGTGAAGCACATCAGCGACCGCATCGCCGTGATGTATCTCGGACGCATCGTCGAACTCGGCCCGGCGGCCGAGGTCTTCGAGAAACCGCTGCATCCCTACACGCGCGCGCTCGTCAGCGCAGTGCCGATTCCCGACCCCGAGCGCGAGAAGTTGCGCCAGCGCATCCTGCTGCCGGGGGACCCGCCTTCGCCGATGAACCCGCCGGCCGGATGCGCGTTCCATCCGCGCTGCATTCACGCGGCCCCCGAGTGCGGCCGGCAAACGCCGGCGCTCGTGGAGTTCCGCTCCGGCCACCAGGCCGCGTGCATCCGGCTCGAGGAGATTCACGGCGCGGCCAAGCCGGCCTGACGCGAAGGCGCGCGGGCAAAGTTTTGGACGGCGGGGAGAGACCACAGGGGCTTCGTCCAAACTCACACCTCCCTGAAGAGTTGCTGGAAGAAACCCTTCACTGGGGAACGCCGCCAGCATGACCACCGTGCCGCGCGCCAGCAATCCACCCGATTGCCTACACAAAAATACTGAGCGGCCCTGCAGGGGAGTGCGCAGTGGCGGTATTGCATGGCGAACCAATGCCGATTCGCACGGTCCAGGTTGTTCTGAGCATCGCTGCCCTGCTCGCTGCGGGCGGAGCGAGATCAGCCGAGCCCGCGGCCAAACTGGAGCGCGGCGCGCCTGCTTCAACCGTGCGCGCGGTGGTCGTGAAGTATTGCGCGGACTGCCACGGCGCGGATGCGTCAAAAGGGGGGCTGAATCTGGAGAAGTTGCTGCCCGACGACTTGGCCCGGCACTCCGACGCGTGGGGAAAAGTCATCCGCAAGCTGCGCGCCCGGCACATGCCGCCCATCGGCAAGCCGCGTCCGGACGAAGCGACCTTCGATGCCGTCATCGCCGCGCTGGAGCAACCACTCGACCGCGCGGCGGCCGCGCAGCCAATGGCCGTGCCGGCATCTGGCGGGGTTGGGCTGCCGGTTCGCGTCGAGCATGGCTTTGCCGCGACGATTCATGCAGGGTCAATGCCCAGCAGTAACACAACCAGAATGAAACCCGCGTTCATAAGGTTCCGCGGCGCGAGGACAGTCTGCGTCAGCCTTGTTTGCTCGACTCGCCCTTCTCCATCGCCTTCTTGAGCGCGGGCACCTGTTCGAGCAGTTTCTCGAACTTGATGCCGGTCAAACTCTCCAGCACGGGCGGGAGCTGGCTGATGATCTGCGTCACGTCGCCGGTGAGCTTGCTCGCGCCGCCGCCGGGGCCCGAGCCGCTGTTGATGATGACGATCTTCTCGGTCTTCGACAGCGGCTCGCTGATCTTGCCCGCGACCTCGGGCATGACGCGCACGATCATCTCGATCACCGCCGCCTCGTTGTATTGCTTGAAGCTCTCGGCCTTCTGCTTCATCGCCTCGGCCTGCGCGCGGCCCTGCGCCTCGATGATGGCGGCCTCGGCAAGACCGCGCGCCTTGTTCGCCTCGGCTTCGGCAAGGCCGGTGGCCTTCGCCACGTCGGCGCTGGCAAAGCCCGTGGCTTTCGACGCGGACGCCGCGCCGGCGGCCTCGGTTTCGAGCTGGAAGCGCCGCGCGTTGGCAAGCGTCTCGACCTTGTAACGCTCGGCGTCGGCGGGTTTTTGCACGTTCGCCTCGAGTTCGCGCTGCTTGCGGAGGATTTCCTGCTGCTGGAGCTCGATCTGCTTCTGCTTGGCGATGATCTCGACCTGGACTTCCTCGGCCTTGACGAGCTGGCCGGTCTTGTATTTCTGCAGGTCGTAGGCGAGGTCGGACTCGGCCTTCTTCTGGTTCACCGCGGCCTGATACTGCGCGACGTTCGACTGATAATCGCGCTGGGCCTCGGCGATCTTGGTGTCGGCGGCGAATTTCGCCTCCTGCCCGGCCTGCGTCGCCTGCGAAGACTTGATCATCGCGTCCCGGTCGGCCTCGGCCTGGGCGATCTGCGCGTCGCGCTTCACCTGCGCGATGCGCGGCTTGCCGAGGGCGTCGAGGTAGCCCTGCGTGTCGCGGATGTCGCGGATGGTGAAGCTGACGATGCCCAGGCCCATGTTGGCCATGTCGCCCGCCGCCACTTCCTGCACCTTCGAGGCAAAGGCGTCGCGGTTCTGGTAAATCTCCTCGACGGTCATCGTGCCGAGGATGGCTCGCAAATGGCCCTCGAGCGTCTGCATCGCGACGTTCTTGATTTCGTCCTGCGTCTTGCTCAGGAACTGCTCGGCCGCGGTGGCGATGGAGATGTCGTCGCCCTTGATCTTGATCTGCGCGACGCCGTCCACTTTCACCGGCACGCCCTTGCTCGTGTAAACTTCCGGCGTCTGGACATCAATGGTGAGGAGTTCGAGTGAGATGATGTCCACCTTCTCCAGCACGGGCCACACGAAGGTGCCGCCGCCCTTCTTGATGCGGAATCCGCGTGTGCGCTGCACGCCGTCGGGGTCCACGTAACTGTGCTTACGACCGGAAGCGACCAGCACTTCGTTCGGGCCAACCTTCGTGTAGCGGCTCAGAAACGTCAGGAAGGCTACGCCGAAGACTACGACAACAACGATGCCGGCTCCGATGGCGAGACCGCTCTTCATCAAGTCACCGAACTGGGCGAGGACGGGGATGGGGATCATCATGGTGTGTGGATTTCAGGTTTGGACCGCTGGGAGTTGGTTCAGCCGGCCTTGACGAAACACTGCCCGGCGACGATTCGCGTTATGGTGACTGGCCGACCGGCCGGAACCGGCTCGCCGTGTTCGGTGCGGGCGGCCGCGGTGTAACGCGTGCCGGCCTGGACATAGGCGATTTCGCCAACACCATGTTCCGGAATCGGCGAGATGACGGTCGCGGTCATTCCCGCGAGCGTCGAGACGTGCGATTCGCTGGAACTTTCCGAGTGGGAAAAAATCTGCCGCATGACGAACAGCAGCACCGCCGCCATGACCCCGGCGCCAAGCGCGGCGAGCGGCGCGCTGACCATCGGGGCCTGCGTGGCCTCGAATTGGTGGAGGATGATGCCGAGCCCGCCAAACGCCGTCACAAAAGACGCAATGATGGTCGGGCTGAACATGGACACGCCCGGCGCATCGCTGCCATCGGCTCCCGCCTCCGCGTGCCCGCCACTGCCGGTGACGTGTCCCTCGCCGCCTCCAAACAGATGCCCCATCAACGCGCAGCCGAGCACAAATGCCGCGCCAACAACGAGGCAGAAGAGATAGATGAAAAAAGCTGCCATGCGCTCAAGTGCCGCGTCGGTTGTTGTCCGCAGTAAACGGTTGCATCGTCAGTCAAGCAAGCCCGAAAGAGTCTGGACCATCGCCTCGGCCGCGAGTTCCACACAGCTGCCAGCGTTGTCGGCAAGCCACTCGCAAGCCTGTTCCCACCACGACGGCCGACCGTCGAGCCCGTCGCCGGGAGGTTGGAGTGGCAGCGGATGGTTCACGCGACTGCGCGGAGTCAACACCGGGCAGGCGGACATCTCAGCTACAAGTTCGCGGCGTGATTGTAGGTGGATGTGAGGGCCGCTCGCGGTTTGTCTTCAGCCGTTGCGCCGTGCTAGTCTCGCGCCATGCAATCCCACGAGCTGCTCCGGGAAATCATCCGCGACGGCAACGCCAAGCAGCTTGCCGCCGACACGAACCTCTCGCTCTCGATGATCTACAAGTGGGCCGAGCCGCCGTCCGACGAGAGCGGCAGCGGCTCGGCCAACCCGCTGGACCGCGTCGAGCAGCTTGTGCGCAGCACGGGCGACGCCCGGCCGGTGCAGTGGATTTGCGAGCGCGCGGGCGGGTTCTTCATCCGCAATCCGAAGACGACCCACGCGCATCCGGACTACCTCATCCCGGCGACGAACGAGATTCTGCAAGAGTTCGCCGACATGCTCGCAGTCATCGCGGAGTCCGCGTCCGACAATCACATCAACAAGACCGAGGCGAAAGCCATCCGCGGCCGGTGGGAGGAACTCAAATCCGTGACGGAGACGTTTGTGCAGTGCTGCGAGAACGGGAACTTCGCGCCCTTGAAGGAGCCGGGCGCGCTCGGGCTCGGCCGCAAGTGACGAGGCCGCCCGCGCGCGCGGTCACTTTCCCTTCTTCTTCCCCTTCGCCGACGGCGTCGCCGCGGGTGGGGCGGATTTTCCCGGCCACGGGTAGTCATTTTTCCCGGCGCCGGGATCGATCGGGCCTTCGGGCAGTTCCTTTTTCCAGGCGAGGACTTTGTCGGAGAGCCGGGCGACGACCTCGGGATGCTTGTCGGCGAGGCTGTTCACCTGCATCGGGTCGCGCGGGATGTCGAAGAGCTCGACGCGGCTGCGGTCGGGGTTCATCAGGAGTTTCCAATCCCCGTCGCGGATGGCGAGTTGCGGGCTGCGGTTGAGGGCGGGTCCCGCGACGTTGAAGCGCCACTCCCACATCAGCGGGCCCGAGCGCGGGCGCGACCTGCCGGCGAGCACGTCGCTGACGTCCTCGCCGTCGAGCTTGTGCGCGGCGGGCACGGGCACCCCTGCGAGCTTGCAGACGGTCGGCAGGAAATCGGCCCCGGCGACGACGGCCGAATCCTCGACGCGGCCGGCCGGGACTTTGCCCGGCAACCGGACGAGGAACGGCACGCGCACGCCGCCCTCGTAAAGGCTGCGCTTGCGCCCGCGAAACGGCCCCGGCGAACCGACGCCGCTGTGGCCCGCATTCTGGATGGCGATCTCCTCGGGTCCGTTGTCGCTGCTGAAAAAGACGGCGGTGTTTTCGGCAAGCCCGCGCTGCTGCAACCCGTCGAGCAGGCGGCCGACTTCCCGGTCGAGGTCCGCCACGCTCGCGTAGAAGATCGTGCGCGCGCTCTTGTGCGGGATGTTCGGGTTGCTGAGGCGCTCGAACGGCTCGAGTTGCTCGGGCGTCGGGTTCAGCGTCGCGTGCGGGACAAGCGTCCACAGTTGGAGGTAGAAGGGCTTGTCGCGGTTGGCATCCATGAACTTCAACGCCTCGTCCACGAACAGCGCCGTGGACTTCGCGCGGAAGTAAGGCTCCTCCCGCAACACGCCCGCGCCGCCGCGCTCGCCCGTGCCGACGAAGTCGAACCCATACGCGCCGGGCTCGGGGCCGCCCGAGTTCGAGCCGAGATGCCATTTGCCGATGTGCGCCGTCGCGTAACCGGCGGACTTGAGCAGGCGCGCGACGTTCGGCACCTGCGGGTCGAGAAACTGCGACATGCCGCGCGCGGTGTTCTGCTCGGGCGTCGCGTAGTGCCCGTGAATCTTGTGCCGCGCCGGATACTGGCCCGTGAAAAACGCGCACCGGCTCGGCGAGCACACCGAGCCGCAAACGTAGAACTGCGTGAACAGCGTCCCCTCACGCGCGAGCCGGTCGAGGTTCGGCGTGCGAAGGACCGTGTTGCCGTAACAACCCAGGTCGCCCCAGCCGAGGTCGTCGGCGAGGATGAAGATGACGTTCGGCTTCCGCTCCGCCGCGGGTGCGGGCAGGGGCAGCAGCGCGAGCGTGAGCGCGGACGCGAGGGCGGACAGGAGACGTTGCATGGTGCTGGTGTAACGCAGCCGCGCACCGGCGTCGAGCGCGGGCGCGGCTTTGCAGGTTTTACTTTCTTGCCGCTTTGCCGGGGCTATAACTCCGCGCAACCACCTTCATGCGCATCCTCATCGCCACCGTCACCGCGGGCGCGGGAGTCGCTGCGGTTCACTGCCGCCCTGCCACACGGCGGACGACTTCGATGAGCATGAACAACCACTCCGCGGCACCCGCACGAGTCGCCCCGGCAAGACCCGCTGGGCAGCGCGTCCCGGCCATCGTTGCGCTGCTGGTGAGTTTGTCCGCGACCGCCGCGACGCCAGCGCTCAAACCCGGCGAGCAGGTCTTCTTTTTCCCAACCATCGCCCGCCCCGTGACCAACGGCGCGTGGGAAGTCCGGATTCACGGCTGGGCGTTCGAATACGAGCGGCGCCCGCTCGGCGTGCCCGTGCTGCGCAAGTCGCTCGGCCTCGACGACGAGATGGACGGCGACGCGGACAAGGCGCTGTTCGCCACGCGCGCGCGGTGGTTTCTCACCGACAACGAGCGCGGCAAGCGGGTGACCGTGCAACTCGGCGAGCGGCAGGTGCCAATGCCCGTCTCGCAACCCAACGGACACTTCTCGACGAACGTGCTGCTCTCCGTCCCGGAACTCGCGCGACTGCGCGACTCGGGCGCGCTCGCGAACAACGTGCTCCACTTCCGCGCGGTGCTCGGCCCCAAGGACACGCGCGACTTTGCAGGCACGGCCGTGCTCGTGGGCGCCAGCGGCATCACGGTCGTGTCGGACATCGACGACACGATCAAGGTCACCGAAGTGCGCGACCGCAAGGCGACGTTGCGCAACACGTTCGCGCGGCCCTTTCGCGCCGTGGACGGCATGGCCGCGGCGTATGAACGGTGGGGGCGCGAGGCCGGCGTGGCATTTCACTACGTGTCAGCGAGCCCGTGGCAGCTCGCTCCCGGCCTCACGGAGTTTGCGCGGTCCAATTCGTTCCCCGCCGGCACGTGGCACCTGAAGGCCTTTCGCTGGAACGACGAGAGCTTCTTCAACCTGTTCCAGTCGCCCGAGGCCTACAAACTCGGCGTGCTCGAACCGTTGGTGGGCCAGTTCCCGGGCCGCACGTTTGTATTCGTCGGGGATTCGGGCGAGAAAGACCCGGAGATTTACGCGACGCTTGCGCGCAAGTTCCCCGGGCAGACCGCGCGAATCTTCATCCGCGACGTGACGGGCGAGTCCGCCGACGCGCCGCGATACAAGGACGCGTTCGGGGGAATCCCGCGTGGGAAGTGGAGCGTGTTCACCAACGCGGTGGAGCTGCCCGCGACGTTGCGTTGACTCCCGTGCCCGCTGAATCCGCCGAACTGCTCGCGCCGCTGAAGCAATACTTCGGCTTCAGCTCGTTCCGCCCGTTGCAGGAGGAGATCATCCGCGACTCGCTCGCGGGGCGCGACGTGTTCGCGCTGCTGCCGACAGGCGGCGGCAAATCGCTCTGTTTCCAACTCCCGTCGCTCGTGCGCGGCGGGCTCACGGTTGTCATCTCGCCGCTCATTGCGTTGATGAAGGACCAGGTGGACGCGATGCAGGCGGGCGGCGTGCCGGCGACGTTCCTCAACTCCTCGCTCGGCCCCGGCGAGTCGCGCCCGCGGCTGCGCGGGCTGCACAACGGCGCGTTTCGCCTGCTCTACGTCGCGCCCGAGCGGCTGATGCTGCCGGGCTTCCTCGACGACCTGCAGCGGTGGGACGCGCGGCTGTTCGCGATCGACGAGGCGCACTGCATCAGCGAGTGGGGACATGACTTCCGGCCCGAGTATCGCCAGCTCTCGACGCTGCGTGGATTGTTCCCGAAGGTCCCGTTCATGGCGCTCACTGCGACGGCGACGGAGCGCGTGCGCGAGGACGTCGTGAAGCAGCTCCACCTGCGCGACCCGCGCGTGTATGTCGCCAGCTTCAACCGGCCGAACCTCACCTACCGCGTGCAGGCCAGGAGCGGCGCCTACGAACAGGTGCTCGACTTCATCCGCGCCCGGCCGCGCGAGAGTGGCATCGTCTATTGCCAGTCGCGCAAGACCAGCGAGAGCGTCGCGGTGAAGCTGAATGCGGATGGCATCCCCGCCGCGGCGTATCACGCGGGCCTTTCGCCCGGGGAACGGACGAAGCATCAGGAACTGTTCCTGCGCGATGAAGTGCGCGTGGTGTGCGCAACCATCGCTTTCGGCATGGGCATCAACAAGCCGAACGTCCGCTTCGTCATCCACCATGACCTGCCGAAGAACATCGAGGGCTACTACCAGGAGACGGGCCGCGCGGGACGGGACGGACTTCCCGGCGAGTGCCTGCTGCTCTTCAGCGCGGGCGACGTGGTGAAGCAAAAGGGTTTCATCGAGGAGAAGGCGGACGCGAGCGAGCGGCAGATCGCCCGTGAGCAGTTGCAACAGATGGTCCATTACGCGGAGATCGCCGAGTGCCGCCGCGCGTCGCTGCTCGATTACTTCGGAGAGGACTTCGCGGCGACGAACTGCGGCGGCTGCGACAACTGCCTCTCGCCGCGCGCGACCTACGACGGCACGCTCGCGGCCCAGAAGCTGCTCTCGTGCGTGTATCGTGTGCGCGAGCGGACGAGCTTCGGCGTCGGCATCAACCACATCATCGAGGTGCTCACCGGCGCGGACACCGACAAGATCCGGCGGTTCGGGCACTCGCAGCTTTCCACTTACGGCATTGGCAGGGATACCGGCCGCGCCGAGTGGGGCGCCATCGGACGCGAACTCATCCGTCTCGGCCTGCTCGCGCAGACGACGGACAAGTATCCCGTGATCCAGCTCACCGACGCGGGACTCGCGTTTCTCAAGGAGCGCAAGACCATCCAGCTCACGAAACCCGTCACCGCGCCGGCGAAGCCCGAGCGTCACGTCGGCGGGATCGCGTGCGACGAGGCGCTGTTCGAGCGGTTGCGAGCGCTGCGCAAGCGTCTTGCCGACGAGCGCGGCGTGCCGCCCTACATCGTGTTCTCCGACGTGTCGCTCCGGCAGATGGCGCGGCTGTATCCGCAGGGCGAAGGCGAGTTCACGCGCATCAGCGGCGTGGGCGAGAAGAAGCTGCGCGAGTTCGGGGCGGCCTTTCTGGGCGAGATCGCATCGCACGTTGCGGCGAACCCGCGCCAGATCTTCGCCGACGATTCGTTCGCCGACCCGGCGCCATCCGCGGCCACAACGCGACCGACGTCGAGGCGGGCGAGCCGCTCGACTTGAACCAGCTCCCCACACCCGCCCAGCAACGGGAAGTCGCCGCGGCGTTCAACAAGTTCGGATGGGGAAACACGGCGGACGGGCGCGAGTCGCTGGGGGGCACCTCGACCATGGACGTCTGCAGATTTTCCGCGCGATGCGGCGGCGTGCCTGAACCGGGTCAGCGCAAATCAATGTGGCGGGGCGAATCACGCCTTTACTCCCTCCTTGGGTTCTCCCATCCTCCGACCGTCCTTTCCGGCAGCGACTATGGCCAAGCAAATCGTCGAGATGCCCATCACGGCGGCGAAGATGGAGCTGCCCGACACCAAGACCATCCACCTCAAGTGGCCGGATGGGTACGAGGTGGACTTCAAGACGGGGCAATTCATCACCCTCGCGTGGCCGGACACACCCGCCTACAAGCGCGCCTACTCGCTCAGTTCGTGCGCGCTGGAGCGCGGCTTCTACGAGGTGACCGTGAAGCGCGACGGCAAGATGGGCACGCGCATCGCCGACTGGGCGAAGGTCGGCGACACGATGCTCGTGTTGCCGCCCGCGGGGAAGTTCCTGCCCGTGTATGAGCCGCAAAAGCACCTGCTGTGCATCGCGGGCGGCAGTGGTGTGACGCCGTTCCGCGGCTTCGTGCGCGAGGCGACACGCCGCAAGCTCGCCACGCGCATCACCATCCTCTACAGCGTCCGCACGACGAACGACATCATCTTCAACGCCGAGTTTCTCGAATTGGAGCAGCAGAATCCGAACTTCAACTTCTACGTCACTTGCACGCGGCTCCACGAGAAGGACCCGTGGCCCGGCCGCCGCGGCCGCATCAACGCCGACTGGGTCAAGGAGCACGTCCACGACGCGGCGAACACCGTCTTTTACGCCTGCGGCACGAATGAACTCGTCGAAGCCACCGAGCGCCTCGTGCTCGAGGAACTCAAGCTCCCGAAGGAGCAGATGAAGACCGAGAAGTGGGGATGAGTCTGCCGCTGGCCTTTCGCGGGCGTTAATCACAAATCTGATGCCGCAAACGCTTAGACGCACTCCCCTCTTCGCCGCGCACCAGCGCGCGGGCGGCAAGCTCATCGAATTCGGCGGGTGGGAAATGCCCGTCCAGTATTCCACCATCACGGACGAGCACCTCTGCGTCCGCCGTGGCGCCGGCATCTTCGACATCTCGCACATGGGCGAGGTCATCATCCGCGGTCCGGCGGCGGAGGCGTTCCTCAACGCCACACTCACCAACGACGTGCGCAAGCTCGTCGTCGGCCTCGGCCAATACACGCTGATGTGCAACGAGCGCGGCGGCGTGATTGACGACCTCTACGCCTACCGCCTCGGCGCCCGGGAATACCTGCTCATCATCAACGCCTCGCGCATCGAGCCGGATGTGGTGTGGCTGCAAGAGCGCCTCGGGGCCTTCCCCCGGCACGCGGACGTGACGCTCGCCAATCTCTCCGACCACACCGCCGCCGCCGCCATCCAGGGGCCGAAGACGCCCGGCCTGCTCGACCAGCTTTTCCCCGCCGCGTCCACCGGCGGCACGCCCGTCGCAAAGCCGAGCGAGCTGAAGAAGAACCAGATTGCGCAGTTCACCTTCAATGGTCAGTCCGTCTGCGTGGCGCGCACCGGCTACAGCGGCGAAGACGGCTTCGAAGTCATCACGCCCGCGACGCTCATCGAGGCCGTGTGGGACAGGGCGCTGAACCTCGGCCACCCATTCTGCCTCCAGCCCTGCGGCCTCGGCGCGCGCGACACGTTGCGCACGGAGGTCTGCTACCCGCTCTACGGCCACGAACTGGACGAGCACACGACGCCCATCGAAGCCGGCCTCGGCTTCTTCGTCGCGCTGGACAAGGGCGATTTCACCGGCCGCTCCATGCTCGCGGAGCAAAAGGCAACCGGAACGAAAAAGAAACTCGTCGCGTTCAAGATGACGGACAAGTCGCCGCCGCCGCGTCCGCACTACGCGATCTGGACCGACGGCACCGCCGTCGGGGAGGTGGTCAGCGGCACGCAGAGTCCGTCGCTGAACATCGGCATTGGCATGGGCTACGTGCCGCCGCCGTCCGCCAAAGTGGGCGGCAGGATCGAGATCGAGATTCGCGGGCGCCGCTTCGCCGCGGAAATCGTGAAGAAGCCGATTTACAGCCGCGCGGCGTGACCGCACACTCCGCGCCCGACATGAGCACGCAAGTTCCCGCCGACCTCCGTTACGCCAAGTCGCACGAGTGGCTCCGCGTCGCGGGCGAATTCGCGACCGTCGGCATCACCGACCACGCGCAGCACGAATTGACCGACGTCGTCTTCGTCGAGTTGCCCGGCGTCGGCCGCTCGCTCAAGTCCGGCGAAGCCTGCGCCGTCGTCGAATCCGTCAAGACCGCGAGCGACATCTACGCGCCCGTCAGCGGCGACGTGGTGGAGGTGAACAAAGCCCTTGAATCCAACCCCGCGCTCGTAAACACGGAACCTTACGCGGCCGGCTGGTTCTTCAAACTCAAGCTCGCGAATCCCGCCGAGGTTTCCACCCTCCTGAACGCGGATTCGTATCTCGCCCAGATCAGCGGCTCGTAGCCGGTTCGGGCAGCTCACGTCGCGTCCAGCACGCTGTTCGCCGTCAGGGCCCCAAACACGTCTTCCCGCGACGGTCCGGTCGCGCGGACCGCGCCACGGGCGCGACGGCCGAGGCGGCGGCGCTGCTTGCGGAATCCGCGGACGCCGTCCACGCGCTGGATGTGGATTCAAACTTCGAGGCGGTCGGGCAGTATTACCGCGCGTCCGGCCCCCCCGAAAGACGAGGAGGTCGTGCGATTGCTCTCGGGACAAGCCGGCCAGGAATAGTCCGGGCGTCCGCTGCGGCCAACCGGCGGCTTCAACATCCCGGCTGCGCCGCGCGCCCGGTTGCGCTGCGTTCCGACGGTTGCGGCAGCTTGCGCGGCGGCTTCGCAGGCAGCAGCGCGTCACGCGCGATGCTGGCACCGACCTTGAAGGCAACGGGGATCAGCTTGGCGCGCAGGTCCTGCTCCGACTTGATCTCGACGATGACCTGGTCCTCGACGCCGAGCCGATACGGGCGCGGCTCCGGCGACCGGCGCAGGTCCGTGAGCAGCAGGCGGCCGAGTGTGAGGCTGAGGGTGTCGATGCCGTCGAACTGCAACTTGCGTTCCCGCGGCTTCATTCCGAGTCGCTTGCCGAGCGCGTCAAAGTTGGACGCGCCATCGAGGGCGCTCACGATGTGCACCTCCGCGAGGTTCACGCGGAGCAGTTTGAAGTGCAGCCGGTCCGCGCGCAGCGCGACGGGGTCGAGTTCGAGGCGAAGCTCCGGCAGGTCAATCATCGGGCCGCCGCCGAACTCCGCGGTGTTGTAGAACACGAACTTTTCCATGATGAGTTCGCGCTTGCGCAGGCCGATGGACAGGCGGCCGATCCTGACCTCATGCCCGGTCTCCTCGCGAATGCGACGCTCCACGAAGGCACGCGTCCAGTCGTCGAAGTTCACCGCGACGGTGACCACGAAGAGGACGAGCACCGCGACGGCCACGAGGCCGAGGCGCAGCGTCCATTTCCAGACCGGTTTCATGCCGTGTGGATACCACCCGCGGGCAGGCGGAACAACAGCGGACTGGCTTGGCGCCGCGCGAAACATTGCCTTTTCGCATCGCGCCCCGTTGTGCTACAGAACGGTGGATTTCGCATGAACCGGCCGATGCCAACGTTCGCGGGCGCGGGCTTCCGCGCGGCGCAGCTTTCGCGCCGGCACCTCATCAGGGTCGGCGGCATGGGCATGCTCGGGCTCACGCTGCCGAAGATTCTCGCCGCGGCCGAGCGCAAGCCCGGCCCGAAGGCGCGCGCCAAGTCGGTCATCTTCCTCTTCCAATGGGGCGGGCCGACGCACATCGACACGTTCGACATGAAGCCCGACGCGCCCGAGGGTTATCGCGGCCCGCACCGGCCCATCGCGTCGAGCGCCGATGGCATCCAAGTTTCCGAGAAGCTCCCGCGCACCGCGAAGGTCATGGACAAGGTCACGCTCATCCGGTCCATGCACCACTCGATGAAGAACCACAACTCCGCCGGCTACATCGCCCTCACGGGCCAGCCCCCGCCGACGGACGACCAGCGCCTGCGCGATTCGCTCTCGCTCCATCCCGCGTATGGGTCGGTGGTGGACAAGCTCGCGCCCGGCCCGTCGGGCGTGCCGACGTTCGTCGCGTATCCGCACGTCATCACCGACGGCTCCGTCACACCGGGCCAGCACGCGAGCTTCCTCGGCAAGGCGCACGACCCGCTGCTCATCTTACAGGACCCGAATGCGCCGGACTTCGCGCTGCCCGAATTGAGCCTGCCCTCGAACCTCCCGCTCGAACGCATCGAGGCGCGGCGCGAAATCCAGAAGCTCATCGACCAGCAGGCGCGGCTGCTCGACCACTCACCCGCCGCGAAGGGCCTCGACCGCTATTACGACCGCGCGCTTGGCATGCTCAACTCCACGCGGCTCCGCGAGGCCTTCAACCTTTCCGCCGAACCGCAGAAAATCCGCGACAGTTACGGCCGCACCACCTACGGGCAGGGCTGCCTGCTTGCCCGCCGGCTCGTCGAGGCGGGCGTGAAGTTTGTCACGGTTTACTTCGACTCGACCATCGGCGGGCGCACGACCGACTCGGGCGGCTGGGACACGCACGGCTTCGACAACACGCGCATGTTCCCCATCATCGAGAAGCGCCACCTGCCCATCACCGAGCAGACGCTGCCGACGCTGCTCACCGACCTCGACCAGCGCGGACTGCTCGACTCCACGCTCGTGGTCTGGATGGGTGAATTCGGACGCACGCCCAAGATCAACGCGAACATCAGCCGCGACCACTGGCCACAGTGCTACACCGCGCTGCTCGCGGGCGGCGGCGCCAAGCGCGGCTACGTCCACGGCGAATCCGACAAGACCGCCTCGTATCCCGTGAAGGACCCGGTCAAGCCCGACGACCTCGCGGCGACGATTTATCACCTGCTGGGGATTGATCCTCACGCGGAAGTCTTCGACACGGCGAACCGCCCCTTGCCCATCTCCTCCGGCAACCCCGTCATGGGCGTGGTCGGCTGACGACTCCGCGCGGCCGGTTCCCGCCGGCGGGACGAACCCTGTCGACCCGAGAACGTCAGACTCCCCAACGACAGGGGGCGCAATCACAGCGGAGAGTGTAACGCAACTTGCCGGACGGGCGTGAATCGCTAATCTGAATGCGCCATCGAGAAAACTGCCCATGCTCAACATCCATCACCTCGAACTCTTCTACTACGTCGCGCGCCACAAGGGCATCAGCGAGGCGGCGCGCCGCATGCCCTACGGCATCCAGCAACCCGCCATCAGCGGCCAGATCATCCAGCTCGAGGAGCACCTCGGCGTGACGCTCTTCCAGCGCCGGCCGTTCGAACTCACGGACGCGGGCCAGCGGCTGTTCGCCTATATCGAGCCGTTCTTCGCCGGCCTCGACACGATTGAGGTCGAGTTGCAAGGCGGCGCCGTCCACCAAATCCGCATCGGCGCGGCGGCGATGGTGCTGCGCGATCACCTGCCGCACTTCATCCGGAACGTCCGGCGGAAGTTTCCAAAACTGCGGCTCACTCTGCGCGAGGGCTATCAGCCCGATCTCGAGGAGTGGCTTGCGAAGAACGAGATCGACCTCGCGGTGACGTTGCTCAGCGGACGAACCTTTGCCGGCGTGAGTTCGGCCGGCCTGCTCAAACTGCCGCTGGTGTTGCTCGTGGAAAAGAACAGCCGCATCCGGGCCGCGGACGACCTGTGGTCACGCGACCGGATCACCGAGCCGCTCGTGGCACTGCCCGCGAGCGAGACGATCTGCAAGAATTTCCAGGCCGAGCTCGGCCGGCGGAAGATTGACTGGTTCACGAGTGTCGAGGTCAGCTCGCTCGAGCTGGTCGAGACGTATGTCGCCAGCGGCTTCGGCGTCGGGCTCTCGGTCGCCGTGCCGGGGCAGAAACTTGCGCCCGGCGTGCGCGCCCTGGCACTCGCAGGATTCGAACCCGTGGAGGTTGGCGCGCTCTGGCGCGGGAAGCTGCTGCCGGTCTACAAGGAGTTCGTGGACGAAATGCAGCGGCGGGTGAAATCCCTGGCCGCGGGATGAAACGCCGTTTCAGTAGTGACTTTGATGCGCTTGCCCCGCAGATTCCCCCCGCAGTTTGAGCATGAAAAAGCCCTCTTCCAGCCCCGCGCCGGTCTCGCGCAGCGGACGCTTCGCCGGCGGGCCGGGCGCGGATGCGGCGGAGTTTTCCGAGTCCATTTCCTTCGACTGGCGGCTGTGGAGGCACGACATCGCGGGCTCCATCGCCCATGCCACGATGCTTCAGAAGATCGGCGTGCTCTCGCGCGCCGAACGGTCCGCCATCGTCCGCGGGCTCAGCCAGATCGGCCGCGAGATCGAAGCCGGGAAGTTCAAGTGGAAGTCCGCGTTGGAGGACGTCCACATGAACATCGAGGCGGAACTCACGCGCCGCGTCCCGGCGGGCGCGAAGTTGCACACGGGCCGCTCGCGCAATGACCAGGTCGCGCTCGATGTGCGGCTCTGGCTGCGCGACGAGATCGTCCACCTCTCGCTCGAAGTCCGGCGGCTCCAGTCGGCGCTGGTCGGCCTGGCCGACGCGAACCGCGAGGTCGTGATTCCCGGCTACACGCATTTGCAGCGCGCGCAACCCGTCTATCTCGCGCACCACCTGCTGGCCTTCGTCGAGATGCTGTGGCGCGACTGCGAGCGGCTGGCCCACTGCTTTGGGACCGTCAAAATCTGCCCCCTCGGAAGCGGTGCGATTGCCGGTTCGACGCTGCCGCTGGATCGCGAACACGTCGCAAGGCTGCTTGGCTTCACCGATTCGAAGGGCAGGCCGCAGATCACGCAAAACTCGATGGACGCCGTGAGCGACCGCGACTTCGTCGTGGAGTTCTGCGCCGCGGCGGCGTTGATCGCGGTTCACTTGAGCAGGCTGGCGGAGGACGTGATCCTGTGGGCGACGAGCGAGTTCAACTTCATCAAGATCGCGGACGCCTACACGACCGGGTCGTCGCTCATGCCGCAAAAACGCAATCCCGACGTGGCTGAACTCGTGCGCGGCAAGTCGGGACGCGTCATCGGCAACCTCGTCTCGGTGCTCACGCTGTTGAAGGGGCTGCCGATGACCTACAACCGCGACTTGCAGGAAGACAAGGAACGGCTCTTCGACACCGCCGACACCGTGCGCGCGTGCGTGCGGCTGATGGCGGCGATGCTCCGCCACACGACAGTGAACGCGGTCGCCTGCGCGCGCGCCGCCGGCGACCCGGGAATGCTCGCGACAGACCTCGCGGATTATCTCGTGCGCAAGGGCGTGCCGTTCCGGCAGGCGCATCACGCGGTCGGCGCGGTGGTCGCGCTCGCGGAGAAGTCCGGCATGGCGCTCAACCAGGTTTCGCTCACCCAGCTCAAGTCCGTGGATGCGCGGTTCGGCGACGATGTGACCGGGCTTTTCGACGTGCGCCGCGCGCTCGCCGCCCGCGAGATCACCGGCGCGCCCGGCCCGAAGGAAGTTCGCCGCCAGCTTGCGCGATGGAAGCGGTTGTTGTCCGGCTAGCGGACGTCCTCGCATGGAGCATCTCCGCCCCGAATTGCTCACGGACATCCTCAAAGGCGTCTCGCGCTCGTTCTACTGGACGATGCGCGTGCTGCCGCTGGACATCCGCCCGCAAATCAGCCTCGCGTATCTGCTCGCGCGCGCCACGGACACCATCGCGGACACCGGCCTCGTGCCGGTGCCGGAGCGGTTGGACGCGTTGCGGGCGTTGCGCGGGCGAATACTCGGCGAGTCCGCGGCGCCACTCGACTTCGGTGCGCTCGCGTCGAATCAAGGCAGCCCGGCCGAGCGCGTGCTGCTCGAACGCGCCGAGGAGGCGCTCTCGATTCTTCCCCAGTTCAGCTACTCCGACCAGCAGCGCATCCGTGAGGTGCTCGACGTCATCACGGGCGGGCAGGCGCTGGACTTGCAGCGCTTCGGCGGTGCGAGCGAGAAGCAAATCGTCGCGCTGCAAACGGACGCGGAACTCGACGACTACACGTTTCGCGTCGCGGGCTGCGTCGGGGAATTCTGGACGCGCCTCTGCCGCGCGCATCTCTTCCCAAACGTGCCGGTCAACGAGGCTGAATTGCTCGCGAACGGAGTGCGTTTCGGCAAGGGCTTGCAACTGGTGAACATCCTGCGCGACCTGCCGCGCGACCTCCGCGACGGGCGCTGCTACATCCCCGCCGAGCGGCTTGCCTCGGCGGGACTCGCACCCGCGGACTTGCTCAGCCCGGCAAACGCGCCACGGTTCAACGCGCTTTATCACGCGCACCTTGACGTCGCGGAGGCGCATCTCGTCGCGGGCTGGAGTTACACGAACTCGCTGCCGCGCTTGTGCGCGCGCGTCCGGCTCGCGTGCGCGTGGCCGGTCTTGATCGGATTGCGCACGCTGCGCCTGTGCCGCAAGGCGAACATCCTCGACCCGCATCAACGCGTGAAGGTGAGCCGCGGCGAAATGCGCGGGCTCGTCGCGCGCACCGTCCTGTTCTATCCGTGGCCGGCGGCGTGGCGGAAACTGGCGGCGGATTGAGCCGACGAACAGCGGTCGAAAGCCGGTTCGCCGCTTAT
>Ga0194131_10001821_pt1 | contig 35819 bp, 33 predicted proteins | sample TA2KigO120mmetaG_FD_148631 | JGI IMG/M metagenome (GOLD analysis project Ga0194131, IMG submission 148631) | Freshwater microbial communities from Lake Tanganyika, Tanzania - TA2015053 Kigoma Offshore 120m | ecosystem: Environmental > Aquatic > Freshwater > Lake | place: Tanzania: Lake...
GCCAGGGGAACGTGGTCTTCCTGCCGGCCCTGGCCCAGAGCCGGCGCCTGATCGGCGACCTGGAGATCATGCCGCCGGTGTTCACCCCCAACGGGGATGGGATCAACGACCAGGTGGAGATCCGCTTCGCGGTGCTCAAGATGGAGAGGAACCGGGTCGGGGTGCGCATCTTCGACCTGGCGGGCCGGCAGGTGGTGTATCTGCCAGATCAGGGGGGCGGGGGCCGGCAGGTGTTCACCTGGACGGGCCGCGACCAGAACGGGGCCCTAGTCCCTCCCGGCGTGTACGCCTGCCACCTCGACGTGGGCGCCGAGTCCGGGGAGGACACCCTGGTGCGCACCCTGGCCCTGACCTATTGAGCAGGTGGCCATGACCCTCAGCGCTGTCCGCCGGCAACAGTGGATCATCTCTCCCGCCGGCGATCTGTTCTTCTTCATCGGCACCCCCTTCCTGTGCCTGCTATCCTTGCTGCCCCTGCGCGGTCTCTTCGATTCCCAGACCATCGCCTTCTACGCCCTGGCCCTCTTCGCCACCGGCCATCATCTGCCGGGGTTCATGCGCGCCTACGGCGACCGGGAGCTCTTCGCCACCTTCAGGGAGAAGTTCTTGGTCGCCCCCCTGATCGTGCTGGCAGTGGTGGCCTATGCCCAGTTCTACTCCCTGCACGGTCTATTCATGGTGGTGCTCCTGTGGGAGATCTGGCATCTCTTCATGCAGCATTACGGCATCATGCGGATCTACGACGCCAAGAACCGCATCTTCTCCCGGCTCGACGCCCGCCTGGACTGGTTGCTTTCGGCCTGCGCCTTTGCCGCGGTGGTGGTGTACAGCCCCGAGTACTTCCACCGCATCCTGGACCACCAACAGAAGGTGGGCCTGCCTTTTCTATCTGCCTACCAGGCTCAGTTGCTGAAGCAGGGGCTGCTCGTCCTCACCCTGGCCGCGAGCGCCGCGTACTTGGCCAACTTGGTCCGCCGCTGGCGGAGCTGCCAGGCGATCAGTGGCCCCAAGCTGGCGGTCATGGGCACCACCTTGTTCCTCGTCTACTACGCCTGGGTTTACCTCGGGGATCTGGTGATTGGGTACGCGGCCTTCGCGGTTTTCCACGACATCCAGTACTTCGCCATCGTCTGGGTCTACAACCACAACTTGGTCAAGAAGCAAGCCGGAGCCACTGCCCTGCTGCGGGCCTTCTTTTCTACCCGCTCCCTGCCGGTCCTGGCGTTGTACCTGCTGGTCTGCTTCGGGTACGGCAGCATCAACATGCTGGAGGGGTTCCTCCACTCGACCAGGACCATCCAGGTGGTCGAGGTCTTTGTCATCACCTCGACCCTGCTGCACTATTACTTCGACGGCTTCATCTGGAAGATCCGGGAGCGCAAACACCAGGAGAACCTGGGGATCGAGGCCGAGGGCACCGAGGTAGAAAAAACAACACGCGGCTGGACCGGGTACGGGCGCGAGACTGGCAGGCAACTGGTTTATTTCGGCCTGCCGGTGCTTGCCCTGAGCCTCGTTCAGCTCTATTGGTCGGCGGATGAAGCCCAGGCCAGGCAGGAGTTGGTCCGAATTTTTCCAGAATTGTCCGATGCCCACAATAACCTGGGGGTGCTCTACGCCCGGCAGGGTAACCTGGAGGGGGCCATGATCGAGTACCAGGCGGCCCTGCGCCTCGATCCCCGCAGGCACGAGGCCTACAAGAACGCCGGGGTGCTCTACGCCCAGCAAGGGGATCTGGAAGCGGCCCATAGCTATTACCAGCAGGCCCTTGAGCTCAAACCTACCTATGTCGAGGCCCTCAATGCCCAGGGCCTGGTGCTGATGGAAAGGGGCCTGCTCGACTCGGCCCTGGCTCGCTTCGAGGAGGCGGTGGCCCTTTATGACTACGCGCCGGCCTACAACAACCTGGGCGCGGCCCGACTTCGAGGGGGTCAGGTACAGGAAGCGATAGGGGCGTACCAGCGCGCCGTGGAACTGGACCAGCGCGAACCCAAGCACCATTTCAACCTGGGCCTTGCCTACCAAAAATCCGGTCAGGAGGGGCGGGCCATCGCCGCTTTTGAGCAGACCATCGCCCTGGAGCCTCGCTATGCAAAGGCCTATCTGAGCCTGGCCCTTTCCCACCAGCGCCAGGGAAGAACCGACCATGCCCGCCAGGTGCTCCGGCAGCTTTTGTCCGTGGAGCCCGGCAACCCGGCGGCGCTCCAGTTGCTGAATCAACTCTGAAAGGGAAAGCCATGCCCAGACTTGCTCTGACGCTGCTCCTCTTGGCCGCGCCCTCGCTTCTGGCTCAGACCCGTATTGCGCCCCTGACCAATTACAAGAACTGGGGATGGGACGCGGTGGTGCTGGAGAACGGCCTGATCACCCTGGCGGTGGTGCCGCGCATCGGGGCCCGCATCATGCAGTACGACCTGGGCTCGCATCCCTCGATCTTTGTCAATGACCGGGAGCTGGGCAACTTCTATGAACCCCTGCCGGATTCAGTGTGGCACAACTACGGGGGGTTCAAGAACTGGCCGGCTCCCCAGGACCGCTGGAACTGGCCACCGCCGCCCATATTGGACGGGGCCCCGTACGAGGCCCGGATCGAGGTGGATACCCCCGACTCCGTGGCCCTGTGGGTCTCCAGTCCGGTTGAACAGTGGCGCACCCCAGGGCTGCGTTTCGAACGGCGGATGAGCATCTACCCGGGCACCAGCCGGGTGCGAGTGGCCCAGACCATTGTCAACGAAGGCGAAGAAGCGGATCGCTGGAGCGTGTGGGAGATCTCCCAGGCTCCGGGGCACCATCCTGGCGAGCGGGACTTCGAGAACTTCTGGGTCTACTTCCCCCTCAATCCCCAGAGCCGCTACGGAGCAAGGGGCGTGCGCACCACCATGGACACGGCCTCGGCCTGGGTTGGGCAGGTGGCCCCGGGGATCTTTGGAGTGCGCTTCATGCCCCTGAACCAGAAGCTCTTCGCCGACGCTCCCGAGGGCTGGATCTGTTACGCGGACGAGCGGGAAGGGTATGCGTACGCCCGCACCTTTGAGCTTTTTCCAGGGGCCGAGTACCCCGACTCGAGCGCCACGGTGGAGGTATGGCTGAACAAAGACCCTGCCTATCTGGAGGTGGAGGTGGTCAGCCCGATTGCGGAACTTGCGCCCAAGGGCGGGCGGTACACCTTTGTGGAGGACTGGTGGGCCGCCAGGGTCAAGGGCCCTATCCTCGCGGTCAACCAGGTGGGCGCGGTGGCCCAAAGGCTGGCAGTTGACCAGGGACGCTTCACCGGCCGGTATGGTGTCTTCCATGAGGGCAGGGCCCGCCTGGTCGTACTGGATGAGGGAGGGCAGGTATTGCAGCAGGGGGTGGAGCACCCGGTCACCCCCCTGGAGAGTTTTTCGCTGGACGAGGAGATCAAGATGGTGCAAGGAGCCGCACGGGCTCAGGTGCAAGTGCAGGACCGACAGGGGAGGGAGGTGGGAATCCTGGACAGCGCCGCGTTAAAATAGGGAGGTCGACCCTTTGACGGCTCCCCAGGAGGCCGGCGCCACGGCCGTGGGCGCGGCAATCCTGGCGTACACCTCGACCTCTTCACCCGGTTCGCCGGGGTGGAAGCGCAGGCTGAGGAGGTCGTCCTCGAGGCCGAACATACATTCGGCCCAGATGAAATTCCCGTTGCTCAGTCCCCCGACCATGCACAGATAGTCGTCGGTGGCGGCCTCGTCGTACACCCCCAGCAGACCGGCAAATACCACCCTGGGAGGATGGTTAAAGAAAGGAGGCAGTTCGCCGGAGCCTGCGGGAACTGCCGTCTCGTGACCCTCTTCTTCTGCGGTTGCCGTTGCTGGTTCCAGCCCTTCCAGATGCGCGGCGATACCATCCCAGTAGAGGGAATCAGGGGTGATCAGCAGGTAGGTCTGTTCGCCCGAGGTCTTTTCCCACCATCCCAGGAGCTGCTCCCCGCCGTGGTACTGGCCCAGGGGCAGGGCATCGTGGCATTGGTGGGCAAGAACCATCTGGGTGGTGATGAGGAGCAATCCCAGGTACCTCACCGCGCCAGCACCATCCGCTTCACCGCCTGTCCCAGGGGCGTGGAGAGGCGGTAGAAATAGATCCCGGAAGCCGCCTGCCGGCCCTGGGTATCCCTCCCGTCCCACTGAACGCGGTAGGACCCTGCCGGCTGGCGGGCCATGACTAGGGTGCGGAGCCTGGCTCCGGCCAGGTTGTAGACTGCCAGTTCCACCTGGCCTTCCCTCTCCAACTGGTAGGCGATGGTGGTGGCCGGATTGAAGGGATTGGGATAGTTCTGCCCCAGGACAAAGGCCGAGGGCGAGGCTTCCTCTTCCAGCACCGCGGTGCGCTCGGGCAGGAGTACCCGATCGAGAACGCCCACCAGGCCCCCCTGGTGATCCATCACCCGCAATTCGGCGCTGTAGGCGCCGGGGGGAAGGTCCAGCTTTTCTTCGAGGACCAGGGTCTCCAGCGGCGTAACCGGATGCAGGGCGCCCTGGCCCACCTGCTGGCCCACTTCGTCCAAGAGTACCACCTGCGCGGTCCCCTGGTGAAAGACGCCACAGCTGGCCCGGGCCAGGCCCTCCTCGACGACCAGGGGCCGGGCGAGGGCCCCGGCAGGATTGACCCTTAGGATGGGACCCTTGACCCTAGCGGCCCACCAGTCCTCCACAAAGGTGTACCGCCCGCCCGTGGGCGCCAGTTCCGCAACCGGGCTGACCACCTCCACCTCCAGATAGGGAGGGTCTTTGTTCAGCCACACCTCCACGTGGGCCCCCTGGTCCGGGTACTCCTGGCCGGCAAAAAGGTCGAAAGTCTTGGCATATATGTACCCTTCCCGTTCGTCCGCGTAGCAGATCCAGCCTTCGGGGGAATCGGCGAAGAGCTTCTGGTTCTCCGGCAGGAACTGCACCCCGAAGACGCCGGGGGCCACCTCGCCCTTCCAGGCATTGGACTCCTCGGTGGTCCGCACCCCAGCGGCCCCGTACCGGCTTTCGGGATTGAGGGGGAAATAGACCCAGAAGTTCTCGAAGTCGCGTTCGCCGGGGTGATGGACGCGGTGCTGGGTGATGTCCCACACGCTCCAGCTGGCCGCCTGGGCTCCCTCATTGACGAGGGTCTGTTCCACCCGCACCCGGCTGGAGCCCCGGTACAGGGTCAACCGGCGCTCAAAGCGCAGATTGGGGGTCTTCCACTGCTCCACCGGACTGGAGACCCACAGGGCCACGGAGTCAGGGGTGTCCATCGCCACCCGGTTTCCGTAGACCCCGGCGTCCAGGATGGGCGGCGGGGGCCAGCCCCAGCGATCCTGGGGGGCCGGCCAGTTCTTAAATCCCCCGTAGTTGTGCCAAGGCGAGGTGCGGGTGGGTTCGTAGAGCTTGCCCAGTTCCGCGGGGTTGAGAAAGAGGCCCTGGTGGCCGCCCAGGTCGTATTGCATCACCCTGGCCCCGATGCGCGGAACCACGGCCAGGGTGATCAGGCCGTTCTCCAGCACCGCCACCTCGCCCCAGCCCCAGTTCTTATACTCGGGGAGCTGGGAGAGGGTTGCCGGGGGAGGCTGGGCCCGGGCCGCCAGGGCGATGGCCAGCAGGAAGGGCAGAGCCTTCATTTAAGCAGGGTGAGCGGTAAGGTCTGCTGAAATGCCCCGGCTCGCAAGCGGTAGAGATAGGTGCCCGAGGCCACTGGCTGTCCCCGGTCATCCCTACCGTCCCAGACCACCGCGTAATTGCCAGCGTGCTGATCCACATCGACCAGCCGGCGGACCTGCTGGCCGGCTAGGTCGAAGATCGCCAGTTCCACCCTTTCTCCCCAGGCCACCTGGTAGGGAATGTTGGTGGCGGAGTTGAAGGGATTGGGGTGGTTCTGCGCCAGCAAGAAGCCCTTTGGCTCGACTTGTTCCTCCTCCACCGCGGTGGACCGCTCGGGAAAGGTCAGTTCCCACACCCCCCGGTTACCGCCGTATTCCAGCACATAGAGCCGGTTGTCGATGAGCACCGCGTCGATGGGGTTGGCGAACTGGTCGGCGATGCGGGTGACCTGTGCCTGGTAGTTATCGCCCACCTTGGTCAGGTCCAGGTGGAGCAGGTCCTGGCTGGCATCCTTGTAGGGTCCTGCCTTGCTGTCGCCATTTGGATCGCCCTCGGTCCAGCTCAGCACAAAGCCGTCCCCGGTGTAATCGCCTCCCAGACGGCCTCCCACATCGAAGACCAGGCCCAGGGGCGAGCGGTGGGCAGTCAAGGTGGCGAAGGGCACGCCCTCGTCGCTAGCGTCCTTGATCTCACCGCTCTGCGGGTCGCGGTACTTGTCCGCGTCCGGGCCCAGATTGAGCACCGGGTCGGTGAAGGGGGCTGGCGGGGGGGGGAAGGTGGGGTCGTTGTGATAGTAACCGTTGCGCACGGCGGTGAACTGCCTGGGCAGCAGGGGGTCCTTGGCCGGGTCGTAATCGGGGGCACGTTGGGGGTTGTCCTCGAGCCCCATGCGCCAGGGAAAACCGTAGTGATGGCCCTCGCGCAGCCAGTTGATTTCCTCGGCCATGTCGCGGTCAGGGGCGTTCTCGGTGGCGAAGAGGTCCCCGCTGGCGGAAAATGCCAGGTCGTAGGCGTTGCGCACCCCCTCGGCGAAGAGGTATCCATCCCGGCGCAGGGCTTCCCGGTCATTGGCAAGCACCAACTCCTGGGCCGAGGTGGGCAGACGGAGGACAATGGTAGTCAGGCCGGTCTCGCGCAGGCCGGGGAAGCGGTTGTTGTTGTCCTGGATCTCGCCGTGGTCCGTGCGCGAGCCGCTGTTGACGTACAGGTATTGATTGTCCGGGCTGACGGCGATGCCGTTAACCTGGTGATTAAAGATGCAGTTGCACTGCTCAAAGGGCTCGGTCTGGGCCAGGATGGACCAGGTGCGCTCGCCGGTGGCCGGATCGACCACACCCTTGGTGAGGGAGGCTACGTTGCGGCCACCGGCGGCGTTCTTGTTCTGGGTAAGATACATGGTCCCGTCCGGGCCGATGGCAAAGCCGGCCGGCGAACTGACCTTGTGGTCCGTAGCGGTGTACAGGGCCTGGGTGGCCGAGGTGTTCTCGCCTTCCTTCAGCTCGATGCGGGAGATGGTGCCGCTTTGGAAAAGCAGGTACAGGGAATGGTCCCTGGGATCTTCGGCTATGCGGAAGACCCCGCGGCTGGCCCCCAGGAGCTTGCGCACCCCGATCTCCGGGTCGAGGGCTCTGGGCTGGGCAAGGGCCGCCTGGAGCAGCGGTGAGAGGAAGGCGCTGAGGGCGAAAACTACAAGCAGCATGCGAAGACTCCTGTATTGGGGGGGCGACAATAGCGGAAAAATAGGCTAGGCGAGGGGGCAGATCAAGGCACGCGGGCAGTGAGGAGGACTAGGGACTCAGCTCACCGAAAAGGGTGTGGGAGGTGGCCCGCTGCACACGGATCTGCACCAGGCTGTTGGCGGGGGCCTCATGGGGGAAGATCACCGTCTTGCCCTGGGGGGAGCGGCCGTAGTAGGTGCGGGTGTCGCCCTGCTGGCGTTTGGAGGGGCCTTCGACCAGCACCTCGGCGAGGCGGCCCACCAGCCCTTCGTTGATCTGGCGCGAGATCCCCTCCTGCAGGCCGATGAGCCGTTCCAGGCGCTCGGTTTTCAGCGCTTCGGGCACGTCATCGGCCATCTTCTTGTGGGCGTAGGTGCCCTCCCTCGGCGAGTACTTGAACATGAAGGCCGAGTCGAAGCGCAACTCTCCTACCAGGTCCAGGGTCTGCTGGAAATCCGTCTCGGTTTCGCCGCAGAAGCCGGCGATGAGGTCGGTGGTCAGGGCCAGGCCCGGCAGTGCAGTGCGCAGGCGGCGGACCAGATCCCGGTACTGGGCTACCGTATAACCCCGGCGCATGAGTTCGAGCTGGCGGTCCGAGCCGCTCTGCAGGGGCAGGTGCAGGCCGGGGCAGATGGCGGGCACCTCGGTCAGGGCCGCGATGACCTGGGGGGTGAAGTCCGAGGGGTGAGGGGAGGTGAAGCGCAGGCGCCTGATCCCCTCCACCTGACCCACGCTGCGCAGCAGGTCGGCGAAATCCACCTCCCCATCGCTGTAGGAATTGACCGTCTGGCCTAGCAGGGTGACCTCGCGGTACCCTTGGGCGGCCAGCAGGCGCACCTGGCGAAGGATCTCGTCGGCCGGCACGCTGCGCTCTCGCCCGCGCACAAAGGGCACGATGCAGAAGGTGCAGAACTTGTCGCATCCCCGCATGATGGTCACCCAGGCGTTGACCCCCTGACGGCGGATGGGGTCTATACCGAGATAGTCCTCCTCCCGGTCCAGGCGCACGTCGAGCAGGGTCTCCTCGGCGGTGTCGGCCAAGAGCTGGGGCAGGCGGCGGTAGGAGTCGGGGCCCATCACCAGGTCCACGAAGGGAGCCCGCTCCGGCAGGGTTTCGGCGAGGCGCTGGGCCATGCAGCCCAGGATGCCCAGGGTGAGGTTGGGGGTGTGGGCGCGCAGACCGCTCAGTTGGGAGGCCCGGCCGATCACCCGCTCCTCGGCGTGCTCGCGCACCGCGCAGGTATTGAGCAGGATGACCTCGGCCCCTTCGGGGGTGGGGAGGATCTGGTAGCCTTCCTGCCGCAGGATGCTGGCCACCAGTTCGGAGTCAGCCACGTTCATCTGGCAGCCGTAGGTCTCGATGTACACCCGCCGCATCAGGCCAGCTCCCCGTAGACCAGGTCCTCGCGGGCCTGCTGCACCTCCACCTCGACCAGGCAGTTTACCAATCCGGGACGGCCGGGGAACACCGCCCTGATGAAGTTGTCGCTCAAGCCGGTGTAGAGGCCGCTGGCCGGGTCGAGGTGTTCCTCCACCAGCACCTGGAGTTCCTGGCCCAGGGCGCGGCGGTGGAATTCCAGCCTCTTTTTGCGGCCCAGGGCAATCAGCTCCCGGGTGCGGGCGGCCTTGGTCGGCTCGTCCACCCGCCCCTCCAGGCGCTGGGCCGGGGTGCCCTCGCGCAGCGAATAGGAAAAGACATGGAGGTAGGTCAGGGGCAGGGCGTCGATCAGGCGCAGGGTGCTGATGAACTGATCCTCTCCCTCGCCGGGGAACCCGACCATTACGTCGGCGCCCAGGGCGCAGCCGGGTATGCGCCGGGCAAGGGTCTCGATGCGGTCGGCATAGTAGTCTCCGGTGTACCGGCGGTTCATCCGGCGCAAGATCCGGTCGTCGCCGCTTTGGAGGGGGACGTGGAAGTGCCGGCACAACACAGGGGAAGCGACGGCGTGCTCGATCAGCCTGTCGGAGAGGTACCCCGGCTCGATGGAGTTGAGGCGCAGGCGCTGGAGGCCCTCGATGCTTTCGAGTTCCCGCAGCAGGTGTACCAAGGACTCGCCCTGATCCTGCCCGTAAGAGCCGGTGTGGACCCCGGTCAGGGCCAGTTCACGGTACCCGGCCGCCACCATGCCCCTGGCCTGGGCCACCACCTCGGCCGCTGGCCGGCTGGCCCCTGGGCCGCGCACCTGGGGAATGATGCAGTAGGTGCAGTGTTCGTCGCAGCCGTCCTGGATCTGCAGCGAGCCCCGGGTGCGGCCCTGGGCCACCCCGCCCTCGATGCGGAGGAACTGGCGGGTCTGGGGGCGCTGGTCGGGGTCGAAGCTGGGGGCGCTGCCCCCCCGCAGATGGGCCTGGACGTGGGCGACCAGCCCTGCCTTGTCCCCATTGCCCACCACCAGGTGGGCCCCGGCCTGGCGCAGGGCCTCGGGCTGCCGTTGGGCATAACAGCCGGTGGCCACCACCGTGGCCTGCGGGTTGGCGCGGCGAGCCCGGCGCACGGCCTTGCGCGAATCCGCGTCCCCCGAGCCAGTGACGGTGCAGGTGTTCACCACGTAGAGGTCGGCCCGATCGCCAAAGGGCACAACCTCGAAGCCCTGCCCGGCAAAGCCGGCGGCAAATGCCTCCACCTCATAGTGATTGAGCTTGCAGCCCACATTCTGTAGGGCCACGCGCAGGGGTCTGGGGTCCATCTCGGAGGTGTTTGGAGGAAAAGGGTTAAAACTGAAGAAGCTACACTATTCCCGGCGGGCTGACAACCCCGCGGCCGGTCTGCGCTAGGGTGAGGGCCTCGATCACCGGTCCGGCCTTGAGCAGCAACTCGGCGAACTCGGCCTCTGGGTCGGAACGGGCGACGATGGCCCCGCCTGCCCCGACCACGGTGCCGACGGGGGAGGTGATTGCGGCGCGGATGAGGATGCTCAGCTCCAGCTGGCCGTCGCGCCCCAGAAAACCCAGGGCACCGGCATAGGGCCCCCGGGGTCCGGCCTCGAAGCGCTCGAGCAATTCCACCGAGCGGCGTTTGGGCGCCCCGGTCATGGACCCGCCAGGGAAAGCGGCCTCCAGGCAGTCGAGGGCGTCGCGATCTGGGCGCAAATGCCCGCACACGGTGCTGACCAGTTGGTGGCAGGAGGCGAAGGTCTCCACCGCCATCAGGGAGGGCACCTGCACCGAACCGACCCGGCAAACCCGGCCCAGGTCGTGGCGCAACAGGTCGGTGATCATCAGATTCTCGGCCCGGTCCTTGGCCGAGGTAGCCAGCTCGCGGCGCAGGGCCTCGTCGGCGGCCGGGGAAGCGCCCCGGCCCCGGGTGCCCTTGATCGGCCGGGTGACGACATTGCCCTGGGCATCCACCCGCAGGAACTGCTCGGGGGAGGAGGAGAGCAGGTGTAAATCCCCCAGGCGCAGGTACGCGGCGTACGGGGCGGGATTGCGGCGGCGCAGCACCCGGTAGGCGGTCCACGGATCGGCCAGGGGGGGGGCCTGGAACTGGTCGGTGAGGCAAAGCTCGTAGCTCTCGCCCGCGCCGATAGCCTCCAGGCAGCGGCGGATCTGTTGCAGATAGACCTCCCGGCCCTGGCGCAGCCGGAATGGGAAGGGGGAGTGTGGGGCGGTGGGATGCGGGGCTGGCAGAGGTTCCAGGCAGGCCAGGCGTGCCTCGGTCTGGGCGAACCAGGCGCGGGCTTCGTCCTCGGGGCCGGCAAAGGCCAGATACACTGCCGGGGCCTGGTGATCGAAAACCAGGTAGCGGTCCACCTCCAGCAGGGCGGCGTCCGGGTGCGGCGAGGCGGGCGAGGCCAGGCCCAGGCACTCGGTCTTGAACTCGTAGCCCAGGTACCCGACCCAGCCGCCGCAAAAAGGAAAGGACGCAGCGTTCCTCCCGGCAAAGGGCGCCTGTGAGCGCAGGTACTCGAAGAGGCGCTGGCGGCGGGGCGCGTTGCCGATGCAGAGTTCCCTGTCGGCGGCGCGGTAGCGGAGCAGGTGCTGGCCCTCGCCCATGTACGAGAAGCGCGCCCCGGGGCCGGTTTGGGCGCTGTCGAGCCAGAAGGACAGGGCGGAGGAGGAGAAGAGCCGCCCGAAGGTGGTCTCGGGATCTGGACAGGAAAGGGCCTGGCGCCAGTGGAAAGGGGGCAACGCTGAGGGGGCCCAACAGGGTCTCGGCGGATCGGGCAGGTCGGGCACGGTCCACCGTGTCTTGGCCGGCAGCTGGGCCAGGAAATTGCGCGTGAGTTGCTCGCCGTATTCGGTACAGATGGACTCGGGATGGAACTGCACCCCCCACAGGGGCCGCTGCCGGTGCTTCAGCCCCATCAGCAGGCCATCGGCGGTCCAGGCGATGGGTTCCAGGCCGGGGGGGAGTTGGGGGGCGACGACGAGGGAGTGGTAGCGCACCGCCGCAAAACCCTGGGGGATGCCCGCAAAGAGGGGGGGATGGCGGTGGTGGATGGGGCTGGTCTCGCCGTGGATGGGCACAGGTGAGGGCAGGACCTGGCCGCCAAAGGCGTGGGCCAGGCCCTGGTGCCCCAGGCACACCCCCAGTTGGGGCAGGTCGAGGTGGCGCAGCACCTGGAGGCAGACCCCGAAATCGCCCGGACGCTCAGGCCGGCCCGGGCCAGGAGAGATCACCGCGCTGTCGATGGGCAGGCTGCGGATCTCCTCCAGGTCGGCCTGGTCGTTGGAAAGCACCAGGGGTTCCTCGCCGCGCACTGCCGCGAGGAGGTGGAAGAGGTTGAAGGTGAAGGAGTCGTAGTTGTCCAGCAGCAGGGTTTTCAAGGGGAGGGAGGCCGGCTCAGCGCTGTTGGACCTTGACCCGGCCCCAGCCCAGCCGCTCGACGGCGGTGTCGCTGGTGCGGGCGTAGATCTCCACCTCGTGGATCACCACCGAGCCCAGGGCGCGCAACTCGATGTTGTCGGCCAGGACCTCGGCGGGGAAGGCGATCTCCACCCACTGGTCGATGAGGCGGGAGTTCTCCTCGAGGAGGGCGGTGCGTTCTCCTTCGGGTCCGCGGACCGTGCCGGTGTCGTCGAGCCGTCCGCCCCGGTAAGCGCGGACCTGGAAGTTGTTGCCGATCTCCCCCACGAAGATGCGCAGCCTTTCCAGGGGCAGCTCCTCCTGCCAGCTGAAGGTGAGGATGCCCTTGGTCTGCCAGAAGAAGGCCTCGGCCTGGGCTGGGGGATAGAGACCATCGCTGAGCAGGGCCAACTCGCCGGTATAGGAGTTCCAGGTGGTGGCCCGGCTGATCGCCTCGGGGGCCAGGTTGCGGCTGGCGGCCTGGATCCGGGGATTCCCAGGGAAAAGACAGAGGGCGGCCAGGAGCCAGATCAGGGGGAAGGAGCAGCGGGTGTACACGGCAAAGGTCTTTTGGTTGCGCCGAGTGGTTTTTGCTTAATTTAACCAATCACTCGGAATTGAGAAAGGGACGATCATGGCGCTGAGGGCGCAGGCGAGGAGAAGGTTGACGCTGGGAGGCACCGCCCTGGTCGCGGGTGGCCTGCTGGCCTGGGACCTTTACACCCACCAGGTATCCAGTTTCTTCGTCGGGGCAGCCGAGTCCCAGCAGGAGGCCGGGGAACCCCTGCAGGTGGAGGGGTTGCCCATCCTCAGGCCGGGCACCCTGACCCTGGGGGAGGGACGTCCCACGGTGGCAGTGGCCGCCTCTTCCGACGCTGAACTGCCCCAGCCCTCGCCCATCGACGCCCCCCTCAGCTATGCCCAGGTGGACGCGCTGGTCCGCCGCGCCCTCGAACTGGACCAGTCCGAGCGCTCCATCCGCCAGGTCATCCGGCCGGAGGACTGGGTGCTGATCAAGGTCAACATCGTCACCAACCGGGGCAACCCCAACTCGGCCTACTACACCGACGGCTTTGAGCACCCCGGCCAGATCACCGACCTGCGGGTGGTCAAGAGCACTATCAACTACCTCATCGAGGAGGTAGGGCCCCGCCGCATCACCATCGCCGAGGGCGGCGCCGAGTCCCCGCGCCGCGGCGAGCCGGGTTTCCCCACCAACGCCGTGGACGACGGCTGGTCGGCCAGCTATCCCGAGTTCGACGACCTCTCCTATATCAAGATCCTGGAGCACTTCAAGGGGAGGGCCACCCTGGTGGATACCGTGGACCTCAACTATGCCCCCTACCGCCGCGAGCCAGTGCCCGGGGGGGCGCTCCAGCGATTGGGGGTGCGGGTGACCGACTACTCCGGAGCCCAGTTCGGCTTCCACAAGGAGGGCACGGGCACCTTCCGCAAGGACTTCATCATGCCCGAGCCCATCCTCGACGCCGACAAACTCATCTCCATCCCGGCGATGAAGACCACCATCTACGGCACCACCCTGGGCCTGAAGAACTACGTGGGCACCCTGGCCTCGCGGGCCTATGGGGACAACACCTCCAAGGCCCAGCACTACCAGAACAACCCCGAGCAAGGGTACATCGACCTCTTTGCCTATAACCCGGCGGCCTACACCATCATCGAGGGGCTGTGGAGCACCCAGGGGGACGGGCCGCAGTGGGGCCTGAACGTGCAGCACAACGTCATCGTGGCGGGGGGTGATCCGGTGGCCGCCGAGGCCGTGGCCAATGTGGCGATGGGCTTTAACCCCCTGGACCTGGAGGCATTGTACCTGGCTGCGGCCAAAGGGTACGGCACCCTGGATCTGAAAAGGATTCAGGTGGCCGGCCGCGCACCCGAAGACGTGCAGCGCCATTTCGTCAAATCCCGCGGCGGCTCGAAGCGGGGTTTCTTCTATGGCCGGGGCATTCGGCGCTGGCTGGTGGCCGGTCCCTTTGCGGGGGGGGACGTGGCCGCCGAGTACCTGCCAGCAGAGGCAGGTCTGCGGCCAGCCGAGGGGCAGGAGGCGGGGGAACATACCTGGCAGCGGGTGGAGCACCTGGGCTACAGCGCCGAGGTGCTCGAACTGGGGGAGCTGCACGGCAAGGGGAGCGAAGCCACCAGCTACGCCTTCACCCTGGTCGAGTCGCCCACAGCCCAGGGGGGCTTCCTGTGGCTGGGGTACGACGAGCGCGCCAAGGTCTGGCTCAATGGCGAGGTGATATTCGAGAACCCCGCCCGTCGCGCCTTTGTCCTGGCCGGCAACCGCCTCCCGGTCCAGCTCGAAAAGGGCGAGAACCGCCTGCTGATCAAGGTGAGCAACTTCAACGGGGACACCGGCCTTGCAGCGCACCTGGTGGACGAGGACGGGGACCGGCTGCTGGGGATCGAGTTCCTGCTGCCCGGCGAGCAGCTCACCGCCGTGGCCGAGGCGGGAAGCGCCCTGCCCGAATTGACGCGCTTGCAGCCCAATTACCCCAACCCGTTCAATCCCAGCACACAGCTGCGCTTCGAACTGGCCGAGGACGCTCCGGTGCGGCTGGAGGTTTACGCTGTCAATGGGCAGCGGGTGCGGGTATTGGTCGATGGGGCGTTGGGGGCCGGCGCGTACCAGCAGGTCTGGGACGGGCGGGATCAGGCCGGGGGCAACGCGGCCAGCGGGGTGTACTTTGCCCGGCTACGGGCGGGCCGCCTGGTACATACCCGAGCCATGGCTCTGGTGCGTTAGCCGGGCTCCAGTGAGGCATAGGCCACCATCACCCGCTTCACCTGGGTGCCGAAGCGGATGGAGAGGCGCAGTTGAGCCCCTTCCCCCTCGCGGGCAAGGATCTTGCCCCGGCCCCAACTGGAGTGGAGCACCCAGCGGCCAGGGGCCAGGAAATCCTCCCCGTCGATCCCCTCGGAGTACGCGGGCTCGGGTTCGGGCACGTAGTGGACCCCTTCTTTCTTGGGCGCGGGGAAAGAGAAGGAGCGACCAACCGGCGGGGCCGCCTGCCGGCGGGCCGGGGGGCGGAGGCCGTATTGCTCCACCGCCAAAAGCTGGGGCGGGATCTCGGCCAAAAAGCGGGAAGGGGTGGCCTCGGAAAGGGAGCCGTAGGTGAAGCGCTGGCTGGCGCAGGTCAACCACAAATAACGTTCGGCCCGGGTGATCCCCACGTAGCAGAGCCGGCGTTCCTCCTCGACGGCCAGGGTGTTGCGCTGGCTCTTCTCCTCCTCCACTGCCCGAGAGGTGGGTAACAGGTTCTCCTCCATCCCGCAGAGGAAGACCGCCGGGAATTCGAGGCCCTTGGCACTGTGCAGGGTCATCAGCGAGACGGCGTCCTGACGGTCCTGCTCCTTCCCGGTCGCGTCCTCAGGGGCCATCAGGGCGATCACCTCCAAAAAAGCCTCCAGGGTGGGCTCCTCCTGCTCCTGGCTGAACTCGTTCATGAAGGCCAGCAGTTGCTCCAGGTTCTCCCGCCGCGCCTCGGCCTCGGGCGAGTTCTCCTGCTGCAACATGTCCAGGTAGCCGCTCTCCTCCAGCACCTCCTGACCCAATTCGGGCAATTCAAGTTCGGCCTTTCTTTCGCCCAGCTTCTTGAGCAGTAGCGAGAAGTTGTCCATGCTCTTGCGGCTGCGGGGGTTCAGCTCGGGGATCTCGTCCAGCCGGGTCAAGGCGTCACTGAGGCTCAGTTGCCGCTGTTGGGCGCAGCGCTGGAGATGGTACACGGCGGTGTCGCCGAGGCCCCGCCTCGGGGTGTTGATGACCCGCAGCAGGCTCAGATCGTCGGCGGGGTTGGCCAGGAGGCGCAGGTAGGCCAGGGCGTCCTTGACCTCCTTGCGTTCGTAGAAGCGGATGCTGCCGACGATCACATAAGGCAGGCCCGAGCGCTGCAACTCCTCCTCCAGCGCGCGGGACTGGGCATTGGTGCGGTAGAGCACCGCCACCTGGCCGGGAGCCAATCCCTCCACCCGCACCAGCCGGCCGATGGTCTGCACCACGAAGCGGGCCTCCCCGCGGTCGTCGGCGCACTCGACCAGGCGCAGGGGTTCCCCCTCGGGGCCCTGGGTCCACAACTCCTTGCCCTTGCGGTTTTGGTTGCAGCCGATCACCGCGTTGGCCGCCTGGAGGATGCGGGCAGTGGAGCGGTAGTTCTGCTCCAGGCGCACCACCTGGGCGTCGGGGTAGTCGCGCTCGAAGTCGAGGATATTGCGCAGATCCGCCCCCCGGAACTGGTAGATGGACTGGTCGTCGTCGCCCACCACGCACAGGTTGCGGTGCCGGGCGGCCAGCAGCGAGGCCAGCAGGTACTGGGGGCGGTTGGTGTCCTGGTACTCGTCGATGAGCACGTGGTGGAAACGCTCCTGGTAACGCTCCAGCACCTCGGGGTGGCGCTGCAACTGGCGGACGGGCTCGGCGATCAGGTCATCGAAATCGAAGGCGTGGTTGCGGCGCAGTTCGGCCTCATAGGCGGCGTAGACCTGGGCCATGGTCTGGCGCTGGAAGCCGGCTTCCTGGGCGAAGAGCCCAGGATCCACCATCGCGTTCTTGGCCCGGCTGATCTGGGAGATGGCCGCCCTGGGGGCCAGGTCTCGCTCGGGGATGCGCAGGGATTCGAGGACCCGCCGCATCAGGGCGCGGCGGTCCTCCTCGTCGTAGATGGTGAAGTTGCGGTCCAGGCCAAAGGCCGCAGCACTGTGGCGCAGCAGCCGGGCGCAGATGGCGTGGAAGGTGCCGATCCACAACTGCTGCGCCGCCGGCCCCACCAGGGCCTCGACGCGGGCGCGCATCTCGCCGGCCGCCTTGTTGGTAAAGGTCACTGCCAGCAGGTTCCAGGGGGGCAGGCCCAGCTCGCAGATGAGGTGGGCGATGCGGTAGGTCAGCACCCGGGTCTTGCCCGACCCGGCGCCGGCCAGGATCAGCACCGGGCCGGCGCAGGCCTGGGCCGCCTGCCTCTGGGCCGGGTTGAGGCCGTCGAGAATGGACATAAAAAATTTATCGGAAGGGGTAGCTGGGCAAGGGGTTGAGTGTAGGACCAGGGTGCGGCCCTGTCAAGCGGGGTTCAGATGCGGCCCCCGCGCACCGAGCGTTTGGCGGCGTCGTGCTGCTCGTTGGTGCGGCTGAAGATGTGGGTGCCGTCCCCCCTGGCCATGAAGTATAAGTAGTCGGTGCGGACTGGGAAGAGGGTGGCCTGGATGGCCGCCTGCCCCGGATTGGCAATGGGGCCCGGCGGCAGGCCAGGGTACTTGTAGGTGTTGTAGGGTGAGTCCACCTGCAAGTCGTCGTTGTCGAGGTGTGCCTTGTGATAGCCCAGGGCGTATTCGACCGTGGGGCAGGACTCCAGCATCATGCCCTTTTCCAGCCGGCCGAGGAAGACCCCGGCGATAAGGGGGCGCTCCTGCTGCACCACGGCCTCGCGCTCGACGATTGAGGCCAGGGTGATGGCCTGATGGCGGGTGAGCTTCAGGCTGTCCAGCCGGGCGTAGAGGGCGGAGGTGAAGACCTTGTCGAATTCCTCCACCATGCGGCGGATGATCTCCTCCTCGGTGGCACTGCGGTTGAGCATGTAGGTCTCCGGAAAAAGATAACCTTCCGCCGCGGGGGCGTCGAGGCCCAGTCGCCGGGCGAACTCCCGGTCCCTTGCCAGGGCGACGAAACGGGCCGAGTCGGCCATGCCACTCTGGGCCAGCACCTGGGCGATCTGCTGGCTGGACAGGCCCTCGGGGATGGTCACCCGCCGTAGTTGAAGGGGGGCCTTAAGAAGTTCGCGCAGGATCTCGGGGGTGGTGAGCGTGCCGTTGAGCAGATACATCCCCGCCTCCAAATCGTCGCTTTGGCCGCGCAGCCTCGCGGTCCAGGCAAAGACCCCGGCGCTGCGGACCAGGCCCCTATCCTGGAGCAGTTGCCCGATCTCGAGGGCGCCCATGCCCGTGGGGATGGTCACTTCGAGGGGAGGGATCAGGCCGGTAGGCCGGCTAAGGTACCACCAGAAGACCATCGGGGCCAGGAGCAGCAGGAGCACCAGGGGCATGACCTGGCGGACAAACCGAGACTCCTGGCTGGAGAGGGTTTGATTCATCGACTCGGCCTGGGGGTAGGTGGTCCAACAACCCTGTCATGATATACAACGGGCCCACCAAAACTGTCAAGCACCCCGCTGGGCACTAGTGCTGTTGGAAGATGCGCAGGAAGAAGTCGTGCAGCCGGGGCGCCAGAGGCCGGGGTGGGGGGGCGCGCAGGCCGCGCACGTCGCCCTGGGGGGCCAGGCGGCCGGATAGTTTGCGCTCCTCGGGCGGAGCGGAGGGATCTAGTTGCTCCTTGAAGGCTTGGTACCGGCGCCGGCGAGGGCCGTATTCCTCTTCGAGCAGGCTGAAAAAGGCGCCCCCCTCCCAGTCGGCCCGGGCCTGGTCGAGGTGGGGAAGAACATCGGGGAAGGGCTGGGTCCGGCCCCAGCAGCGCTGGTGGGCGCAGAGGTGGACCACCTCCTGGTCGGCCATTAGCGCCGCCCCGGTGATCCCCTGGGCGCTGAACACTGCCGAGCGCCCCTTGCCCTTGAGGCTGGCGGGGTGGACCAAGCGGCTGGCGCGGCCGGCGGCCGGCAGGGCCCCGAGGAAGGCACGTACCCCCTCGGGGGAGCCCACCTGTTCCTGCGGGGCGATTACAGCTTCGATCAGCGCGCTCTTGAGGAGCTGGTGGTAGCGGTCTTCGAGCAGTTCGGGGGCGCTGAAGAGTTCCAAGTACAGCTCCTGGCCCACGGCGCAGACAGCCCCGCATTGCCCAGGGTGCAGGGGGTAGCGGTGGCGCAGGGAGTTGAGGTCAAAGGCATGGGTGTTGTAGACGGCGCGCAGGTCCGCCGTCGGCGAGGGGGATTCGGTGCGGCTGAGGAAGGTCTCGATGCGGTCCCATATCCGGTGCTGGTGGGTCTCGCCGTGGCGGGCCAGTTGCTCCAGCTTGAAACTTCTCAGATTCCAGGGGCAGATATCGGCCTGGGTGAACTCGGCGTGGTACTCGGTAAGACGGCGCTCCTCAATGCAGTTGACCGGGATGGAGGCCCGCTGGCCGGGGGGGATCAGGCAACTGATCTGCAGAGCGCGGGTCTGGGTCTTCCCCACCAGCACCTCGGACTCGCCCAACAGGATCGAGGCGTCTAAAGGGTTCTCCACGTGGACCCGGTCCACCTGGCCGGTGTCGCGCAGCCGCACCCCCCGGCTGAGACCCTCGGTCAGGGTGATGGTGGTGGGGGGGGCGGGGCCGAGTTGGTTGGGGAAGAGCGGGTAGACCACCATGCAGGGGAGCAGGCCGGAGTGGTCAAAGAGGGGCGGGCCCACCACCACCCCATTGAGGCAGCGTTCAAGTTGTTTGGTCAGAGACGCGGCCATCTCCTCATCCCAGCAGGGCTTTGAGGACGCGGTAAGAACCGGAGCCCACGCCCAGGCTGCAGTACCCCCCGAGCACCGCCAGGGCGATGAACAGGGGGAAGAGCAGTACCATCCAGCGGTCGAGGCGGGCTCCGGGGGTGGTTTTCAGCTCCAGCACCGCTAGGGTGGCGTCGTGTCCCATCACCGTGCCCAGCAGGGCCGTAGCCCCGGCCAGGGCGGCCTGCTGAGCTGGCCAGCCCAGCAGATAAGCGAGGGCCAGCACGGTGGACAGGGGTGGAACCAGGCAGAGGGGCCAGCGCAGGTGGCCCCTACAGATATACTGCAGGCGAAGGATGTAAAGGGCGGCGGCGGCGTAGGGCCCCAGGAGCAGGAAGCCCAGGCTGGTGGCCACGGCCACGGTCAGCATCAGGCGGGGCTGGGGGTTCCACCAGGCCAGGCCCACCCCGGCGGCAAACCACAGGGCCAGGAAGGGCAGGACGAGGCGGAAGCGCAGGGAAAAGCTAGAAAATGGGTCCATAACTTTCGGGATCGGCGCGACAGTATCTAGCTGTCTTCGTTTATATCGGCAGGGACCAAGGAAAGCGGCGCGAAAAAGGCGGGGAAGCCCCTGGTCCCTGCTAGCGGTAGGATTCTTCGTCCTGCGGGTCGATGGCCTCAACGATCTGCACGGCGCGCTGGCGCTGGCGCAGGCCGGGCCGGCCGAGGAACTTGGGCCGGTCGCCGATGAATACCACTGCCGGCTCGTTCTTGCGGGTATCGAGTTTGACAACGTCGCCCTGGCGGAGCCGGGACACCTCGGAGAGGGTCAGGGTGCCCCTGGCCAGTTGCAGCACCACCGGGAGCCTGACCTTGCCCAGGGCCTCGGTCTGCCGGGCCCGCAGGGCCTCGGTCTGCTTAGTTTTGGCCGGCAGGTGGCTGACCCGTTTGGGCAGGAGGGGTTCGAGCACGGCGAGGGGATAACACAACTGCACCAGCCCGGTAGTGCGGTTGGCATTAGCCTCGACGGCCACCACCACCACCCCCTCGCCAGGGGCGGCGGCCTGGATGAACTCCGGGCTGGTCTCCAGAACCAGGTCGGTAATCTCGATGGGAGCCCGGGCCTTCCAGGCGGCCTCGATGTTGCCCACCACCCGGCGGGCTAGCCTATCGACTATGCTCACCTCGATCTTGGTCAGGGCCCGCCCCTCCTCGGCCACCCCCAGTCCGCTGCCGCCCAGGGCGCGGTCGATAAGGGCCATTAGCAGGGAGGGGGCAAAGGAGAGCACGGCGCGGTTTCCCGAGGGCGACACATTGAAGCTGTAGGCCGAGCAGGGCGTGGGCAGGGCCGAGGCGAACTCATTGTACATGATCTGGTCGATGAAAGCCAGGTCGGCGTCCACCACCATGCGCATGCTCGAAGCGTATGAGGCGGAGAATAGCCGGGCGAACTGCTCGTGGATGTCCTCCACCATGCGCAGCTGGTCTTTGTTGAGGTGCTGGGGGCGCTTGAAATCGTAGCTGAGGGGGGTCCGGTCCAAGTCGGTAGGGTCGCCGGGCGGCCGGCGCTTCCCGGCGGCGAGCAGGTTCTCGATTTCGCCGTCGTTCAGTTCGTCTGCCATGCGGATCAGCTTCCTGAATGGGGTTGGCGATGGCGCACGGCCAAAAGGTACGACAAAACCGTCCCGACGGCACGGTCCTTGACGCTGGCGCGGGCGATTGGCTTAATTATAAAGCCTTTGCGGCACAGCCCCTTTCCAGAGGTGCCCTTGTCCAGCCAGCCCTTCATCGCCATCACCGATCTCTCTCACACCTACCCGGGCAAACGCAACACCCCGGAGCAACCGGCCCTCGTCGAGGTTTCCTTGGAGGTGGAGGCCGGGGCCAAGGTCGCGCTCTTGGGGCCCAACGGGAGCGGCAAATCGACCCTCCTGAAGGTGCTGATGACCTCGTTGCGGCCCAGCCGGGGCCGGGTGTGCATCGACGGGTTGGACATGGCAAGGCAGCCAGAACAGATCCGCCGGCAGCTCGGTGTGGTATTCCAGAAACCCGCCCTCGACGCGCGGATGACCGTGTGGGAGAACCTTGTCGCCGCCGGCCAGCTGTACCGCATCCCCCGGCCCCAACTCCGGGAGCGGCTCGGCGGACTCTTGGCCCACCTCGGCCTGACCGAAAGGCAACACACCCTGGTCGGCGCCTTGTCGGGTGGGCTGGCCCGGCGGGTGGAGTTGGCCCGGGCCCTGCTGCCGCGGCCGCCCCTCCTGATCCTTGATGAGCCGACCACCGGCCTGGACCCCGTGGCCCGGCGGGAGTTCTGGCGCCAGGTCGAGGAACTGCGTGGTGAGACGCCGATGACCGTGGTGCTGACCACCCACCTGCTGGAGGAGGCCGAAGGCTGCGACCGGGTCGCCATCCTGCACCAGGGCCGGGTGTTGGCCTACGATAGGCCGGCGGCGCTACAGCGCCAGGTGGGCGCCGAGGTGCTGGAGGTACGCGGCGATGACCCCGAACAACTGGGCAGGGAGTTGGGCGATTTCCTGGGTGTCCGGGCCCAGGTGGTGGACCAGGCAGTGCGCCTCTCCCTGGCCGGTCCCACCAGCCTCGACGCGCTTCTTACCAGATTCGGGGCGAGGATTAAGGCCCTGTCGCTGGCCCATCCCTCCCTCGACGACGTCTTTGTCCAGCTTACCGGCGAACGCCTTAAGCCCGCGGAAGCGACGGCATGATTGGGATCTGGGTGCTGGCCCGCCGGGAGGTGCTCCGCTTCCTGCGGCAGCCGGTGCGCCTCTTGGGCAGCCTGGCGCAGCCCCTGCTCTTCTGGTTCTTCATGGGGGCCGGTTTCGCCGAGAGCTTCAGTGGCGGAGGTACCGGCTACCGCGAGTTCTTTTATCCTGGCATCGTGCTGATGCTGATGCTCTTTGCCGCCATCTTCTCCACCATCACTCTCATTGAGGACCGCAACGCCGGTTTTCTCCAGGGGGTGCTTGTCGCTCCGGTCAGCCGCCTGAGCCTGGTGCTGGGCAAGGTGGCCGGCGGCACCCTGATCGCCCTGGGGCAGGCGGTCGTTTTCCTCTGCTTCGCCCCCCTGGCGGGCATCCCTCTTGGAACCGCCGCGGTGCTCAACCTCGTCCTGCTCTTCGCGCTGGTGGGATTGGGTTTCACCGGCATGGGCTTCACCATCGCTTGGCTGATGGACAGCGTAGCCGGGTACCACGCGGTAATGAGCGTGGTGATGATCCCGCTGTGGCTGATCTCCGGGGCGCTCTTTCCGGTGGAGGGGGCGGCTGGTTGGCTGGCCCTAGCCATGCGCTGCAACCCCGTCTTCTATGCACAGGTGCTGATCCGCAAGGGGTTCTACCACGACCTAAACGCCCTGGCGGGGGACCCCGAGTTCCTCCAAGCCCTGCTGGTCAGCGCCGGTTGGGCCGCGGCGACGTTGGCGGCGTCCCTGTGGGTGGTGTACCGCCGGCCCGAAGCTAGTTGAGCTGGTAGAGCATCAGGTACACCACCACCCCGCTGACTGAGACGAAGATCCACACCGGCCAAACCCAGCGGGCCAGGCGGCGGTGGCGGGCGAAATCCTGCCGCCAGGCCCGCCAGACTAGGAGGATCACGAAAGGGACCATGCCGGCGGCCAGCAGCACATGGGGGATGAGCACGGCGAAGTAGAGGGGCCGGGTCCAGTCGTGACGGGGGTAGGGGACCGAGCCCACCAGATAGTGGTAGAACAGGTAGGAGCACAAAAACAGCGCCGAACACCCCAGAGCAGCCTGCATGTAACGGCGGTGGCCCAGACGGTCCTTCCTTTTGATGCGGCGGTATCCCAGGAGCAGCAGCGCTGCACAGACGGTGTTGAGCGCGGCGTTGAGGGCAGGCAGATCGGCTGGGTTCATCAGGCTGCACACCTTTCGCGACAGGAGTTCCGGACATGGAGATCATCGACGCCCATCACCATCTGTGGGATCGCGGGCGCTTTTCCTATCGCTGGCTCAGTCAGGTGCCCGCCATCGACAGGGACTATATCCTCAAGGACTACCAGGAGGTCATCAGCGGCACCGGGGTGGGGCAATCGATCCACGTGCAGGCCGAGGTTGACCCCCTGTACGGGATACAGGAGACCCGCTGGGTCCTGTCGATGGCCGACGCGGGCGGGCCTATCGCCGGGGTGGTGGGCTGGGCGCCCATCGAGGAGCCTGGGTTGCCGGAATTCCTCGAAAAGCTGGGCACCCACCCCAGGCTCAAGGGCATCCGCCGCCTGATCCAGAGCGAGAAGGACGTCCGCTTCTGCGCCCGTCCCGAGTTTGTGGCCGGAGTGCGCCGGCTCGCCCCCCTTAACCTTTCCTTCGACCTGTGCATCTACCACCCCCAACTGGGGGCGGCCATCGAGTTGGTCCGGCAGGTGCCGGAGGTCAATTTTGTCCTCGACCACATCGGCAAGCCGGGGATCAAGGACCGGCTGCTGGAGCCCTGGAAAACCCAGTTGCGGGAGCTGGCCTACCTGCCCAATGTTTGGTGCAAGGTTTCGGGCGTGGCTACCGAGGCGGAATGGGCGGCCTGGACACCGGCGGACCAGCGGCCGTACCTGGACCACGTGATCGACTGTTTCGGTTTTTCGCGCCTGATGTGGGGCAGCGACTGGCCGGTATGCACTCTGGCAGTCGAGTACCGGCGGTGGCTGGAGACGGTGCAGGAGGTGGTGCGGGGGGCCAGCCAGGCCGAGCGGGAACAACTGTTCAGGGGGACGGCGGCGACCTTCTACCGGCTCTGAGGGGGGGATCAGTCGATGCCCATCTTCTTGCGGGGAGATCTGTTCAGAAGTTGTGGATGGCAGGGACGAAAAAAAGAGCGTATCCTGAGTATGGCCACCATCACTCACCGCCCTTTGGCGAGGGCGAAAGGATACGCTCATGGGAGAATATACAGCAGCCCAAGTGCAGCAGCTAACCCAGGCGGTCCTGCACTCCAGCCTGGAAAAGCTGCTGCGGGAAAGTGCCCGCAAGATGCTCCAGGCGGCCCTGGAAGAAGAGTTGCGCGGTGAGGGGACCCCCATCAGCAGCAAGCGGGTGGCCCGACTGATGCGCCAAGAACGGCTGCAAGGCGTCAGTCGACGTCGCGGCACCAAGACGACACGCCGAGGCGTGGACGATGCCCCAGCGGCGGATCTGGTGCGACGCGACTTCACCGCCACCGCTCCCAATCAACTGTGGGTGGCCGACATCACCTTTGTGCTCACCTGGGCCGGTTTCCTCTACCGGGCGGTGGTGCTGGATGCTTTCAGCCGCAAGATCGTCGGTTGGGCGATGGCCTCCCACCTGCGCACCGAGTTGGTACTGCAGGCCTTGGACATGGCCCTGGAGCAGCGCCCGCCACAGGGGGTGATCCACCACTCCGATCACGGCTGCCAGTATACCTCCCTGGCCTTCGGCACCCGCTGTCAGCAAGCGGGCGTCCGGCCCTCCAGGGGCACGGTGGGCGACTGCTTCGACAACGCCCTGTGCGAGCGCTTCTTCGCCACCCTCGAATGTGAACTGCTCGACCGGAGATCCTTCCAGACCCAGACCCAGGCGCGACAGCAGCTTTTCCCTTACATCGAAGGCTGGTATAATCCCCATCGGCGCCACTCCGCCCTTGATTATCTGTCGCCGATCAACTATGAAAAGAGGTATCATCTCTCGGCTTGATCCGAAAGACCAAAACTGTCCACTAAATCGGGGAAACTCCAGTCTGGAGCGACACTGCGAACACCGCCAGCAAATGCAAGTCCTCAGCTGTGGTGGGCAAGGTCAACATCTCGCCGGCCACCTACGAACTAGTCGCGGATTTCCTCCTCTGCGAGTACTGCGGTCGCATCCCGGCCAAAAATAAGGGAGAGCTGGATGTTTACTTCGTGCAGAGCCTGCGGCCGGAGCTGCGGCACAACCACCAACCGCACCTGCCCAACGGCGAATTCTCCCACCGCTATGCCGCCCTGCACCCACAGCCGGGGCCTTCATGAGTGACAAAATCAGAGTGGGAGTGATCGGGGTGGGGCGGGGCCAGAGCTTTGCCCAGGGGGCCAGCGCGGCCCTGGGCATGGACCTGGTGGCCCTGTGCGACACCTGGGAGGAGAAACTGGCCGAGGTTGGCAAGAAGTACGGGGTAGCCACCTACACCGACTACGACAGCTTCCTCGAACACGAGATGGACGCGGTGGTGCTGGCCAACTACTTCCACCAGCACACCCCCTTTGCCATCAAGGCGCTCTGTGCCGGCAAACACGTGATGAGCGAGACGGCCTGCAACACCACCCTGGCCGAAGGGGTGGCCCTATGCCGGGCTGTGGAGCAAAGTGGCAGGACCTACATGCTCGCGGAGAACTACCCCTACACCGCCTTCAACCAGGAGTTCCGCCGCCTGTACCGGGTCGGCGAGATCGGCCAGGTCCTCTATGCCGAGGGCGAGTACAACCACCCCATGGCCCCCGCCGACCGCCTGCGCATCTCCCCGGGCCTGGAGCACTGGCGGGCCTGGATCCCCTCCACCTACTACTGCACCCACGCCCTGGCCCCCCTGGTGTACATAACGGACACCTGGCCTGAGCAGATCAACGCCCTCTCCATCGCCTGCCGCTCCGTGGACGCGGATACCGTGCGGGTAGCCGACCCCGGCTCGGTGATCCTCTGCCGCATGGACAACGGCGCCGTCTTCCGCATCTTCGGTCTGCTGCTGCCGGGGCACAGCAACTGGTACCGGCTGCACGGGGAGCGGGGGGCCATGGAACTGGTGCGCGGGGCGGGGTACTTCGGCGCCGGCCAGATCCGAGTCTGGCACGAGGAGTGGGACCTGCGGCCCGGCCAGGAAAAGGAGCGGATCTACGCCCCCGACTGGCCCGAGCACGGGGACCTGGCCGACCTGGCTGGCCACGGGGGCGGGGATTTCTGGACCTGCTTCCACTTCGCCCACGCCATCCGCTCGGGGGAGCCGCCCTTCCTCGACGTGTACCGCGGGGTGGCCATGTCCTCGGTGGGCATCCTGGCCTGGAAGAGCGCCCTGGAGGGGGGCCGCCCCATCGCGGTGCCCGACTTCCGGGATGAAGCTTCGCGCCTGCTCGTCGCCGACGACCACTGGTCCCCCTGGCCCGAGCACGCCGGCCCCGGCCAGCCGCCCCCCAGTATCCTGGGCTTTGTCCAGCCCAACCCCAAAGGCCAGGCCCTGGCCCGCCAGGTCTGGAACGAGCTGGGCTATACCGGCCGCTGAGCCCGCCCTTGGGCCTTCAGCCGGGCGGTGGGCTGAAGGGATACTCGTCCCCCCACTCCGCCTTTCTCACCGCCGTCCACGCCGCCTTGTCGCTGCGGGTGACAACGATGCTCCGCAGCCCCTCCGGGGTGCACAACTGCAAATCGGCATGGCCGGCGCGACGCCGGGGATGGCGCAGGATGCGGGCCAGGGCCGGGACCCCCGGACTGCGGGCCAGGACCGCGTAAGTGTACTTCTCGTCCTCGTACCCCACCGTCCCTTCCTTCAGCCGCTTTTGCAGCCGCGAGCGCTCCAGTCGCGCCGCAAAATGGCACCAGTCCCCCGCCGGCAAGGGGCAGGCATCCCGGTGCGGGCAGGGGGCCACCACCTGTGCTCCCTCCCCAATCAGCGCAGCGCGCAGCCGCCGCACCAGCCCGAACCCCCGCATGGTGCCCGGCTCCAGCAGCACCAGCGCCTGCCTGGTCGCCACCCACGCCGCCCTCGCCGCGGCGAGGACCTCCTCCTCCCCCAGTTCCCCCAACGCATAAGAACAGACCACCAGGTCGCGGGGTGCCAGGGCCGGAAGGGCGCGCAGGTCACCCCTCACCCAGGTGGCCCCTGCCAGCAGCGGGTGTTCCCCGGCCAGGGACTGGCCCAGCCCGATCATCCCGGCGTCCGCCTCCACCAAAGTCGCTTCCGCCAACCCCGGAAAGACCTCGGCGGCGGCCCAACCCGAGGTGCCCATCCCGGCCCCCAGATCCAGCAGACTCCTCGGCCCGGCCCCGGGCCAGCGCCGGCAAAGCTCGGCTAGCACCCGGTGCAGGGCGGCAAAGGTGGCCGGCAGCCGCGCCGCCGCGTACGCCAGCCGATGGAGGTCGGAGCTTAGGGAGAGGGCACTGGGCTGTCCGGACCGGTACGCCTCGGACAGGGCAAGGGCGGCCTGTCCCAGTTCCCTGGGCGGAAAGCGGCCCGCCTCCTGCTCGATGGCCCGCTGCAACTGCGGAGGGAGGGACATGGCGGGACGAAAGGCTCGGGCTAGCCGGCCAGCAGCCCGCCGTCCAGCGGCAGGCAGACCCCGGTGATATTGCCCTCGGCCGGGGAGGAGAGTAAAATCGCGGCCCGCCCGATCTCCTCCGGGGTGGAAGGGCGCAGGGTGGGGATGTGGTGGGCGCGGGGCGGGCCCAGGCCCAGATCGAAGGCCGGCAGCGGCTCGCCGAAGACATGGTCGGTATCCATGAAGCCGGGCAGGATGGCGGCCTTGGCCACCCCGTAGGCGGTGTCCTTGTCCCACACCGCCTGGGCGTGCACGGAGGAGATGCTGAGGATGCTGCCGGCCCGCCCCTGGATCACCATGCGGCGGGCCGCCCTCTGACTGCACAGCAGGAACCGTTAAGGCAGCCGGCCAGGGTGCGGTCGAATTGCCCCTCCTCGATGTCGAGGAAGGGCTGGTGGCGGGAGTAAAAGGGGTTGTTCACCAGGATGTCAATTCCGCCGAAGCGCTCGACAACAGCGCCGATCATCTCCTCCACCTGGGGAGCCGAAGAGATCGCCGCCCCGAAAAAAGCGCTCTGCCGACCCAGACCCGCAATCAGGCCCAAAGTCTCCCTGGCGTCCTCAGCCTCTTCCAGGTCGTTGATGCCCACCTCGCAGCCAGCCTCGGCCAGGGCCAGGGCGACCCCTCTGCAGATGCGCCGTTCGCCGCCCGTCACCAGGGCCCTCTTGCCCGCCAGCACCATCGCGCCCTCCTTTCAGCCGGCCAGTTGCCGGCGCAGGAGTTCTTCGACCAGGGCGGGGTTGGCCTTTCCGCGGGTGGCCTTCATCACCTGGCCGATGAGGAACTTGATTGTCTTGTCGTTGCCGGCGCGGATCTTCGCCGCCGCGTCCGGGTTGGCGGCGACGGCCTCGGCCACCGCTCGCTCCAGCGCCCCGGTGTCGGAGATCTGCCCCAGGCCGCGCGCCGCGACAACGGCCGCCGGCGAGCCGCTCTCGGCCCAGAGCACCCCAAAGACCTCCTTGGCCGCCCTCTGGTTGATGGCCCCCGATTTCACCAGCCCGATCAGCTCGGCCAAGGCCTGGGGGGTCAACTTGCTCTGCCCGATCCCGACGCCGTCCTCCTTGAGCCGGCGGAAGAGTTCCACCGTGACCCAGTTGCTCACCAGCTTGGGGTCGGCAAGGGAGGCGGCTTCCTCGAAATAGGCGGCCACCTCCTGGTCCTCAACCAGCACCCCGATGTCCTGGGGGGAAAGGCCATACTGGCTGGCAAAGCGGGCGGCCTTGGCCTGGGGCAGCTCGGGCAGGAGGGCCTGCACCCGGGTTATCCAGGCCTCGCCCACCACCACCGGCATCAGGTCTGGCTCGGGGAAGTAGCGGTAGTCCTCGGAGGTCTCCTTGCTGCGCTGCTGGCGGGTCACCCCCGCCTCCTCGTCCCAGCCCATGGTCACCTGCCGCACCTGCCCGCCCTCCTCGAGGACCTGGACCTGGCGCCCGGTCTCGTAGGCGATAGCGTTGCGCACGGCGCGGAAGGAGTTGAGGTTCTTCACCTCCACCTTGGTGCCGTACTCGCTGGCGCCGGCCAGGCGCACCGAGATATTGGCCTCGCAGCGCATGGCTCCCTTCTCCATGTCCCCGCTCGAAGCCCCCAGGTACCGCACCACCTGGCGGATGGCCACCAGGTACGCGTACGCCTCGTCCGCCGATCGCAGGGAGGAGTCGGAGACGATCTCCATCAAGGGCACCCCGGCGCGGTTGTAGTCCACCAGGCTCAGGCTCCCCTGGTGGACCAGCTTGCCGGTGTCCTCCTCCAAGTGCACCCGCTCGATGCCGATGCGCCTGCCCTCCACCTCTACCCAGCCTCGAGTACAGAGGGGCAGCTCGTACTGGGAGATCTGGTAGCCCTTGGGCAGGTCGGGGTACAGGTAGTTCTTGCGGGCAAAGACGCTACGCTCCTGCACCTGACAATCGAAGGCCATGCCGGTCATGGCGGTCAGTTCCAGGGCCCGGCCGTTGATCACCGGCAGGGCCCCGGGCTGGGCGGTGCACACCGGGCAGATGTGGCGGTTGGCCTCCACCCGGAAGTGGTGCGCCGGGCAGCGGCAGAACATCTTAGAGGCGGTCTGCAATTCGACGTGCACCTCCATGCCGATGACGGTTTCGTACTGGCTCACTCGATCACTACTTCGTGCCCGCTCTGGCTGGAACGGTATGCCCCGTCGATCACCTGCACCACGGCCAGGCCGCGCTCGGCAGTGGTCTCGGGCTGCTGGCCCGCCGCCACCCTCCGGATGAAGTGCTCCTGTATCGAAGCCTCGGGGGTGAAAGGAAGTTGGATGTCCACCGGGGTGATTTCCTGGTGGGTCTCGCCCTCGGCGCCCATCACGGTGAGTCGTTTGCCCTGGGGTGCACTCAGGTCGAGGATGGCCCCGCCCTCAGTGCCCATCACCACCAGGCCCACGCCGGGCCGGGTGAAGGAGGCCCAGGTGGATTCGAGGTAGATGGCCGCTCCGCCGGCCATGCGCACCAGCACCACCCCGAAATCGTCCACGTCGGTGTCGGTCATCAGCGCGGTGCGGGTCGTTCCGCTCACCTGCTTGGGGCGGTAGTCGCCGGCCAGCCACATGGCCAGGTCCAACAGGTGCGGCCCCATGTCCATCAGCGCCGCCCCACCCGAGAGGGCCTTCTGGGTGAACCAGGTCTTGTGCCCGCGCGGAAAGGTTCGCCGGCGCAGGGTGTAGGCCCGCACGTAGTAGATATGGCCCAGCCGGCCCTGCTCGATCAGGTGTTTGAGGTACCAGGAATCCGGGCCGACGATCCAGCGGTAGTTCATGGAGATGCCCAGAACCTTGCCGCTGGCCTCGGCCACCTCCTTCATGGCCCGGGCCTCGGCCGGGGTGCGTGCCATGGGCTTTTCCACCAACACATGCTTGCGGGCCCGCAGCGCGTCCACGGTCACAGGCTCGTGCAGGTGATTCGGCAAGCACACGCTCACCGCCTCCAATTCGGGCAGGGCCAGGAGCTGGTGGTAATCGGTGAAGGTGTGGCCGATCCCGTACTCAGCGGCGCTGGCTTTAAGCCGGCTCTCGTCCAGATCGGCGATGCCGACGATCTCGGCCTGGGCAAAGGCTTTGTACGCCTGGAGATGGGCTCGGCCCATCCCCAGGCCGATCACCCCGACCTTCATATCTTTTCCATCACCTCTATCTTGATGTGGTCCGGCCCACTGACAAAGGCGATGCGCATGCCAGTGTCCAGCTTGGTAGGCCCGAACCAGATATTGGCCCCTTCCTTCAGGATGGTGGCGATGGTGGCGTCGAAGTCGTCGGTCATCACCCCAAAGTGGTCCAGTCCTTGGTACCGGGCCAGGGCATTGATTTCGCAGGGGCGGTTGGTGACCATGATCGCAACATCGCCAAGGTGCACCTTGACCCAGGTGGCCCCCCCTCTCTCAAAGGGCGGCTCGCTGATGGCCCCAAAGACCTTCTTGTAGAAGGCGACGCTCCCGTCCACATCCCGGGTCTCGTGGTGGAGGTGGTTCAAGGTGTAAGCAGGCATCATCTTCTCCTATGTATGGCAGAGGTGAATCGCGATTGGCCCCTACGCGGGTTTCCTTCTGAAAGCGGTGTACTTGGGATGGGTCAAAAACTCCTTTAGGTCCACCTTCTCCCCGCCCAACTGATCGGAGAGGTTGGCCCCCAGCACCGCAGTGTGGCTGTTCATGCTGGAAGAGAAGGTATTGAGCAGGAACGAGGCATCCCCCTTTTGCGCCGCATCGACAAAGGCCCGGCTAATGGCCAGGGTGGTGTCGCCGCGTGGCCCGGTCTGGAGGGGATGGCGCAGGGCCGCCGGGTCCACCTTACCCTGGGGTGGATACGGCCCCTCGTAATAATAAGCCACCGGCCCCTCGGCCTCGATCTGGAGGTGTCCGTGGTCCCAGGCGAGATCCTGGTACCCGTCGCCCCAGAAGGTCCGGCGCAGTCGGGTAAAGTTGAGGGTACCCACCGCCCCGGACGCAAACCCAAAGGTCACCGCGTAGCCGCAGGGGTTATCTCCCCCATCGGCGATGTCTTCCGGAGCGCGGGGGATGTAGTTGGCACGGACCCAGGCCACCTCCCCGGCCCAGAAGCGCATCAGGTCCAGGGGATGGATGCCGGCCTCCACCACCGTGGAGCCGGACCAGGCGAGGTTGGCGGCCCAGACCCGGTTGGACGGCCCGCCCAACTCCTCGGTGCGGGTGTGTTTGATCGAGTGAGATTCGAGGGTACCGTTGGTCACCTGTGTCAGCAGCACCAGGCGCTTGTCCCTGAGAAAGTCGCGGATGGCCAGGTGCCAGGTGTCGTGGCGCTGCTGGAAGCCCACGGTGCCCACTACCCCGGCCCGCTGAATGGCCCGCTCCATCTCCAGGGCCTCGTCGAGGAAGAGGCTCACGGGCTTCTCGGCAAAGACGTGGAGGCCCTTTTCGGCGGCGCGGATCAATTCGCCCTGGTGCCGGCCGGGGGGAATACAGAAATACACCGCGTCGAGAGGGGTGTCAAGCAAGGACTCGAAGCGGTCGCAGGTGCGAATCCCTGCCAGGGAAAGGCCGGGCACGAAGCGGCGCAGCTTCTCCTCGGCGAGATTCTCGGAAAAGGGGTCGCACAGGACCGCCACCTGGGTCTCAGGGATGTGCCACAGCGCCCCCAGATGCTGCAAGCCCCGCTGCCCCAGGCCGACGATGCCCACCCTCAATCTGCCTGCCACAGCTGCATCTCCGCTTCAAGACCTGGCAAAAATTCCGAAAAAAAAGTGTTTTGTCAATAGGGGTGGCGCGCCGATATTTTCCTTTTAGGAAGGTCCTGCTTAGAATTGCGGCAACCCACCACAGGAGCCCACCATGGAAGCAGCCACCACGGAGCGGGAAGATCCCGAATGGTCCAACCTCTTTCGCCAGGAGGCCCAGACCCAGCCCCCACTCGAAGCGATCCTGGCCGCGGTGCCGGTCTTCAGCGCCCTCTCTCCGAGGGAATTGTGGGTCCTGGCGCGCATCGTCCATCCCCGCCGCTTCGCCGCCGGCGAGACCATCATCGGCCGCGGGGCCAAGCAGTCGGGTTTCTACCTGATCCGCTCGGGCAGGGTCGAGATCCAGCGCCCCGACGCCCAGGGGCATCCTGACCTGGTGGGCAACTTAGGACCAGGGGAACTCTTGGGGGAGTTCGCCCTGGTGGACGGCACCCCCCGCACCTCGGCGGTGGTGGCGGCCGAGCGCAGCGAGCTGATCGGTTTCTTTAAACCGGACCTCATGGACCTCATGATCACCAACCCCGGCCTGGGCTGCAAGATCCTGCTCAATCTGGCCGAGCAGATGAGCCAGACCCTGCTGGCCGACTACGAGACCCTCAAGGGCCTGGGATACGATTTCCTGCACGAGGACCTGGCCGCTCGGTGAAACCGAAAAATAAAAAGGCCAAGCCCTCTCTGCTGGCCCGCCTTTTCGGGGGCAAGGGCAAGGCCGAGCCGGAGCCCAAAAAAACGCCGGCCCGCAAGAGACCCGCGCCCAAATCCCCGCTTCCCTCCCGGCTGGACCGCTCCATCTCCGAGATCAAGACCATGGTCCGCATCGGCGAGAGCAACCCGGCCCGCCTGGCCACCATCCTGACCAGTATCATCAAGGCCGAGCAGGCCAAGAAGGCCAAGGCCGACGAGGAGTACCGCAAGCTGATCCAGGACATCCTCGACCGCCAGCAGCAGAAGGAACAGGAGCAGGAACCTCTCCCTTAGCGCCGGGGAGCAACCCACTTTAACCTTTCCCAGGGCGCGGACTTACCGCCCTGCTTGCTCTGGCTCCACTCTCCCCTCCCACGTCCTTACCTTCCCAACCACTCCCCTGGGAAAGGCCGCTGGGGTCATCTCCCCGTCGCACCCAAAGTAGCCAGAACCCCCCGCAAATACGCCAAACTCGCCGCGGCAATGGTTCGCGGGTCGGGCATGAAATCGAAGACCTCCACCGAGACGTAGCGCCCGTAGTTTAACTCCTTAAGCGTCTTCAGCACCCCGACAAAATCGCTCTGCCCGAAACCAGGTCCCCGTTTGTTGGCGTCGTTGACGTGGACGTGGTACAGGTGGGACCCTGAATCGCGCAGCAACTGCGGCACCGGCACCGCCTCGCTGGAGCCGCTGCACACATCCACCATGGTCTGGAAACGGGGATGGTTGATCTGGGCCACCATTTGCCGGGCCTGGGCCGCGGTGGTGAAGAGGTTGGTCTGGTCCGGGCTGAGGGGCTCTATGCACAGGTAAACCTCGCATTCCTCCGCCGCCTTCAGGCAGGATTCGAAGACCCCCCGGGTCCGGTCCCAGGTCTGCTGGTAATCCCAGCCCTCCTGCACGTTGCGCTGCTTGGGCGAGCCGATGATCACCACCTGCCCTCCCAGGTCGCCGCAGCAGCGGATCAGGGCCTCGAAGTAATCGCGGGTCTTCTTCCTGATCCCCTCGTCGGGGTGATTGATGTACAACCCGGCCGGGCTGACCAGCAGCCAGTGCAGCCCGGCGATCTCCACCCCGGCGGCCTCGGCGGCCCGGCGGATCTCCCGCCGCCGGCCCGCCGAAATCTCCTCCACCGAAGGGGCCAGGGTGAAGGGGGCGATCTCCACCCCCTGGTATCCCACCTCGGCGGCGTAGGCGAAAATCTCCTCGATGGGCCAGTTCTCGAAGTACTCGTTGCAGGTGGCGAATTTCATCAGCGCTTCTCCTCCTCCGGCAGGCCGAGGGAAATTAACCATGTCACCTTTCCCACGCCAGATGTGCGCTTTTATCGCCTCCCGCACCCACCTTCCTCAGAGAGCCGGGCCGGGCACGCTCCTTGCAGTCCTGCCCGTCCATGCTGCCCTTGGCGCCTTTCCTGCTCCTGGCCGGCCCTGCAAACGCCCAGGACCCCGACCCCTTTGCCGGCAACGACAGCGCCGCCGAACATGAACCGGCCGCCATCCTGTCCGGCGACCTCTCCCTGCGGCTAAGCGCCCCGGGCACCCCCGGCCGCACCCGCCAGTATTAGCGCCTGGCCTGGAAAGGCCCGAGCCAGGAGGCATAGACACTGGTCGAAAGGGACGTGGGTAAAGCGCGCTGGGGCGACTTTGCCGCTGCCCACTACCACTGGCGTCACTCCCGCCGCCTCTTCTCGCTCAGCGCCGGCGATCCGCGCCCCGGCTTTGGGCAGGGGCTGGTTTTCGGCCGCCCAGCAGGGGCAGGGGCCGGACCGGCGCGCCCGGGCGGACCTGGGGTGAAGGGCCGGCCTTTTCTCTGAACTGAGCGCCCGCGCCGCGGCCCCCCGCACCCCCAAGAACCAGCGGGGCCACCTCTACGCCTGCCGGGCCGCCGGCCAGTGGCAGGGCTTGGAGTGGACCTGCCACGTGAGGCGTCTCCACACCACCGCCTACGCCAGCCGCCTCTACGAATATGATCTGCCCGGAGCCGTTGGCCTGCACCCACTATCCGGGACGGGCTGGCGCTGGTACCTGCTGGCGGCTCATACCTGGCGCCCCCTGCGCCTGGCCGCCCGGTAATGCCACCAGCAGGGCCGGCACCACGCCGGCCTCCAGGTGCATCTAGATCGGCCCCGGGGAAGTTGACACGCGGGAAAGCGGTGGATAACTTGAGTTAAACCAACCCGCCCCCGCCGCGAACCCCTGACTCCTATGGCCGAGCAGCGCCATTCCGCCTTCGACCTGGAAGATCGCCTCCGCCGCCTCAACGGGATCGGCGTGGCCCTCTCGGTGGAGCGCAATCTTACCGTGCTCTTGGAGCGCATCCTGCAGGAAGCCCGCAGCTTCACCCGCGCCGATGCCGGCACACTCTTCCTGCTCAAGGGCGAACACCTCAGCTTCGAGATCGCCCAGAACGATACCCTCAAGAGTTTTGCCGGTGGCACCCACGGCAAGATGGATATGCCGCCGGTCCCGCTCAACCGGGAGAGCGTTTCCGGGTACGTGGCCGTCACCGGCAAGGTGCTCAACATCGAGGACGTGTACACAGACCCGGTCTACCGTTTCGAGGGCCCCAAGAACTACGACCGCATGACCGGGTACCGCACCCGCTCCATCCTCGGGGTGCCGATGAAGGACCACGAGGATCAGATCATCGGGGTGCTGCAACTGCTCAACGCCCTCCACCCCC
>Ga0194131_10001823_pt1 | contig 35815 bp, 31 predicted proteins | sample TA2KigO120mmetaG_FD_148631 | JGI IMG/M metagenome (GOLD analysis project Ga0194131, IMG submission 148631) | Freshwater microbial communities from Lake Tanganyika, Tanzania - TA2015053 Kigoma Offshore 120m | ecosystem: Environmental > Aquatic > Freshwater > Lake | place: Tanzania: Lake...
CGGTGATTTTGGGCGGGACCAATATTTTTGGTGGCGAGGGAAGTTATGCGGGATCGGTTCTCGGCGCGTTCTTTCTCTATTTTGTTCTCGAACTTTTGATTTATGCAGGCGTGAGCCCGTATTTCCAAGAGGTGGTTACTGGCGCCATCATTCTGGGTGTGATTGGACTTGATTGCGGGTTGAACCGGCGCAGAAAGCTTTTGGAGGAACTGAAATGAGACGTTGGCTGTTGCCCGCTATTCTTCTTTCCGAAATTGTCTTGTTCACGGCGATTGGCGGGCCGGCCTTGAATTCTGTTTTGGCATTCACGAAATATTTCCAGGATTATCTCGGGGATATTCTCGCTCAGTCGGCCCCTGTGCTGCTGCTGGCCTTTGGAATGACGATGGTGCTGATGACAGCGGGGATCGATTTGTCCGTTGGTTCGATGGTCGCCTTGGTTGCCTGTGTGATGTCATCGTTTCCAGGCCGCGCTGACTTTTGGTGGACGGCGGCGCCGCTCGGGTTGGTGCTGGCTGTATCCCTTGGACTCACCAACGGAATCCTGATCGCGCTCCTGGATATTCCGGCTATCGTCGCGACGCTTGGAACGATGATCCTGTATCGCGGGCTTTGTTTCGTAGTCATGGGCGACGTCGAAAAGGCGCCGTTTTTGGATGTTCCCGGTTACGAATGGTTGGGACAGTTTTGGGGCGCAGTGCTGCTTGTGTTCTTGGTCTTTGTGATTGGCGGGCAGTACTTTCATCGATCACGCTGGCGCCGGGAAATCCTGATGATCGGTGGGAATCGCGTGGCAGCGCGGTATGCGGGAATTCCAGTCTCGCGCCGGATTTGCCAAGTCTATGCTTTGGCAGGGCTGGCCGCCTTTCTGGCCGCGATTTGCTTTACGGCGCGGAACAGTTCGGTGAGTGCAAGTTCGTTGAGTGGACTTGAGTTGCATGTCATCGTAGCCGTCGTGATGGGGGGAACGCGTGTGCAGGGAGGAGCCGGATCTTTGACCGGAACATTCTTTGGCGTGTTGATTCTGGCTGTGCTAGAAGAAGGACTTCGGAGCGCCGCAGTGTGGGGAGATCAGCATCTGCCGTTTAAGATCAGCCATCTTCAGTATTTGCTGCTGGGGACACTGCTCGTGGCGGGGGTTTGGCTGAGCACACGATTCAATAAGCAGGCGCATAAGTAATCAGCGACAGCCGTATTGGCGTTGGAGCGCGGCGTTCCGAATCAGCAAAACGGTGTCCTTCGAACGAAGATTGCTGCGCAGCGTTCACGCGGCAGAACGTGAGACTGCGGACGGCTCGAAACTCTTCGGAATCTTTCGACTCCGCAGACGTTTCTGCAGCGCAAACGCTGCGGTCCGTCCCCGACCGACAGTTTCTAACCGCACTCGCGTTCTCGTCGCCGCGTTGACAAGCCGCCGGCGTTCTTACTATGGTTTTCCAGAACCCGCTGGCAGGAAGGCTGCGCTACGATTTAGCGGAGGCCTAAGCCCAGTTCAAATCATTATGCTCGACACGTTGAAGCTTCGATGGCGCGGCATGTTCGCTGCGGTTGGTCTGGCCCTGATTGGTTGCGGCGACCACAAACACGAAACGCATTCGGCAGCCACTAACGTATCTCCTTCCAAAGCCGATGGCAAAGTTGTCGTAGCGATGCTTCCTAAGCTCATCAACATCGATTACTTCGACGCCTGCAAGCGTGGCGCGACAAAAGCAGCCGATGAGATCGGCGTAAACTTGATTTACGATGGTCCCACAGAACCGAGTGGGTCAGAGCAAAACAAGTTCTTCGATACATGGATTCGCCAACGGGTCAGCGCGATCTGCATCGCGCCGAACCAGCCGAAAACCATTCAGCGATTCGTCGAAAAGGCGAAGGCCGAAGGGATCAAGGTGCTGACCTGGGACAGTGACGCGCCCGAAAGCGGCCGCGACCTATTCGTCAATCAGGTCGATGAGAAAACCTTGGGTGAGACCTTAATCGACGACCTAGCAAAGCAGATGAATGAGGAAGGCGAATGGGCCATTGCCATCGCAAGTCTGGACGCGGCGAATCTCAATACCTGGCGGCGTTTCGCCGAGGCCAGAGCCAAGGAGAAGTATCCCAAACTGAAACTCGTCGCCACGGAAGTGACGAAAGAGGACGAAAATTTTGCACGTCAAAAAATGGAAACCCTGCTCAATGCATATCCGAACTTGAAAGGGATTGTCGCTTTTGATTCGAACTCAGTTCCAGGCGCGGCTGAGGCGATCAAGCGGACCGGAAAAGTCGGCAAGGTCGCTCTTGCCGGCAACTCGACGCCAAACAAAATGCGTCCTTATATCAAGGAGGGAGTGCTGGAATCGTTTTATTTGTGGGATCCGCGGGCGCTCGGCGCGCTGACAGTGCGTTTGGCAAAACTGGTTGTCGAAGGAAAGCCGATTACCGACGGCATGGAAATTCCCGGACATGGCAAAATCTCGTTAAGCAAACAGGACCCAAAGACGGTCATCATGGCGGAGCCGATTCGATTCACCAAAGAGAACATCGACAAGCATGACTTTGGGATTTGATCGACTTGGAAATGTAGCGCAGCTGTCTCGGCAAATTCGAGCGTTCGATGAACTATGCCGTTCGAGTGGCTGATCCTGGCAGCATTTATTGCTGTTGGCTTTTATCCAGTCTTCACACGATCACGCCGCTTTCCTCGTGTGCCATTGGCAATTGCTTTCGGGGGTATCACCCTAGTAATTGTTGCCGCCTGCCACTGGGGCAGGCAGATGCAACAGAAGATCAAAGCTCACGAGAACACAACGCGGTTAATCCCCCGCGCAGGCCGTTCGGGAGGTTACGTTGCGTCTGACAAATGCCAAGCCTGTCACCCAAACGAATACGCGAGCTGGCATCGTACCTTCCATCGAACGATGACCCAGCGCGCTACGCCAGAAACAGTTCGCGGTGATTTCAATGATGTGAAGCTCGCGTTAAATGGCGAGACCTTTTATTTGCGGCGCCAGGGAGACGAATTCTGGGCGGAAATGGATGACCCTGACTGGAAAAGAGATTCGAACCAGGTCCAACGCGTTTTGCAATCTGGAGGCTCGACGCCGCGTGTCCAGAAACGGATCGCCATGATGACGGGTTCGCATCACATGCAGGCTTATTGGATTTCGGGCCGGTCGGGGAACGAACAAGCGGCCTTTCCGTTCACGTACCTTTTCGAGGATCAACGTTGGGCGCCGCGGGCAGATGTTTTCCTGCGCGATCCAAAGATTCCGCAAGCGCTCCAGGTCTGGAATTTGAATTGCATCAATTGTCACAGCACGGCTGGACAACCGAGGCAAGATCCGCACTCGAGAATCATCGACAGCCATGTCGGCGAGCTTGGTATCGCTTGCGAGTCATGTCATGGCCCGGCTGAACGGCACGTTGCGGCCAATCGCAGTCCGGCGCGGCGCTACGAGCTGCATCGGCTTTCGAAAACGAAGGCGGATCCCACCATTGTAAACCCGGCCAGACAAGCGCCGAAGAGATCGTCGCAGGTCTGTGGGCAATGCCATGGGGTGAATTGGATTCCAGACCGCGAAGATTGGCGGCAGAATGGATTCCGCTATCGGCCCGGCGACGATCTGCAAGAGAAGAATCCAGTGGTGCAACCAACGAAGCTGGAAACACAGCCTTGGTTTCATGGGCCATTGCAGCGGAACCCGGCGCTGTTCGACGGCCAGTTTTGGCCCGACGGGATAATCCGCGTCTCGGGTCGCGAGTATAATGGATTAGTTGAATCGCCGTGCTATCAGCGCGGTGAGCTGTCGTGCCTCTCTTGTCATTCCATGCACAAGAGCGATCCGAATGATCAACTCGCCGAGAGAATGGAAACGAATCACGCGTGCGTGCAGTGTCACAAGTCTCACGGCGAAACACTTGAAGCGCACACGCATCACGCGCCAAATTCGACAGGCAGCCTTTGTTACAATTGCCATATGCCGCACACGACTTACGGCCTGCTCAAGGCGATTCGAAGCCACACGATCGATAGCCCGAGCGTGCAGAGTAGCTTGGAAACCGGACGCCCCAATGCCTGCAATCTTTGTCACTTGGACAAAACGCTCGGTTGGACGGCTGGTCATCTGTCGCAGTGGCATGGCGCACCGAAGCCCGACTTGAATAGCGACGAGCAAACGATCGCAGCGGCGTTGCTCTGGCTATTGAAAGGGGATGCTGGACAACGGGCTTTGGTCGCCTGGAGCATGGGATGGGAGCCAGCGAAGCAAGCTTCAGGCGAAAAATGGTTGCCGCCATTTTTGATCGAGGGCTTGAAGGATCCATACGCGGCAGTGCGCTATATCGCGGAACGTTCTTTGAAGCGGTTGCCAGGTTTTCGTGACGTCGTGTTTGATTTTGTCGGTTCGCCTGATGAACGGACCCGCGCTGCGGAACACGCTCTTCAAGCCTGGAATGAGACTCGCTCCAAAACGCTGGATCGCGTCGGAGCCGAGGTGCTAATTCAAGATGAGGGCAAGCCGGCGCGAGAAACGATCGATCGTTTGTTGCGCGAGCGGAATCATCGATCGATAGAACTTCAGGAATAACGTTTAAACCACTGAGGCGTCACTGGACCCGGACTCATACAATGAAATCAATTGATCCAACGACACTGAGTTTGCTTTGGCATGATGCGGACGAACGCGAGATGCGCCTCCGCGAAATTATTACCGAGCGGTTGGGTGAAAAACCGCCGCCGACCATGGACGATTACGTGGTGGCTTCTTATTTCTTTGCTTTTCGGACGATGCAATTGGCCGATGCTGTTGAAGAAATCAGTTACCACGCGACGATCGGTGTTAAGCACCCGCCCGCGGGCTCGCTGCTCGAGCAATGCGCCGCGCGAGCCGCTGGAGTGGATGCTTTTGACGCGACGGGGCGGATCGGTTTGTTGCACGTGGCATTCCCGCTGAAAATGATGCTGCAACCAGACGGGCACTTAACTTCATGTGATCTGCTCCATACCGTGGCCGGCGCGATTATCTTTGATGTCTATGAGAATCAAGACTCCCGCCTTGTGGGGTTGCAGATTCCCGGAAAACTAATGCGCACATTTCCCGGGCCGGCCCACGGTCCGCAAGGTGTTCGCCAGTTGACGAGTTTTAACGCCACTCAACCTGCCTTTGGAACGATCCTTAAGCCGACGGCGGGAATCCGGCCCGAAGAAGTCGGCGCGCTCGTTGAGGAGGTCGCGCAATGCCCTCTATTTCTTTTCGTGAAGGAGGATGAAGATCTTTATCCGAATCTCGACTATTCACCAGTCGCAGAGCGAACCCGGCGTGCTGTCGCGGCGATCGAGCAGGCTCGCGACAAACGCGGTGGATTGGGATTGATCTTCGCGCCGCACATCAGCGGCGCGCCGCATGAAATCGTCGAGACCGTCAAAGCTGTGTTGGAGGCAGGCGCGTCCGGAGTGATGTTTAGCGAGACGTTCGCTGGCGGCACGGTTCGCGCGGTGCGCGAAGCTGCCAAACACCTGAAAACACCGCCCGCCATTTACGGACACAATGCTGGTATCGGAGTTAAGACACGCGGAATCTGGCGCGAAGTTATCGATTTGCTGGCGCGGCTTGATGGCATCGATTTTCGCCAAACAGCTCCGGTCCGGCCTGGAAGACCGTTTTTGCGTCCCTACGGCGCTGAATGGATTGCCTCAGAAGACACGCTCAGCCGTCCGATCGAGGGTATCAAGCCGACGATGATCGTCCGGGCTGGCGCGCTCGATCAGGGAAATATCGGCCTGAACCTTGCCGACGCCGAAAAACGCGGCATTACGGAGAACGTGCTCTTTCTCGCTGGTTCAGCGATCAACTCGATTAAGAACGCGAAAGGCAAGGCTGATCCAAAGCTGGGCGCTGAAGCGATGACGCAAGCTCTCGAGGTCCATCGTTCCGGTGAACTCGGCGGTGTGTCAGCGGAAGAACACTTGGCTGCCTTGGTCGCGCTGGCGGACAGGAAGGAATTGAAAGCCCTGCGTGAAGCGCTGCGGCAACGTTATCCCGACACAGCTGCATGAAAAAAGAATCTCGTCTTCTTCGGGTCGGCGTATTGGGCTGCGGCCCGATTGCGCAGATCGCGCACTTTGACTCCTGCCGCAAGGCCCGCAACGCCGAGCTCTATGCTATCTGCGATGTCGCCGATGATTTGCGCGAGAAGATGGCCGCCATTCATTCTCCGCGCGCCGCTTATCGGAAGTATGACGAAATGTTGGCTGATCCGCAGGTCGAGGCAGTCGTCATTGGCGTTGCCGACCAATTTCACGTGCCTCTTTCGCTCAAGGCAATTGCCGCCGGCAAGCATGTGCTGGTGGAGAAACCGCTGGGTGTCTCCGTTGAAGAGTGCGAAGAATTGCGGCGCGAACTGCGGAGGTCCAAGGTGATTCTTCAAATCGGCAATAACCGGCGCTTCGATCCCGGAATCAGCTTTGCTCGCAAGTTCGTTCAGCAACAAATGGGCGATCTGATGGCGTTAAAGGCCTGGTATTGCGATTCGACATATCGCTACACGATGACGGACAACCTCCAGCCGATTCCATTGCTCAGCTCGGCTGCCAAGCGGCCCGTCGGAAATCCCAAGGCGGATAAACGTCGCTATTTCATGCTGACGCATGGCAGTCATCTGGTGGACACGACGCGTTTCCTCGGAGGTGAGATTGTGGGTGTTCGGGCGCGATTGCTGGAGCGGTTTGGCGCTTACTGTTGGTTTATTGAAGTCGAGTTTGCCAACGGCGGCCTCGGCCACTTGGACTTGACGATTCCGGTGCGCGGCGATTTTGGCGAAGGATTTCAGATTTACGGCGAGCACGGCAGCGTGACGGGAAAGGTCTATTTGCCATGGTTCCATAAATCGAGCGATGTCGAGTGCTTTTCGACCAAGGATAGCCAATTCCATCGCCCGCTTGGTGAAGACGCTCACACGTACAAACGGCAGATTGAAGGATTCGCTGAGACGATTCTGCATGGTGTCCCGCAGCATGGCGCCAACATCGACGACGGCGTTGCGGCGATGCGAGGGATGGTGGCTATTGCGCGATCGATCGAGGCCGGCCAAACGATTCGCCTGAGCGACGTGAGCGGCGGGGTTTAGGGCTGTGGTATGGAGATAGGAATCTTTGCCAAGACATTTGCCCGGCCGAATGTTGAAGCGGTCTTTGAGGCGGTCAAGGATCACGGTTTGAATTGCGTGCAGTTCAATTTCGCCTGCGCGGGTTTGCCGAGCATGCCGGAACAAATCGACCCGGCTATCGTAAAGCGCATCGCTTCCGCTGCGGAAAAAAAGGGGGTTACGATCTCGGTTGTCTCGGGGACTTTTAACATGGCGCATCCGAACGCAGCCGTGCGAGACGATGGATTGCGTCGCTTGCGAGCATTGGCATCTGTTTGCAGCGACTTGGGGACTGCGATCATTACGTTATGCACGGGGACGCGTGATCCCGAGGATATGTGGCGCTATCACCCGGACAACAGCGAGCGGGAAGCTTGGGATGATTTAGTCGTCTCCATGAGTGAAGCCTTGCGCATCGCGGACGAACACGCCGTCACCTTGGGAATCGAACCGGAGGTCAATAACGTGGTCGATTCGGCACGAAAAGCTCGCCGGTTGCTCGATGACATGCAATCGATGCGGTTAAAACTCGTGATGGACCCCGCGAATCTTTTCCATCCCGGAGAGCTAACGCATATGCGTGAAGTATTCGATGCCGCGTTTGGGTTGCTTGGAAACGACATTGTGATTGCCCATGCTAAAGATTTGGCCGAAAACCGTAACGGCATTCAACATGTCGCAGCGGGTCAAGGCCGGTTGGATTACGCCTATTATATGCAACTGTTACGCGAAATGCGGTTCCGTGGACCGGTCATCTTGCACGGATTGAGCGAAAGCGAAGTGGCCGGAAGCGTGGCCTTTCTTCGGGGAAAGCTGGACCGCAACTGACGCTATGCCTGTCTTTCACTACGATGACATCGAATTCCATTACCGAGATTCGGGTGCTGGAGTTCCATTCTTTTTTCAACATGGACTGGGCGCTGAAGCGGGACAGCCGTTTGGGATATTTCGTCCGCCGGATGGCATACGCCTGCTGGCCTTCGATTGTCGCGGCCACGGACAATCGCGGCCGGTCGGGGATTTGCAAAAGATTGGCTTGGCGCAATCGGCGGATGACCTCCGGGCACTGATGGATTTTCTGAAACTTCCACGGGCGATTGTTGGAGGCATTTCGATGGGCGCGGCAATTGCCTTGAACTTTGCATTGCGAAATCCGGAGCGGGTGCTCGGATTAGTTCTGTCCCGTCCAGCTTGGCTCGACAGCCCGAATCCCTGGAACGTCACAATGTTCTCGCTCGTCGCGCGATTGCTGAGGGAGCATGGGCCGAAGCGGGGACAAGAGTTATTCCAACAAACGGCCGAGTATGCAGACGCGTTGCGGTCTTATCCGGATACGGCCAGGTCGCTTTACTTGCAGTTTGAAAACCCGCGCGCTGTGGAAAATGCGGTGAACCTGGAACGTATTCCTCGCGACAGCCCGAGTTCCGACCGCCGGCAATGGGCGTCGATCAAGGCGCCGGCTCTCATCTTGGCTAATCGGCTGGATCCCATCCATCCATTCGAATATGGCGAAGTGTATGCCCGATCTATTCCTGGCGCGGAGTTTCAGGAAATTGCCTCAAAGTCGGAAAACGCCGAGCAACATGTTCGTGATGTGCAGCGGCACATCGAGAGCTTTCTTCGACGCCATTTTCTTAAGTTGTGAATGAATAGTTTTGTTGACCTTTGGGACATGCATGGGGCCATGAGCCTGAAGGTAGGGCGGCGTTGCTGCGCCGCCAGGGTTGCCGGTTTGACGAGGCGGCGCGGCAACGCCGCCCTACCTACTGGTTCATGAAACCTATGCTGAAATGTTCCACATCACTTTGGTCTGCCGATTTGGCGAATCTTGCTTCGGAAATCAAGCGCGTCGAACCGTTCTCGGAACGGTTTCATATCGACGTCGCGGACGGCCATTACGTCAAAAATCTTTTGTTCTTTCCCGATCAAGTGAAGGCTTTGCGCCCACACACGCGATTGCCGTTCGAAGTGCATCTCATGACGACGGCTCCGGAAGATTGGATCGAACCGTTTGTTGCAGCCGGGGCGGACGGTTTCATCTTCTGTTTCGATTCTACCAAACGACCGCGAGAATTGTTGCGGACCATTAAGTCTTTCGGCAAAAACGCCGGAGTCTCCTTGCTCATCACGGAGCCACTAGACTTGCTTGAGTCCTGTTGGGAAGACCTCGACATCCTGACAATCGTTGGCACCGCCATGGGCATTAAGGGCGCGTCAATGGATGCGTCGGTCCCGGGCAAAATTCGTCAGGCGCGTGAAATCATCCAACGTCGCGGATTGAAGACCGTGATCGAGGCGGATGGTGGCATCCGTCGCGAGACCGTTCCATTGCTCGGCGCCGCGGGCGTCGATTACATTGTTCCAGGTTCGCTGATGTTTCGTGAAGACCCAAAAACGATGCGCGAATGGCTAGCCTCGCTGAACTCAGCGGCGTGATTGAAGGAAAGTCCGGTTGTCTCGAAGCGCGGCTAGGCATGCTCGCCCGCAACAAGTTCATTTCAAAGCGCGTCCGCCCGTGCCCAAGCGTCGGCTGCGAGGATTTGATCGAGAGTCGGATGTTCGACGACTTCATGCCGTTCCATCGCGCGCTGCACGGTTTGGGTGATTTGTTCGAAGCTGATTTTGCCGCTGCAGAACGCGTCCACGGCTGCTTCATTGGCCGCATTCAAGACCGCGGGCAACGTGCCGCCGATTTCACCGGCGTGTCGCGCGAGGTTCAAAGCCGGAAATCGTTCCAGGTCCGGTTCCTCAAAAGTTAGCGAGCCGATCTTCGCCAAATTAGTTTGGACGCGTTCACTGTTCACTCGATCCGGATAGGTCAGCGCGTATTGAATTGGCAAACACATGTCAGGTGTGGAAAGTTGGGCCAGCATCGAGCCGTCGATGAACTCGATCATCGAGTGGATGATGCTCTGAGGATGAACGATCACCCGCACGCGACCCATCTCGATATCGAACAGCCAGCGTGCTTCAATCATTTCCAAACCTTTGTTGAAAAGCGTCGCCGAATCGATGGTGATCTTGCGGCCCATCACCCAGGAAGGATGCTGCAAAGCGCGCGCCACAGTGATGTTCGGAAACTCCTGTTTGGGAGTGGTTCGGAAGGGGCCCCCTGAAGCGGTCAGCCAAAGGCGCCTTACCGAGCGCGCCGGCTTGTCCTGCAGACATTGGAAAATCGCCGAATGTTCGCTATCTACGGCAAGGACTTTGACCCCGCATCTGCGCGCCTCGTTCATGACGGTTTCGCCAGCCATGACCAGAATCTCTTTGGAAGCGATGGCGATGTCTTTGCCAGCGCGAATAGCAGCCAGCGCGGGTTGCAGTCCGGCCGTTCCAACAATCGCGATCAGGACGATGTCCGCAGATGGGAGAGTGGCCAGCTTGAGCAAGCCGTCCCTTCCCGAATAAACGCGTGCACTGGTCCCGAATGCCCGACTTAATTCATTGGCATCGTCGAGGTTGGTGACGGAAATGGCTTCGGGCCGGTACTTCAGCGTTTGATCAGCCAGGAGTTTTGTGTTGGTCCCAGCCGCCAGGCCAACAAGCCGAATCCGTTCGGGTAAATCATCCGCCACTTTCAGCGTGCTCGTGCCGATCGATCCCGTGCTTCCGAGCAAAACGACGTTCTTCATTCAGTTCGTAAGAATGTGCCGCAAGTACAGGTACATGAGCGGCGCATTAAACAATAAGCTGTCCATCAAGTCGAGCATCCCGCCGATTCCAGGAAAGAGCCGGCCGGAATCTTTCACGCCGGCTTCGCGCTTGAAGAGTGATTCGATGAGATCCCCAACCACGGCTGCGCCGCTCAAAATGATGCCTAAAGCCACCGCGTGTAGCCAGGTCATCCCAGCGAGCTGGGATTGCGCGAAGTGGGCAAAAACCAAACTGGCCAAAGTCGAAATAGCAATCGCGCCGCCGAAACCTTCCCAGGTTTTGTTGGGACTGATTCTGGGAATCATTTTGTGTTTGCCGATGAGCGACCCAGTTACGTAAGCGCCCAAATCACTGAACTTCGTCACCAGAATAAAGTAGAGGACATAATAGGAACCTTGTATGCCGGGAAAGAAATTGATCTTTTGGACGAAATTGAGCAGCCAAGGCACGTACATCAATCCGAACAACGTTGTCGAGATCGCGAGAAGTCCCGCTGTGTTGTTCCGCGACAAGAATTGGCGGACGCACAAGCCGAGCACGAAGATAATGAGAAAACTGGTTTCGAAATCATTGGCTTTGGCCGGATCGACATGCGGCCCCAAAACGCCTGATAAATAAAGAAACGTGCTCGCCAAGAGCAAAAGGCCGCCGAAAATTCCCCATCCCTTGAAGCATACCAGTGCGCGTTTTCCGACGAGATCATAAAATTCCGCCAATCCTAGACCCGCGATCACCATCACAATGGCGAGAAAAACGTAATTCGAAACGAGCCGGTTCCCGGAGAAGAGCGCGCACAGCACGATCGCCCAGAGGATGACCGAGCTGATCAGGCGGCGCATCAGAACTACTGGCTTCGAGACTGGCGGCCCAGAGGGCGTTGCTTGGGCAGACATCGCCTTGGAAATTACCGATCCAGCTTTCGCTGTCTAGCCAGATCATTCTAGGAGGTTGGGTCCCGGGGGTCCTGGTGCATCCGCCAGTCGTCGGTGGAAATCACGAAACATCGGAGCGCAGATGTTCAGGACGTGATCTATGGCGTAACGCAGACTTTCAGTCTGGCGATACAGCAGACTGAAAATCTGCGTTACGACAACGGCGTCCATGCTCCTGATCGACAACGTGTCGATGCGCTAGTTGGATTCTCACAAATCCGGCCCAAACAAGAACGACATTTTAGCCTGTAAGAACCGCCGTCGGACGCGTGAGCTGCACAGCTATCCGCCCGGCCAAACAATCAACTCCCATGAAACCCTTGAACATTCCAATCAAAACTCTTCTCTGCTCTTTGTCAGTGACAGTTTGGCTTGCAGCCCTCGATCAGGTGAGGGCAGGGGACTGGCCAGCTTGGCGCGGTCCTTCCGGAAATGGCCAATCGGCCGAAAAAAGTATCCCACTTCGATGGAGTGACAAGGAAAACGTCCGCTGGCGCATCGCTCTCCCTGGGCCGGGTAATTCAACGCCGATTGTTTCGGACAACCGCGTCTTGCTCACGCAAGCGGTCGAAAGCGAGAAACGGCGCACCTTAATGTGCTTCGATCGTTCTAGTGGCGCTCTGCAATGGCAGTCCGGAGTGACTTATGCCGATGATGAGCCAACCCATCACACGAATCCGTACTGCGCCGCTTCGCCAGTAACTGATGGAGAGTGTGTCATCGCTTTCTTCGGTTCGGCTGGGCTTTTTTGTTTCGATTTTCAAGGGAAGGAACTCTGACGGCGCGATCTCGGCAAGACTTCGCACATGGGCGGCTCCGGGTCGTCGCCTGTCTTGCACGGAGATCTGTGCATTCTGAATTCTGGACCCGGCCAAAACGGCGCGCTCGTTGCCGTCAAAAAGCAAACGGGAGAGATCGTTTGGCGCGTTTCCACGCCGGCATCCGCGGGTGAACATTCGCCGGCAGCTTCGCGACAACCGACGGGTCATGTTCCGGCCGGAGCGGGGCGATTCTTAGCTTGGGCCGTGTTTACCGGCGCAGATACCAACCAAGACGAGCAAATCACGCGGGAAGAGTTCAGCGGTTTGGCGAAACGAGAGTTCGATACTTCCGATTCGAATCGCAGCGGGACTGTGGACGAAGACAAGCTCATTCAGGGTTTAAATCGTGTTGTGGGCACGCCGCCGAACGTAAGAAGTTAATTAAAGCCGCTTACGATGCAGATCGGATTGATGCTTCGGAAAATGAATCCGGGTTTAAGATCGAACGGAGGAAGAGCGCGACGGGAACTTACGAACAGCTCACCGTCGTTGCGCCCAATGCGACTTCCTATCGCGATCTGAATGTCGCGCCGCAAACTCTTATATCCGCGATGCAGCAGAGTGAAACTCTGCGTTACGGCAAGGCACTTTCGCGCGTCCGCGCTGTTGCTCCTGTCTTCCCTGCCTAAAAAACGTTCTCGAAATTGGCGAAAGACTGCGATTCAATGCGATGCGTTATGCATCGCATCGCTCGGTTCATCGCACTTTGGCTCGGAATGTGGGGTCTTTTGGGTTGTCAACACACTTACAAGGAAGTGCCAGCCACAAATCTGCCGCGGCCGCGGCTTAGGTCCGACGCCATCGTCTATGTGCCGATTCCGCCCGACGGTCTTTTTAAGAAACACGTGGCGGCGAATTCAGGGAAACTAACAGCCGTGGCCGTGCGCGATGGATTCGCGAAGCACGTCAAGCGGGCTTATGTCGGCAGAATGATCGAGTCAATGGCCACCAGTCTGGAAACCGCTCGCCAGCATCGCTGCACGTATGTCGCCTATCCAAGCATCGTCCGATGGGAAGACCGCGCGACGGAATTCTCAGGAGTGAAGGACAAGATGGAAATCAAGATCGAGGTCGTCGAGGCCGCAACTGGTGAGATTTTGCACACCACGGTCTTGCAGGGTAAAAGTCGATGGTTAACCGATGGTGGAGACAGGCCCCAAGACCTCCTGGAGAAGCCGATTGAAGATTACGTCGCTTCGTTGTTTCAATCGGCGCCCCGGTCCCCTTCGAAATAGACTGAAAACTTGCCGAGGAATTCAGAATTTGATAGCAGCCGACGTCAGAAGGCTCTGACATTTGCTTTGGAACAAGCTAGGGCTTGTCCCAAGCTGCATAAGGTTACTTGGAAGTTTTCTTGGCGCGACAGCTGTTGGGACAGGCCCTAGGTTGTTATCGTGGCGCGCTAAACCACGGCGCCACTTCCATTCCAACCAGGCAGACGTCATCCGCAAATCCGCCTGAATCAGACCCCATTTTGATCTCGGCCAGCAATTCATCAAACAGGTTGCTGGCCGGAAGGTGGGCGCGCTTGCGAACTTCCGCTAACAGCCATTGCGGGCTGAACAATTCTTCATAAACGCCCTCGACGTCGTACAAGCCGTCTGTGAAGAGCATGATCAGATCGTTCGGTACGAGGGCGCATTGCGACGTTGGATAAACGCAGCCATCCAGAAGCCCGAGGCCTGGGAATGATTTGCCGCCGCGGTTTTGCAATGGTTCGACCTCGCCGGACTGGCGATGGACGAGCAACGGTTTCGGGTGCCCAGCGTTCGCGTAGGAGATTTGGGCGCAGGAAAGATCGGCCACCATGTAGAAGGCTGTGGTAAAGAGCGGTGTTCCGGACTGTTTGAGAATTGCTCGCAAGTCGCGATTCAGTTGCCCGAGCAGTTGGCCCGGGTCAGTTGCGACCTCGGTGAGTTCTTCCACGAGCGCGCGAATAATAGCGGTGACGAGCGCGGAGCGAACACCGTGTCCCATGACATCGCAGATGAAAACACCCGCTTTGGTATCGGAGAGCGCCAGCACATTGAAGAAATCTCCGCCGACAACGCCGGTGGGCAAGTAACGGTGGCAAAACCGCAACGCGCTCCCATTCAGTTCGGCGGAGCGCGGGAAGCATGGGTACTGCTGCGGAATGATGGCTTGCTGAATCTCGCGAGCCATTTTGAGGTCTTCCTCCATTTGCTCGTTCTTCACGCGCAACTCTTCCCGGCTTGCCTCCAAGGCTTCGGTTGTCCGCTGAATCCTCTCTTCGGCGCGCTTTCGCTCGGTGATATCCCAGAAGATTCCTTGAAGCCCAATAATCTTCCCGGTCGAGTCGAAGATCGGAGTCTTTACAACATCGACGTAAAGTTTCTCGCCTCCGGGCGGTTGATGTTCCTCGACGGTTTCAAACAGCTGGCCTGTCTCGAGAATCTTCCGATCGTCCTGTTGGTACTTTGCGGCCAAGGCCGGGGGGAAGAAATCAAAATCCGTTTTCCCAAGAATTTTCTCGAGTGATTTTCCAAGCGTCATGCAGAACCGGCGGTTGGCAAACGTGAAATGCTCGTTGAGGTCTTTCCGGAAAATATTCTGGGGCAGACTTTCGACCAAAGAATGGTAAAGCGCCTCAGAATTACGAATCGCTTCCTCAGCCCGTTTCCGTTCGGTGATGTCTTGGACCGTGCCCTCGTAAAAGAGCAGCTGATGCTTGCGGTCTCGCACGGCGCGGACATTCTCCGAAATCCAAATCACGGCGCCGTCTTTGCGGCGGACTTGCGATTCGAAGTCTTTGACGACATCGAACTTCTGCATCAATTCTACGAATTCCGTCCGGCGATTCGGATCGACATAAAGCTCGCGCTGGATGTCGGTCAAATGAGCGATCAAATCCTCCGAGGAGTCATATCCGTAAATGCGCGCCAATGCGGAGTTCGCGCTGAGATAATGGCCGTCTGGCGTAGTTTGGAAAATGCCTTCAACGATATTCTCGAAAATGCTCCGGTACTTTTCCTCCGCTTGCAGCAGAGCGACCTCGGTGTGCTTTCGCTCGATGGCATAACGGATCGCGCGGACTAACAGGTGACTGTCGATTTGGCCCTTGACCAGATAATCCTGCGCGCCCTCATGCACGGCTTTCACAGCCACGGTTTCATCATCAAGGCTGCTCAGAACAATGATGGGCACGTGGGGAGCAGCATTGCGCGCTTTGTCGAAACTTTCCAGACCCTTGCAATCGGCGAGCGACAGATCGAGGAGAACCAAATCAATCCCGCCCGCCATGAGTCTGGTAATTCCGTCATGCAATGACTCCATCCATTCGACGTCAAATTGGACTCCTTGGGCTGACTGCAGCATCACTCGGAGCAGGCGGGCGAACTTATGAACATCCTCTATCAAGAGGATCTTGATCACTTCATCTTGCATGTTGTTCTGACGCTGCCCCACGGTGCATTCTCGTGGCCGGGAAAAGATAGGGCGTTTGTGCGGGCTGGCAAAGCGAAAAAAGGAGGCTGAATAGGCTGAATACTAATGCTTGCGAACGCTGCGTCGGAAGGCGGCGTGCCACGCGGCTACGCGGCCGTCTGGGCTCGGGATTTCCGAATGCGAGCACCCGTGCCGCGTTTGCTTGAGATGCCTTCCGGTACGGTTGAGATAGGCCCATAACCACGAGGATGCTTCTCATGCCAGCGCCACGCGGAAGCGACGATTGCCTCGAGGGTTGGGTGCTTGGGTTTCCATCCCAGTTCCCGCATCGCTTTTTCGGCTGACGCAACTAACCGCGGAGGATCACCGGGACGGCGCGGCTTTTCAATGGCTGAAATAGTGCGTCCCGAGACGCGCTCGCAGGTTTTAATGACTTCCCGGACCGAGTAACCTTCGCCGTTCCCCAAATTGTAAAAACCTTGGCGGCCAGGCTGCATGGCCAGAATGTGCGCTTCAGCCAAATCGATGATGTGAATGTAATCGCGAATGCAAGTGCCATCGGGCGTTGGATAATCCGTGCCATAGATCTCGCAATGCGCGGCCTGTCCCAGCGCCACCTTGAGAACGTTGGGAATCAGGTGAGTCTCGATGCGATGATGCTCGCCAAATTGTTCGCTGGCGCCCGCCGCATTGAAGTAGCGGAAGGCGACAAATTCCAAACCATGGATTTCGTGGCACCACTTTAGGACTTTTTCGAACATGAGCTTCGATTCCCCGTACGGGTTGATCGGCCGTTGAGGCAAATCCTCGGTCATCGGGATTCGGTCCGGGGGACCATAAGTTGCACAAGTGGAACTAAAGACAAACTTGCGCACGCGCGCTTCGAGGCTGGCATCCAGAAGGTTTAGTCCGTTGGCGACATTATTCTGAAAGTATTTCCCCGGATTGGTCATTGACTCTCCAACGAGCGCAGAAGCGGCAAAGTGGATCACTGCTTCGGGTTTGGTTTCCTGAATCGCTTGAAAGATATGTTTGCGATCGCCGAGCGACCCTTCAATGAAGGTCGCACGCGCATCGACGGCGGCCCGGTGACCCTCCGTCAGATTATCGAAAACGGCTACCGTGTGATCGCGGTTAAGGAGTTCTTCAACGCAAATTGACCCGATATATCCTGCGCCGCCCGTCACGAAGACATTCATGGCAGGAACTTAGTCTCGCCCTATCCTTCGCTCAACCGGAAAAGTGACAATAACAATAGTCTGGCGTTGTCCAGAAGTTCATCAACGATCTTGTGCAGTTCATCGGGGCCAAGAGGAGCTGATGCTTCTTCGAGCGAAGCGTCCAAGTCCGAGGCGCGTCCGGCTTTGGCGGCGGCAGCTTTGGCTAACTCCAGGATGCTCTCCTTTGAATAAGTGTAAAGGTCGCGCCGGTCTTGAGCCGTTTGGGCCGATTGGCCGCGGCCAGTTCCATTCCTTGCCCCACGTCTCGCTTGTCGTCGCAGCCGCTCAGAAAAATGAACGGGATCGTCGATGTTAGGGCATTTCCGCGCAGGGCATTCAGCGTGGCATATCCATCCAAGTTCGGCATGTTGATGTCGCAAAGAATCAGAGCAGGCAGGTGTTCCCGAGCCAGCTGAATTCCCACTAATCCATCTTCCGCGAGCAAAGTCTGAAATCCCTTCAAAGCGAGTGTTCCGCGTATGACATCGCGCACCTCCGGCGAATCATCGATCACAAGGACTTTCTTCATTAAACAGTAGGACGGACGTCGCGCCTGTCCCGGATTTGCCAGTGTCAGACAGAGTGAGACGCCTGTCCTGCAGGCCGAGGCGTTATCTGCTTTTCTTGGGTTGTGCAACAGAACTTTTCCCATTAAAGAATCGCGTATGCCAAATTCGGATTTAGCCGGCTTCAGCATCCTCATCGTCGAGGACGAACCGCTTTTGCGAAAACAAATCGCCGCTTATCTCGAACGTCTCGGAGCCGACGTGACTGGAGTCGATTCGGTGGAACGCGCCAGGAAAGTGATCGAGGATTTGAGCTTCGATTTCGCGCTCTTGGATGTGAATCTGCCCGACGGATTGGGGACGGATCTGTTGAAGGAAAAGCGCGTCACGTCAAGCACGGGCGCGATTGTCATGGCCGCGGAAGGCGGCATTCAAGGAGCCGTGGAAGCGATGCGTCTCGGTGCGCTTGATTATTTGGTCAAGCCTTTCGATCCCGCGCAACTTCCTTTAGTCATCAGTCGCGCCCGGCGGACCAAGCAGTCCGAACGGCTGGACGAACATCGGCGCACGGAAGCGTCCCAATCTACAGGCGGATTCTTTTTCGGCTCCTCGCTGGCAGGTTTGGAAGCGCAGCTGCAAAAGATTCTAGCCGCGGATCGCCGGCTTCAAAGCAACCTTCCTCCCGTGCTCATTCAGGGGGAAACCGGCACGGGCAAAACAACCATTGCGCGCGCGTTGCATCATCAGGGGCCTCGCGCCAGCCAGCCGCTGGTCGAAGTCAATTGTCCGGCGCTTCCGGAAACTCTGGCCGAATCCGAACTCTTCGGACATGAACGCGGGGCCTTTACGGATGCGCGGACCGGCAGAATGGGGCTGTTCGAGGCTGCCAACGGCGGCACGCTCTTCCTGGATGAGTTGCCAAGTCTCTCCCTTGCCTTGCAGGCAAAAGTTTTGAAAGCCATCGAGGATCGCCGTATCCGCCGCGTGGGCGGTAATAAGGAAATTCCTCTGGATGTGCGGGTGGTTGCTGCTACGAATCGCGATCTGCAGGAGCTCGTGAAGAGCGGCGAGTTTCGCGAAGACCTATTTCACCGACTTGATCTCTTCCGCATTTCGATTCTGCCATTGCGGGAGCGTGGACAGGATGTTTTGAAATTGGCCGAAAAGCTTCTCGATGATCTGAGCCAAAGGCATCGGCTGCCTCGAAAGCCGGTGCACGCGAGCGGGCGACAGAAACTCTTGGATTACCGCTGGCCTGGCAATGTGCGTGAACTGGCCCATGAATTGGAAAGGGCCATCGTGTTTGAAGAAGGGAACGAACTGAAGTTCGAACACCTCCAAACAGGCAACGGTCCCGCCAGCGCTCCGGCGTTCGCAAACGACGACTGGTTCAATTCGTCTTACAAGTTTCCGTCGCAGGGATTCTCGATCGAAGAAGCGATCAATCGACTTATCCAGCATGCGCTAAAGCAGAGTGAAAAGAATGTATCAGCGGCTGCACGGCTTTTAGGTGTTTCGCGGGATTACATTCGATACCGGCTCTCAGGACAAAAACATCCTAACAGCGATGCGTAATTCCTCCCGGCAATAACTAAATCTGGCCAGGCTGTTCATGCTTCTCGGCGATTTGTGTCGTGGAGATGCAGGAAAATCACGGGGACCTGCACTCAGTTTGGGTTTGTGTTCTCAATGTTAATTGGTGGTATAAACCCGAAACAGTCGGCTTTTCAGGCTTACAGCTGGCCGTGAATCATGCATATCATACTATGGTTCAATTGGTTAAGATATTTTCGCCATGCGTGGCATGGTGCTTGCTAAAGCATCCGTAAGCGGCCTAGGACACGTAGCAAGTGAAGCTTTGGGCTGCCGGGAAAACAAACACATACCGCTATACATCATGAACCATACAAAACCCCTCACCGTTCTCGCCGCGTTAGCCATCGCGTTTCTGGGACAGTCAACGTTTGCCCAAAACGCAGGCAAATCTAATCAGCCCGAGCCGCCTAAAGGATTGCCGGCGGTTGATAAGCCGGCTGCGAAACCTGAAACCCCGAACAGGTCGGAAGTCGCCGACGCAATAAAGAAACTGCAGGACGACTTCAAGCAGACTCGCGAAAACTTCCTCGATCACCAGAGTGAACTGAACAGACAGCTCAAGAACGCCACTAAAGATGATCGTGAGAAGCTTCGCACCGAGATTAAAGAAAAGCGGAAGGAATTCCTGGAATTGCAAAAGGAAGCTCGGCAGGAAGCTAAGAAGCGCATGGATGAATTGAAGGGCAAGCTTAAAGATCATCGCGAAGTGATTGACGAGGCCAAAGACAAAGCCAAGGAAACCGCCAAAGACAGAGCCAAAGAACGGAAAGGCGGCGAACAGTAAACTTTCACTACTGAAAGTCCCGTTCAATTCGGTAGTGCGAGCCAGGCGATCTTTGGATCGCCTGGTCTTTTTGGGTACAAGGCACATCCACGAGCTGCCAGCCGGCGATTTGTCGGCGTGGAAGAGCCACTCTTCAATTTTCAACTAGATTCAGCATATCCTCACTGTCTTCGCCGGCTTAGGGTTCGTGCATAAACAATTTCCGATAGCAGGGCGGGACCAACACAAAATCTAGCGGCCTATCCGCGTTGCAGATCGAGGGCCTAAGCCTCCAGGGGGGTCAATGATCACAGGGCAGATGATGCGGTTACTTGGGCGATGCACTTCCCGTCTAAAATATGAATATGACGCTCGACAGCCTCGGGTGAGGCAGCATATTTACATTATGAATACTGTTCACTATCCGGCCCAGAAACTGGCGAGCCTTTTGAAGGACCAAAAAGTCGCCACCATGCCGCAACTCAAACGCGCCTTGGGCACCTCCGTCACCTATACGGTCCTGCGCAAGCTCTCTTCCTTGGGCTACCGCAGCAGCTATTCCCATGGCGGCGCCTATTACACGCTGGATGGCATCGCGCACTACGATGAACTGGGGCTGTGGGCCTACCGTGACATCCATTTTTCCCAGCAGGGCACGCTGTTGAATACGGCCGAGGCGCTGGTGACCCGGTCTGCGGCCGGCTATCAGGTGCCCGAACTCGAAGCGGTGGTGCACGTCGCGGTCAAGGATGCCTTGCGCCAATTGGTGCAAGCCCAGAGGCTCTTCCGGCGGGAGTGGCAAGGCCGTTATCTTTACTGTGCGCTGGATCGAACGCGTCGGCAGGAGCAGTGGGCCGCACGGCAGGCTCAACACGAGCCTGACGATGACCTGCAGGCAGCCAAAGCACTGTTTTATGGTTTGCTGGATGAACAACAGCGGCGACTTTACGCCGGCTTGGAGAGCTTGCAGTGCGGCCAGGGAGGCCAACAACAGGTGGCGCGGCGCTTTGGCCTGGATGTGGACACCGTCGCCCGCGGTGAACGCGAGTTGCGCAGCGGCCAAGTGCTGCGAGGACGAGTGCGGCAGCCGGGCGGTGGCCGACCGTCCGTGGAAAAAAAACGCCGGAAATCTTGAACCAGCTCCGGGCTTTGTTGCAAGAGGACACCGCAGGCGACCCGATGGGCCAGCGCGGCGTGTGGACCGGTCAACGGCTCCGCAACATCAGTTCGCAACTGGCTCGGTTGGGTTTGCGCGTTTGTCCGAACACAGTCCGGCGTTTGCTGGACGAAGCGGGCCACGCTCTGCACGCCAACCGCAAAAGCCTTTGTGCCAAGATCAGTCCTTTTCGCGATCAGCAGTTCGGCCTCCTCAACCACCAACGACAGGAGTTCACCCGGAGCGGCTATCCGATCATCAGTGTGGACACCAAGAAAAAGGAACTGGTGGGCCAGTTTAAGAACAACGGCCGAGTCTGGAGCCGCGGCCCGATCCTGGTTCAAGACCATGATTTCCGTTCACAAGCAAAAGGCATGGCCATCCCCTATGGGATCTACGACCTGCACCCCAACCGGAGGAGGGTCGTCGTGGGCACGTCGCACGACACTTCGGCTTTCGCCGTGGAAGCCATCTGCGAGTGGTGGCGTCGGAAGGGCCGTCATCGTTACCCCGAAGCTCCCGAGTTGCTGATCCTGGCTGACTGTGGTGGCAGCAATGGTGCGCGCTGTCGCGCCTGGAAACTCGCCCTGCAGGAAAAGCTGGTGGATGCCTGTCAACTGGGCATCACGGTCTGTCATTATCCCACCGGCGCCTCCAAGTGGAATCCCATCGAGCATCGCCTCTTTAGCGAGATCAGCAAGCATTGGAGGGGGCAACCCTTGGCCGATTACCAAACGATTGTGCGCCTGATTCGGAGCACGCGCACGCAAACTGGATTAAGAGTCAACTGCACGTTAAACCACAAGCAGTACCCAACGAACATTCAAATCTCCAAGCAGCAAATTCACGAACTCGACCTTCTCAAGCACCCCGATTTGCCGGAGTGGAACTACACTCTCCTTCCAAGGGTAAATAGGAATTAATTCTTGCACAGGTCCTAAGCGACGGAAAGTAACGTTCCAAGCGGAAGCGGTCGAAAAAGCGTGTGGTGGCCTCGCGGTCACGCTTGTAGTTTGGCCCAGCCGTCAGCGAAAGTCCGCCCGGCTCACCGTGTTCCTCCGCGTAGCCGTCGAAATTAAAAACCCAGCGGCTGTCGCTGGCGGCGTCCAGCACCAGTTTCAAGCTGCCGGCGAAGAGATCGAAGTCGCTCTTGGCTTCGCGGAAGCCGTCCATCTGGCGATGATTGAAATAGGCGTAATAACCCAGGCGATCCACGGTGCCGTCCATCGAGTTGAACGTGGAATAGAGAGCGTCGCTGCCGAAAATGTGCTGCGTGCGGAAGGAGAATGTTCTGTCTGTGCGCGGGCGGTGCGTGACGTAATTGAGCGAGCCGCCCGGCTGCGGACCGTACATGAGCGACGCTCCGCGGCGGAGAAACTCGATGCGATCCACCGTATCGAGCGGGGGCGTGTAATAGGCCTCCGGGTAGCCGAACTGGTCCGCGTGAATGGGAATGCCGTCCTTGAGCACCTGCGTGAACTGCGCGCGATGCGGCGCGAGCCCGCGGTAGCCGATGCTCAGGAGCGGGCTGGTTTCCTCGCTGAGAAACAAGCCCGGGGTTTTGGCGAGCGCCTGGCGGTAGTTGTTGTTGCTGATCCGGGGCAGTTCATCGAGATCGAGCACGGAGGTCTTCTTGCCGGCGTTGATGACCGTTCCCTGCACCGGCGGCAGGAATGGCCCATGGACCGTCTCGGAATACTCCGCTTCGCCCCTGACCACAACCTCAGGCAGCCGGGTGGCTGCGTTCGTAGCGTCCGGCGCGGGCGCGGCGACTTGCGCTTGCGGGGCCAGGCCATGCGCCAGGATCAGCGCGGTGATTAGAAGGGTTGCGAAGCCGGGGATTGGGCGTTTCATAGAGTTGTTAAGGCAGTTCTGCACGGCGTACGAGCCTAGGTAATTTCGTGAGCAGCCGCTTCCGGGCGCTTGCTATTTTATTGTCGTTGAATTGGGCAATCGGAGGCCTTACCGCTATTCGAGCGTGATGAAGCGTTCCAAGCGGGCGACTTCTTTTTCATCGACGTACTTGCCGATTTCGCGGCGGAACTGCGCGAGACTTTTGTAAGGGCGGTACTCTTCAAATTCGTGAGCGAGCCGGTTGCCCACGCCGGGAATGAGCAGGATTTCCGTCCGTGCGGCGTGGTTAAGGTTGATGTGAACGAAGAGTTTTCCATACAGTTCCCCTGAGTTGTTCGGGCTGGCGCGATTTGCTGAGGAGAAGCGCGTGCAAATTCGTGATGCTCGCGAACGGGCGTTGCTCGACGATCTGCTTTGCCAGGTCATCGTTAAGGTGCGGCAGCGCGGCCAGTTGGTTTTCCGGAGCGCAATTGGCATCGAGCAATCCTTGCGAACGACCCACTTGAGCTTGAGCCGCGTTCGCCAGCGTCAGGGCAAGAAAGAATATGGCGAAGAATGGAATTGATTTCATAACAGTATTGGAGGTTAGGGGTTCAGGGTGTGGGTGGTTTCGTCAGTTTGGTTGGGCTCATCGGGTGCAGCCGTCACGGTCAGCCCCAGCAAGCCAAGCAAGATCATCATGCGCGGCGCCAGCGCCGGTGTGGCCCCTTTGAGCGTGGCCCAAACCAACGTCCAGCCCCGCGCTTCGGGGTGCAATTCGCGTTCGAATTCCAGGTTTCCGAGAAAGTGCAGAATCAATCCCGCTGCGCCGCCCGCCAACGCCAGCAGCATCGAGAACTGAAAGCAGCGCAAACAGAGCGCGCACGGAAGAAAGAGGTGTGCGGCCAGCGCGGGGAATTCATAGGCCGAAATGCCGCCCAGGAAGCCGCTCGTTCCTAGCTCAGGCGTAAAGTAAATGCATCGGCCAATCACGCTCATTGCGAAATCGGGTTTCGCGCCAATCGCCGCATCGAACTCGCCGATCAACTCGAAGCGCTCCCCGCCGAGCAACGCGCCGAATACACCCAGACCTCCCGTGCCACCTTTCTCGGTGGCGAAGAAAAGGTCGCTGTCCACCACAACCAGTGTGCGGGGCTTGAGGCCGGTGGCAGTGTCGAAGACATGGTGCCGCGTGATCTGGCCAGTTGTCAGATTGTAGCTCGCCAAAACGCCGCCGCCTTTGCCGGTCTCGTAATTTAGGTTGCCACCCTCTTCGAGCACGAACCAAAGCCTGTGCGCGTGAAAGGTTAGTCCGCGAACCTTGGCCCCGTGATTTCCGTAGTGAAAATCGCCGAGCTTCTTCACCGCGCCGCTCGCAACATCGATGCGGCCAATCGCGCCCGCCCCTTTCCCAGCCAGTTGTGTCAGGTCACCGCCTTCGCGTGCGCCGAAATAAATCACGTTCGCGGATGAATCGTAAGCCCACGACTCGATCTTAATGCCATCGGCCGGAGTCAGGCTGCGGAGGGTGCTCACACCGCGGCTGGGTGTGAATGTCTCGATCATGCCTTGATTGGCGCTGCCGTTTTTCGATCTTCAATCCTCCGGTTCTTCGCCTTTGGATAATTTGTCCTCCGCTTTGCTACGGACCGCGACAACGTGGCCGTCGCCCATGACTTTGTGATAAAAACGGGCGTGCCATTTCACCGGCTCAAGCCCGCCTTTCGCCACTTGTCGAATGCATGCAGAAATCCTTAGCTTCACAGAGCCGTCCTTGCTTCCCGCAAATTGCTATTTTATGTGGCTAAACTGCTCTCATGAGCATGAATCCAAATGAGCATCTTGAGCGTGGGTGAAACGCGGGCCGCAGCGAGCCAGCGATAGCCAGGGTTCCGCGAGAGACGACTGCTCGTTGTTTACAACACTACTGAGTCCGTTGGCCCTGCCACCTCAGCCTGCCGTTTCACACGAACATTTCGTTACTTCACGATCGCGCCAATCCGATGGCTGTTCCCGCAATCGCGCTGAACAGTGCTCAGCATAACTCGCGACACTCGGGCTGAGATACGGGATGCCTAAGGCAAGGTCGCGTCAGGCTTTCATCTGGACCCAATACGCGCGAGAAGACTGCAGTGGATGCGTTGGAGTTGCGTGGACTGACAACGTATAGGTCCAGACGACAACGCCTGGCGCGCAGATTCCTGGAGGCCCTATTTGATGTTCAGCGCACTGACCACCCGATCAAACTCAACAGCTGCCAGTTCGTTGCTTCGAGTGCAGGCCAGTTGTTGAAGCTTTCGTTCCATGCGCTCGAAGAACGGGCCCTTGACGCAGGGGAGAACCTGCACCGCAGCCAGCCCTTTCAGCAGCTGGTGAAGTGCCGCCTCGTCCGGTCTAGTCGCGGCGCGCTCCGCTTGGGCCTCTAGTCTCTCGCATAGTGCGAGCGACGCCGGCGGCACGACGAAAAGCTGCGTGGCAACGGTTTCGAGTTGAAGCAGGTACAACTCGCGCAGCGCGTGAATCACGCACCACGCCGGTTTCGGCTCGATCACCGCTGTGAGACCGTAACCTTCGCTTGCCGGAAGCCCTTTCACTCCCGACTTGCCGGCCAGCCTGAGGAAGTAGCCGCACAGATAGCCCTTCGCGGTGCTCGTGGCTCCAATGGTGAGCGCGGCGCTGGCGATCTTTGCCTCTGAGCCGAAGTAACTACGGATTCGGCGCCGCCGCGTCCGGTGACGCTCGAAGGCCTTTTCCGTCATACTCTGTTTCAACACTCGCGCCAGCGGATGAGCAGGATGAACGTAATCGGGTTTCAGTTCTCCGCGGCTCACGGTCGTGATCGGATTGGGCGTCCGAATGCCCACTACTTTCTTGCGACGCCAATTGCCTTTCTCGTCCAAAGTGTAAGAGCGCAAGCCGAAGTCACAGGCCTGATTGTGCAGAACGCGATCGTTGGTGAGCAGAATCGTGCCGGGTCCGAGCAACCGGCGCAACAGTTCAACATCCGGAATCCCGCGGTGGCGTTCCGCCAGTCGCACGAACTCGACCGCGTCTGCCGGCGTCAGGATTTGGCGGAACCGTTGCATGAGCGCCGACTCTGGGCCGACGCATTCGTCAACGATGACTCGGGTCATTCGGGTCATGGGCCTGATGAAGATTGAAGAAACTCCCAGCCGACATGTTCCTGCGGGAGACGTTTGCCCGCGGCAAAGAGAGCCCATGCATCGCCAGCCAACTCGCCTAGCCAGTCGCATAGAAAGCGCGCGGGTGAGTCGCTGTCCCAAGGCTGTCCTTTTCCACCGCCCAGCGCGAGAAGTTGATGATAACTCCACTGGTGCGGCTCGACGGCCGGCAAATCTGCGGCCTGAGCACGTCCAGAAGCCTCCTGCGGGATCAGCAAGCCTTGTGGGTCCAGGTCGCCAAAGTACAAGACTCGGCGTGGGCCGCCGAGTTCGGCGAAGACGTCCGTGAGGTAGCGAACGCCATCAACGAAACGATTGCCATCTCCGTAAACGACACCACTGAACAGCTTCCTTTCCGCGTTCCATCGACAGTAAGAGTGCCACGTCGCGGCATTTTCAATCACGAGGATTGGCTGTTCGGACGCCGAAGCCGGGCCGCGTCTCCAGGCTAGAGGCACGCCAATGATCTGACAGCGCAAATCGCGTTTCTCATCGAGATGACCGCGGCGGAAAAGAGACATCGAAAGCATGGCATCGAGCCTCTTCTCATCGCCAAAAATCTGCAGCGAACGTTCCTTGATGGGCACAAGGGGACGCTCGCGTCCGCCGTTCTCGATAAAATGATTCAACTGACGGAGTTCGATGAAGGAAACGTTCAGCAGCGCCTCGCGCACAAAGGCCAACTCCGGCTGCCACGGGAATTCCCGAATCTGGCATGCTTCTTCGTCCGACGGCGGCACAAAGCCGAAGGCTCCACACCAGCGCGATTCAGCCGGCAAGGGAATGAGAATGCGGTCAATCAGCTGGGATTTGTAGCGGACCGGCCTCAACTCGATCCAACCATCGGCTTCGAGCGTTCTCGCGTCACGCTCGGCTTCACTTCGCTCTGTGGCCGAAACGAGACGCGCATCTTCGAGCAAGTCTTCCCAACCGCGAGAGAATGGGCGCGAGGCCGGCTCTGTTCGCCCACCGCGGGCGCGCTTCCATTGCGCGAAGAGTTCGCAAGCGATAGGCAGATCGGCCGGCTTCATTTCACGACAGCGCCTCCATCGCCTCTGCCATCGTCATCAGCAAGGGAATGTTTTGAATCCGCGTCACGTAGCCTTCGGCGTCGCGCTCGACTTCTTTCTGGCACATGACCACGGTTTGGGCGTGCGGCACCATGACGCCGAGGCGCTCCGGCGGAAACGCCATCACCAGTTGCAATTGGAAGTTTCGCGCCAGCGCCAGGCAGTCCTCGATGCCATCGCCGGAGAGCTTCGAGAACGCTTCATCCATAACAACAAGACCCAGTTGTTGCGAACGCGTCGAGCCGCGGTCGCCGCGATCGTAGGCCCGGCGGAAAGCAGCCAGCATCGAGATGAAAAACGGGGCCTGATTTTCGCCACCGCTCAGATTTCGGCCGCTGCGCCCGAAGGAGATGGGCGGCGCGTCCGGCCTGTCGGCGGGAACCATCTCCACGTCGTAGCGGTGATAATTGCGGTAGTCCAACAGCCGCCGGGCCCGGTCGTCGCTCAGGTCCGGAGCATGGATAGCATGCATCATGTCCTCCTTGGCGCGTTGAATTTCAGCGTTGGCGACGGCTGCGATCAGCGGATCGTTCGGCTCGAGGCCAGTTTTCAACAACTGCCATGCGGCGGCGAAGTCGGGGTCGTTGTTCTGCCGCTGGCTGATGCGGTAGCGAAACTGGCCTACGGGCTGGCTCAAATAGCGATCGAGCAGGCGAACAGTATTCTGCGCGTCGGTGATCCTGCGGTTCAATTCATTGAGAACATTCTCCTCCAAACGGCGTTCCCACTCGCGTTTGCGATCTGCGGCCAACTGTCTCGACTTTTCCAATTCGATGGTCTCGAGCACACGCAGCCGGCTTGTCCAAGCCTCGTTGCTCTCATCGTCGGCGGGAAAATCGTGCTGGTATTCAGGATGACGCAGCCGACCGTGCGCGTCGCGAGCGCTGGCCAGCCTCTCCCGTTCGCTATTGCGTTGGGCACGCGCGGCAACGGCCCTTTCGCCAGCCGTCTTTGCCAGATTCTGAACCGTCTCGAAACAGTCCACCCATTTTGGATGCTCGCTCCGGAGCTTGTCACGCCGTTCAATCAATTCCGCGTCGAGAATCCCGCTGAATCGACCACTCAGTCTTACCCGGCTGGCTTGAACGTCCAAATCAGCCGACCGGATTTCTTCTTCCGCGCGAGCCAGACCTTCGCGATCCGGTCGCGTCGTTAGCTCGAACTTATTCTTGCGGTCCGTGAGCACAGCGATCTTGGCGAGAGCCGCTTTGTGCTGTTCCTCGAGTTCTTTGAGCCGCTGCTGCCGCGCTTCGCGCTCTGGAGTCATGAGCAGGTTGATTGTTTCACGCACGCGGCGAAGCTGAGATTCGAAATCGGGCAATTGCGGCAATTCAGCCGCGCGATCCGGAAGCGCTGCGTCCGCCAGCCCGCTTTTACGCCCGTTATCGAGCCACGTCTGGACATCGCTTAGTCGCTGCCTCAGGGCGTCGTGAAGCGCCCGAGTATCGTTGAGCTCCTTTTGTTTGGAGGCGCGCATTCTCTCCAAGCCTTGGCGGCCCAGAGTCAATTCGACAGAGGCGGACGGCTTGAGGCGGCGGCGCAGCGGCGTTTGCTTAAGAATGCCCTCCGGCGTGATGGCCCGGTTCGCTTCGCAACGCTCCAGCTCCTCGGCTGTCTCGACGCATTGGACTTCGCCCAGGAGATGTTCGGCGTAAAGCCGCGCCACCGGATGAGTCACCTCGACCTTGCCGAAGAGCGTTCCACTGCGAGCACCGATGCGGAGCTGCCGCACTTCGGATGGATTCAACAGCGATTCGGCATCGCGTCCTGGCGGTGTCTTGCGGAGGATGTCGAGGGCTTCGCGGTAATCGCGCTCATCGTTGACGACAATCACCCAACGGTTGCGGCCAAGAAACAGTTCGAGGGCAGCCCACCAGCGCTCGGCCTCCGGCTTGACTTCGATCAGTCGGCTGAGTTGCTCGACGCGGTGGCCGAGTTTCTGCCGGACAGCTTGATATAAGGGGAAGGAACCAGGCGCCTGTCCCTTGGAGAGATTGTCCAAATCTTCGGCCAACTCGCGAAGACGATTGTTCGCATCCCTGATCTGCTCGTCCAAAGGGCGAAGCAAATCGCGAATCGCGTTCCAAAGTTCGTTGAAACGCTCAGCCAGGTTCGGCAAGGCGTCGAGTCGTTCGGCGTCGGCGCCGGAGCGGAGTTTGGCCAGGAGGGTGTCGTCCACGACCAACACCTCCGTCAAGCCCGCGAGTGGCAGCGCTGCGCCATGTCTGAGCCAATTCATCCAGCGAAAATGCCGGTCATCCAAACGCTGACGCGCGGACTTCTGCGCCTCCTGCAAGCAGTTCACCTTTTCCTGCAACTCGCGTTTCTGCCGGTCCAGTTTATCGAACTCAACTTGCGCCGGGTCCTTCTGGATTTCGAAGCGCACGCCGGCCAGAAGTTTCTCGGTGTTGTTGGCTTCCTTTACCGCCTCCTCAAGATTCTTCAGGTCCTCCGCATGTTCATCGGTCAACCGCTGAAGTTCGGAGGCATGGCGGTCCCGGCGTTCCTCGGCCTGAAGCAGCTTCAAGGCCTGAACGGCATGCTGGAGGATGGCCTCCTCACGGCGCGCGGCCTCGTAGTTCGCGTGTTGCTCGGCGATGCGACGCAGGAACCCCTCTTCATCCTCTTGCCGCTCCAGGCGCTGGCGCACGTCATCGTAAGCGCCGAGGGCCTCGCGCACGTTACGCACGTCCAGCGGGCTTTCTTCGAGAATGAATTCGCGAATGAATCGCTCAACGTTCTCCTCCGGCTCGAATGCGATCGCCTTTGGCGCCGTCCGTTGAAATGCCGTCGGATCGAAGTTGAGATGACGCGGCGTCGCCATCTCTGCGAGATAGTCCCGCTGCAATGAGAAGAGGCTTTCGTTGCCATATTCACGTCGCAGCCAGGTCCGGAAGGCATCGTCAGGCAACATCTTGCCTCCGGGCGCGATTTGGCTGACGTCGAGTCGATCCGGGGTGAAAAAGTAGGTGTGTTTCGGCGCCGCCTCCGGACTGGAAAACTCCAATCGAATTCCCCACGTCTCGCGCTTCGGTTCTTTGCCGCCGCGCTCCAGCGGTCGAGTGAACTCGAGGCCAATGAGCGTCACGCCGCTGCGCCGCAAGAAGTGCCGGCCCCCGCCCTTGGCTGGCTGGTTGGTGTCGCCCAAGCAATAGCCGACCAGGTCGCGGCTGCGCGCATTGCCGGCAGCGGCGCGGTTGGCCCGCCAATGCTCCCCCAACAATACGTATTGCATGAGATCGAGCAGGGCCGACTTGCCAGTGCCGTACGCCCCGGAAATCAGCACATTGTCCGCCACGTCGAAAACCTGCCGGAATCCGTACCAATGGAGCGCAATAATGCGGGTGAGAGAAATGCGCTGGCTCATGGCATCGGTTCGCTGTTTTCCGCCGATCCCTCTCCAACTTGCTGGTAAAGCACGATCTGCTGTTCCCACGCCGCAGCGTTCTCGAAAGGAATGACGCGGGGGAGCGTGGGCAGGATTTCCACCTGCGACTCACCGAAGCGATTTGGGTCTTCGTCCCACTGGACGCGCACCAGCCGGCGCCTGCGCAGCATAGCGAGCATCTCTCGCAGTTGAGCTTCTTTCGGCAACTCCAGCTTCTCGAAGTAAATGCCCAGCCGGCGCCAAATATCGTTTATAGTGACCACGACGGTTGCAACTGCTTGCTCCATGCGCGCGTCGTGATAGATGCGCCAGAGCGCGAGGACGAGCAACGTCTCCGCTTTGTTGAACCGCGCGACCAATCCGCAATCTCCGGGCGCCGGGCGAAGCTGGAAAATGGGACGGTCTGGGTCGCCCACGAGTTCGAGATTCAGCGGCGCCAGATAATCGCTGATCTCTCGCTGGTATTCGCGCGCCAACAGGTACGATTCCCTGTCGCGGCCGGCGTCGCCGATCAACGCGCCGTGCGCGAGCAACTCTGTCAACGTGTCCGAAAGCGGTGCGCGGTCTTCTTCACGGACGTGTTCCCAAAAGCGAGGCCAGGGTAGCGGCATGGTTAGGAGAGTCGTTCGAGGATGAATCGCTCCACAAGACGCCCAGCCTGGGCGTCGCGCGGGATGCGCTCCGGTTCGGCGCCAAAATCTGCTCTAACCGAATGAACGCGCCAGCGAACCACTCGATGCGAGCCGCTAGCCGGACCCCGGTCGAAGGCGAGCACGGCCAAAAGGTCCAGCAAATCATCTTCGCGCGCCACGGAGAATTCCTCGGTCGTGAGACGTGCCCCTCGATCGGGAAGATAGCGCTCGATGAAACGCGCGGCCCGTTGCGGCGTCAGCACGTCGAGGTTGCGGCGGCGGATCTCGTCCTTAGCTGCTTCCGCGTCGGTCTCGGATTCGGCCAGCTCAAATGTTAAGTCCACGGCGGGGCGCCGGCGACGTGGAGCCGACAGCGAATCGGCGCCGAAGAAGACCTCCACTGCCGGTGAGAGCAGGAGCATGCCCGGAACTTGGGCGAGGTCCGCAAACGATTGACCGGCGTGCGCCCGCGCCGCGGCGTCAAGGTATCCCTTCACCTGTTCGGGACGGCGTCCGCGCATCTCGGTCTGGTACCGATAGCGGGCCGCGGAGAGGCGGCTGAAGTCCGCCATGCGTCCATCAATCAGACGCTGCTTGAGCGGAATGGCGGCCAAGTGGCGTTCAAGCCGCGCAAGCCAGGCTTCGGCTTCCGCGTAGGCGCCAGTTGCATCCAGTTCCAGATGCTTGGCCAGGCCTTCAGCCAGCCGTTGCTTCGTGAACGGATCGTGAAGAGCCTCTTGGACAACCGAACGCGCCAGGTTGACGCGAGGCAACAGGCCGGCTTGCTGCAAGGCATCGTAGCAAACCATGTGTTCGCCGACATGCATCTCGACCAACATGCGAGTGATCGTCTCGCTGGCCGACACGCTGGCGCGCTGGGCTGCTTCGAATCCGAGGATAATCGTCTCCACCGCGTGCATCTGATCGTCCGCCCGCCCGGCGCGGTCGAGAAGATCCTTTACGGTTTGCCGCATTTCCTCGGGGCCAAGGCGATTCGGATTCAGCGCCTCCTCCGCGAGCAGGTCGCGGCACAGCGACCGCAATGTCGCTGCGAAATCCTTCAACTCGGCAGGGCGATCCTCCGCCAAGTCACGCAACAGGCGCAGCAGCCGGCGCAGCGGCGGAGACACCAAGACGTACTGCTCGTCTAGACTGACTCGACGCGGTTCGAGCCAATGGGCTTCGAGCAACTTGTTGTAGAATTGGCCGGCCCGCTGATTCAGGTCACGCAATTGCCCGCCTTCGTCCTCATCGAGTTGAACGTCAGGATGCCGGGCAAACACGTCGCGGATCAGCGCTCGCGCCTCGTGATGCGGGAGCTGCCCGCCTTCATCCGCCGCTTCCACCAACCGCTCCGCGCAATCCACATAGATGCCCGCCGTGGGCCGGCTCAAAGGGCGAAAGAAACCTCCGCTCAAAAACAGAGAAAGCTTCTGGCCGAGTGAGGATGGCTGGTCGGTTGTCGCGGGCATCGTCGCCTTATTCAATTTCTGCTTTTCCGAGCACGTTCTTCACCACCTTGAGGCAAAAGTCGAGCGCACAGATTTGTTCGGAGCAATTGACAAACACACTGATTGAAACCACGAACGTCGATCCTTATTCTGATTACTTTATGAAAGCCTGCCTTTTGTTGCTTCTGGCCGCTTCTACGCCGGTCTTTGGCGCATCTCCTCAAGTCAGTAATCGCACACCCAAGCCGGAGAAGATTGGCTATAAGCCCCTGTACGAATGCGCCCAGTTTTACCGTTTCTTTCCAATTGTGAGCGCGCGCTCACAATTGCGCCGGACCCTTGGGGGCCTTTTGGTTCGTGTCTATTCATTATTCATTTGGTGAGCCAATTGAATAATGAATACGTACGACCCCGCCAAGAGGAAAGCCGCAGAAAGAAAATTACGTTTCGGCGGCTTCATGGTGGCCGTAGCTCAGCCTGGTAGAGCCCCAGATTGTGGATCTGGTCGTCGCGGGTTCAAATCCCGTCGGTCACCCCAATTGTTCTTTCGAATCTTCGCGAAAGTTTTTCGTATGGCTTACCGGGAGAGTATTGTCCAAAATCGCTTTTCAGATCGACGCTCGAACAGCCGAAATACCACCTTGCGACGGAAATCGGTTCCAAAGAGGATTTGCGGTCAAGGTGAGTGACCGTCTCGATTTTCGCCATGAAGAAGAGAGCCAAACAACCTCGCGTTCCGCATGTCACCAAGGACGTGACACAGTCGTGGCCGAGCTCGAAGATATTCGTGATCGTAGGTTTCGCAGCGCTGCTGGCTGGCGGAGTGTTAGCGTTTGGATGGTACTGGTCAAATAATTGGCCGGTTGGAGTGTTTGGGCGTCCGGCAACTTTTAACAGGGACATCGCACCGATTCTTTTCGCCCACTGTGCCGCGTGTCATCGGCCCGGCCAGACAGCGCCCTTCAGCCTGCTCACTTATGAAGAAGTAAAGAAACGGGCCAAGCAAATTGTCACGGTGGTCGAGACTCGGTACATGCCGCCATGGTTGCCCGAGCCTGGCCACGGGGAGTTCGCGGGTAATCGTCGGCTTACGACGGACCAGATCAGAATTATCCGCCGATGGGTGAAGGAAGGATGCGCCGAAGGGGCTGCTTCGGATCTTCCGCAGGCGCCGGTTTGGAAAGACGAATGGTTTCTGGGCCAACCCGATCTCATCGTCAAAATGCCGCAACCATATTCACTCGAACCCGACGGACCCGATCTTTATCGAAATTTCGTTGTCGCGGCCGACATCAAAACGACCCGATACGTGCAGGCCGTCGAGTTTCGACCTGGAAATGCGAGGATCGTCCATCATGCGTTCATTAAAGTGGACCGATCCGGAGAATCGCGGCGCTTGGACGACGAAGATGCCCAACCAGGCTTTAGCTATATGCTCACCCCAAGCGGCGCTCAAATACCTGAAGGCCAATTCCTCAGTTGGAACCCCGGCCGCGTTCCGGTGAAGGAAGCCGATGGACTTTCGTGGGCGCTGCATCCGGGTAGCGACATCGTCCTTCAACTGCATCTTCGCCGCACGGGCCGTCGCGAACGGCTCCAGGCGGAAATCGGATTCTATTTTACGGAGCGGGCTCCCACGCGGACGCCGTTCAAGATATTACTGACCTCACGCGCCATCGACATTCCAGCCGGTGCGACCGATTACGTGGTAAATGATTCGCTCCGATTGCCGTGCGCTGTGGACGTGCTCGCAGTGTTGCCGCATGCCCATTACTTGGGTCGAGAGTTGCGTAGTTTCGCGACGCTTCCCGATGGCACACAGCGTTCGCTCCTGTGGATCAAGCAATGGGATTTCAATTGGCAAAGCGATTACCGCTATGTTGAGCCGATTCATCTTCCCAAGGACAGCACGGTTTCGATGCGTGTTGTTTACGACAACTCGACGGCTAATGTGCGCAACCCGCATCACCCGCCCAGGCGCGTAACGTACGGGACGGAGACCACTGACGAGATGGCAGAACTTTGGTTCCGAATCTTGCCGCGCCAGCCCGAGGATCTGCCGCTTTTAATTCGCACGTTTCAGAACCACATGATGGGTGTGATTCGCGGCCAACACCAATTGACGCTTCAAATGAATCCGAATGACGCCCGGGCCCACAGCGGACTTGGCCAAGTATTGTTGGGCCTTGACCAGCATGCGCAGGCGTCTTGGCACCTGCGACGCGCGATCGAGTTGAAGCCCGATTTCGACGAGCCGCACTTTTATCTGGGTTACCTGTGGAGAAGGCAGCGGAAATTGCCAGAGGCAGAGTTTGAATATAGGCGAGTGATTCAGCTCAGCCCGACAAATCACGAAGCCCACGGTAACTTGGGCCTTGTGCTGTTGGAACAGGCAAAGTACCGGGAAGCGGAGGAGGCGCTTCAAGCAGCGCTCTCCCTCAATCCCCAGGATGATGTCGCACGGCGAAATCTTGAGGCATTGCGGCGAGCGAAAGGTGGTTCGAGCCCACGGTGAACGAAATGAACTCGTTTGGTTCGGCCTGTGCGCGGCCTTCGAACTCAGCAAAGTGACTTCCTCGACCGCCAAACGTTTCAATGTCAATGGCAGCGTGACATTGGCGCGGTTGTCGAAGAACTGACGGTGACGCAGGAGAAACGGCCTGAGCCTCTGGTCGAGGCTGACGCTTTCGAAGCGATTGCAGCAAGATTCTAATCAAAAGAGCAGGGAGCCTTTGGGGTCGTGTCTATTCATTATTCATTTGATGAGCCAATTAAATAATGAAGATTTCGCAGAGAACTCGTAGTCTTTTCAGCCGGGTTCTGGGACCGACCGGGCAGCGTTCGTGCGGCGTCTTCGTATAGGCTCCATAGTGAATAATACAACGGGAGGCCCGGGTGGATGGCCAAAAGCGGTGTTCGCGACATCTGCGTTCTTGGGAAGCGGCTTGCCGCGCAGAAAATGAACAAAAAAAGGAGGCTGCCGCCCTCGCTTGGCTTCAGATCGCCGGCGTTTCCCCCATTTTGACCGAGTTAACCGACACCGCTTGCGCCAACTTCCAAGCCTCGCGTCGGATCCATCTC
>Ga0194131_10001825_pt1 | contig 35810 bp, 41 predicted proteins | sample TA2KigO120mmetaG_FD_148631 | JGI IMG/M metagenome (GOLD analysis project Ga0194131, IMG submission 148631) | Freshwater microbial communities from Lake Tanganyika, Tanzania - TA2015053 Kigoma Offshore 120m | ecosystem: Environmental > Aquatic > Freshwater > Lake | place: Tanzania: Lake...
CGGCAGTGAAGTTCGTTGCGTCCAACGCGACCGCGACAGGTATGGCCGCATCGTCGCCGTCTGCGTCGCCGCCGGCGTGCAGTTGAACCGACACATGGTGCGCGAGGGCTGGGCGGTGGCGCTCCCGCAATATTCGCGCGACTACGTGGCCGACGAGGAAACGGCCCGACGCGACCGGCGCGGGCTGTGGGCGGGAAAGTTCGACCGGCCGGAAGACTGGCGCCGGGAGCGCGGGCGGCGATGATCCCTGAGATTGATGTCTGGCGCACCGCCCACCTCCTGATAAAGCAGCACGGCGAGGACGCGGCAGTTCAGGCGGCCTTTCAGGCGGACGCCCTGTTCGCCAAGGGCGATCTCGACGGATACTCCGTCTGGAAGCGCATCGTTGCGGCCATCAACGACCTTCAGAGCAACAAGCCGACCGGTTCAACGCATTGAGCGCGACTCCCTTGTGTTCTATTTGTGTTCTAGCCTTGCCGCATGGTGTCCTATCCGCCTTTCGCGCTCGGCTGGCTGCACGCCCACGGCTGTAGGGCGGTCGAACTGTGGTGCGTCCGCAGGCCATGCACGCATCGGAAGCCGGTGGCGCTGTCGCTGCTGCTCGCCAGGTTCGGCCCAGGCGCGCCGCTGGTCATGCTCGCCCGTCGGGCGCGGTGCACCGTCTGCGGCGGCCGTGGCGCCCATGTGCAGCCGGTGTCGCCGCCGGCCGATGGCGTCATGGTGGAGTTCAAGTATCCGGGCGACCGCCGGCTGGCCGCCGCTCAGGCCGACACAGGGCGGGATGGCACGCCGGGTTAAGACGGTATCTTGCTGAACATCTCTACTGAATCTCGGATCCAAGCCTAAGAGGCGAGCAAGGACGGGAGCTTCCGATTCCACGTGGAGATCGGACACCCTCCCACCGGCCTCATCGTCCGCTACTGAGGCTGGCTGGCGTAGGCACATCTGCGCGCAGACCCACGCGCACAAACTCGCGGCCCGGCGCTACCGCGCCGCCACCGGCTCGCCCTCGGCGAGCGGTCGGAGCGGCGTGCAGTCGGCGAGCACCACCCAGTCCGGGCGGCGCGAGCCGGTGTGGCGGTTCGACACCGCGTTAAGCGTGAGGGAGAGCATCGTGCGGCCCCAGGGCGACATGTTGGGGCCTGAGCCGTGGATGATGTTGGTGTGAGCGAACACCACCGTGCCCGGCGGACCCTTGGGCGCGACGATGCCGCGCCGCCCGGCCTGCACCGTCACCGTCGCGGCCGTCGCGCCGCGCAGGGGGTAGCTGGTGGTCGAGCGGTCGACCTCGTTCACCTCGGCCTCCGCCCGATGGCTGCCGGGGATCAGCATAAGGGGGCCGTTGAACTCGCACACGTCCTCCAGGAACACCAGCACGTTGACGCAGTTGGGCGTCGGCATGCCGTCGTCGGCGAGATAGGTCGGATAGTCCTGGTGCCACTGCCAGATGTCGCCCGTGAACGGCGCTTTCAGGTTGACGATGCTCTGGAAGATGTAGACCTCGCCGCCGGCGAGGTCGCGGGCGCCGCCGACCAGCCTGGGATGGCGCACGAAGCGCCCCAGCGTCTCGTCGAACAGGTGCGCGTTCATCAGGGAGCGCACCGTACGACCGTCCTTCTCCAGAATCACCTCGCGCCGCCGCTCTGCCGTCAGTGCCTTGATCCGCGTCATCGCCGCCGCCACGTCGGCCGCGGGGATCAACTCCGGGCAGACGACCATGCCGTCGTCGCGCCATGCCGCGAGCTGCGCCTCGTCCAACACCTCGCCCATCGTCCGCTCCCCCGCCAGGCTCGCGCCGAGCCTCGCCTGCGCCGCCGCGTTTCCCTACCGTATCTACAACCTCTCGGAGAAGCTCTTCTCCGACATTCCCCAGATGGCCGGGTAATCCGACGGCTGAATGACGATTGTATCGGCTGTATCGGCGCTTCGGTGGCTCTTGCAAAGGTGACGGCGCCTCGATCACGCGCGCGTCGGGTCTGACCGTTCGGTGGTCGCCAGCGGAGCGAAAGACAGGCGCTTTCGGGTGCGATCTGGACGCGGTTCTCCTGCTGCCGTCGACCAGCGCGACCGATGCGGCCAGCGACGCTCAACATCGGGCCGGCGTCTGGCCTAACCCGCCTTCGGCTTCAGCGCCACCACGTTGCCGCCGTCGGCCGGCTTGCCCTGCATCGCGGCGGCGATGCGGCTGGCGATGAGGTCGGACGCGGCCCGGAGCGGGTCGGCCAAGAGGTCGGAGTAGCGCACGGCGGCGCCGGCCGGCATGCCCGATTACTCACACGCGGATAGCGTTGGCGCTTCACCGGCTGGGACGCCTCTGGCCGGCGACTACGATTGGGTTGCGCGGTGCCGACCATGTACATCGTGGGGGTCCCCAAAACGGGGTCCCGGCCTGTCGACAAGCCCCGGGGCGGTAGACGCTCGTCCCGCTCCGTCCGGCCTTGGCCGCCAAAGAGTGGTGGGTACAGTGGTGGGTATGTCCCGAGTGCCAAAAGGTAAATTATTGATATGAATGGAGTAATATCCATTGAGTGGCGGAGAGGGAGGGATTCGAACCCTCGGTACCCCAGAGGGGTACAACGGTTTTCGAGACCGCCCCGATCGACCGCTCCGGCACCTCTCCGGGGCCGATAACTAGGCCGGCGGCGGCCCCGGCGCAAGCCCGGCCGGGCGCCGGCCGATGCCGTTGACAGCGCCGCGCCCGGCCCTTATACGGACGGCCTTCCCCGTTGCCGGCGCGGCCCGGCGGCGGGCCTTCGCCGTCCCTTTGGCGGGCGCGCAAGCGAGGTTCGCGGCATGTATGCCATCGTCAAGACCGGCGGCAAGCAATACCGGGTCGCCAAGAACGACCTGCTGACCGTCGAGCAGCTGCCGGCCGGGGCGGGCGAGACCGTGCGGATCGAGCCGGTTCTGCTGCTGGGCGACGGCGAACAGGTGACCTTGGGCACCCCGGTGGTGGCGGGCGCGCTGGTCGAGGCGCAGGTGGTGGAGCAAAGCCGCGGGCCGAAGCTCAGCATTTTCAAGAAGCGCCGACGCAAGCATTACCGCCGGCGCACCGGCCACCGCCAGGAACAGACGGTATTGCGCATCACCAATATCGTCGCCGGCGCGTAGGCGAGGAGAACCGGCATGGCGCACAAGAAATCGGGCGGCAGTTCGCGCAACGGGCGCGACAGCGAGGGCCGGCGCCTCGGCGTCAAGAAGTATGGCGGCGAGCATGTGCTGGCCGGTAACATCATCGTGCGCCAGCGCGGCACCAAGTGGCGGCCGGGCAGCAATGTCGGCGTGGGCCGCGACCACACGCTGTTCGCCCTGATCGAGGGCATCGTGCGGTTCCGCACCCGGGCGCGCGACCGCAGCCATGTCTCGGTCGAGCCGCTTGCCGGGGCGGCGCCGGCGGAGTAGCCCCCGCGGCGGCAGTTGCGGGCGTCGGCGGGGAATGGCGAGCCATTCCCCGTTTTGCTTTGGGCGGCCAGCAAGCGGGCCGGTTGGCCATGAAGTTCCTGGATGAAGCCAAGATCTTCGCGCGCAGCGGCAAGGGCGGGCCGGGCTCGCTCAGCTTCCGACGCGAGAAGTTCATCGAGTATGGCGGCCCGGACGGCGGCGACGGCGGCAAGGGCGGCGACGTGGTGGCGGTGGCGGTGGCCGGCCTCAACACGTTGATCGACTTCCGTTACCAGCCGCATGTGCGCGCCGGCAACGGCCGGGGCGGCGCCGGGCGCAACCGCACGGGCGCCGACGGCGCCGACGCGGCAATCGAGGTGCCGGTCGGCACCGAGATCCTGCTCGAGGACGGCGATACCCCGCTTGCCGACCTGACGGCGCCCGGCCAGCGCGCGACGCTGTTGGCGGGCGGCCGCGGCGGCAAGGGCAATCTGTTCTACAAGTCCTCCACCAACCGCGCGCCGCGCCAGGCCCAGCCGGGCGAGCCCGGCCAGGAGCGTTGCTTCATCCTGCGCCTCAAGCTGATCGCCGACGTTGGCCTAGTCGGCCTGCCCAATGCCGGCAAGTCGACCTTCCTTGCGGCCACCAGCCGCGCCCGGCCGAAGATCGCGGACTATCCGTTCACCACGCTGCATCCGCAATTGGGCGTGGTCGGGATCGACGGCCGCGAGTTCGTGCTGGCCGACCTGCCCGGGCTGATCGCCGGCGCGCATGACGGCGCCGGGCTGGGCGACCGTTTCCTGCAGCATGTCGAGCGCTGCCGAGTGCTGCTGCATCTGGTGGACGGCACGGCGGAGGATCCGGTCGCGGACTACCGCACGATCGTTGCCGAACTGAAGGCCTATGGCCACGGCCTGGCCGCCCGCCCCCGCCTGGTCTGCCTCAACAAGTCGGACGCGCTGACCCCCGCCGAAGCGGCCGCCCGGCAGCGCCGGCTGGCCGGCGCCGCCCGGCGGCCGGTCATGCTGCTGTCGGGCCAGGCGGGTACCGGGGTCGGCGACGTGCTGCGCGCGCTCGGGCGCCAGCTCGACGCGCACCGGACCGAGGAACCGGCATGAGCGGCCGGCTAGCCAGCGCGCGCCGGATCGCGGTCAAGATCGGCTCCAGCCTGCTGGTCGAACGCGACAATGGCGACCTGCGCCGGGCCTGGCTCGACGCGCTGCTGGACGATGTGGCGGCGCTGCGCCAGAACGGCGCCGAAGTGCTGCTGGTGTCCTCCGGCGCCATCGCGCTGGGGCGCGGCTCGCTCGGCCTGCCGGCCGGCACGCTGACGCTGGAGGACAGCCAAGCCGCCGCCGCCGCCGGCCAGATCCGGCTGGCGCACGCCTATCAGGAGAGCTTGGCCCGTCACCGCATCGCGGTGGCGCAGGTGCTGCTCACCGCCGACGACACCGAGCAGCGCCGGCGCTACCTCAACGCCCGGGCGACACTGATGCGGTTGCTGGCGCTGGGCGCCGTGCCGGTGATCAACGAGAACGACACGGTGGCGACCGACGAGATCCGCTTCGGCGACAACGATCGCCTGGCCGCGCGGGTGGCGGCGATGATCGGCTGCGAGGCGCTGGTGCTGCTGTCGGACATCGACGGCCTGTACGAGCGCGATCCCGGCCTGCACCCCGATGCCGCGTTCGTACCCGAGGTGAACGAGATCAGCCCGCAGGTCGAGGCCATGGCGGGCGCCTCGCGCTCCGGCCTGGGCCGGGGCGGCATGACCACCAAGCTGCAGGCCGCCCGCATCGCGCTCAACGCCGGCTGCCACATGGCCATCGCCGACGGCCGGCGCAACAACCCGCTGGCCGCCCTGCGGCACGGCGGCCGGGCCACCTGGTTCGTCAGCCAGGCCAACCCGGCGCTGGCACGCAAGCGCTGGATCGCCGGCGGCCTGCGCGCCGCCGGAACCGTGGTGGTCGATGCGGGCGCGGTGGCCGCTCTGCGCGGCGGCAAGAGCCTGTTGCCGGCGGGCGTGCTAGCGATCGAAGGCCAGTTCGAGCGCGGCGATGCCGTGCTGGTGCGCGATGCAGCCGGCAGCGACCTGGCGCGCGGGCTGATCGCCTATTCGGCGGACGAGGCGCGCCGCATCATCCGCCGGCGCACCGCCGAGATCGAAGCGATCCTCGGCTACCGCGGTCGGGCCGAGATGATCCACCGCGACGACCTGGCGCTGCTGTAGCGGGCGTCGCCGCGACAGGACGGCTTCACGCCAGGCCGAGAAATACCAGCATCGCCCGGTTCAAGCGCACGACATCCTCGCCATCCAGGCGTCCGATGCGCATCCCAAGCCTGTCCCTGGAGACGGTCGTGAGCTTATCCACCATCAGTCGCGAGGTGGACCGCAGACCCTTGCGCGCGCTTGGGCCGACGGGCAGGCGGAACAGCGGCGCCTCGGTCTCGTCCGTGCTGAAGACGCAGACCGTGATCGAGGCAGTCGCATCAAAGCGATCATCCTGCACGATGACCGCCGGACGCGGCTTGCCCGCGTAGCCAGCGCCCGACACAGTCCAGACCTCGCCGCGCTTCATGCCACGCCCTATTCGGAGATCGCGTCGATGAAGTCCTGATCCTCTTCCGCACGCGGGCTCCGTGCCACGGCTAGCGATTGGCGGTGCGCCTGGGCGCGGAACGTCGCCGTGCGGGTGTCCAGCACCCAAATCTGGATCGGTCGCAACCCCCGCGCCCGCATGCGTTCGCGGTAGCTGCGCACCTTGTCGCGCGCGCGACGCTTCCGATTGATATCCGCCGTCAAGGGACCGCTCCCGACCGTGGTAACATGTAACCTAGCGGAAGGAGCGCCATGCATGCAAATCCGGCTGCCAGCGCCATCGCGGGCGGTCGCACCGCCGAGTTCGAGGCGATCCTCGGCCACCCGCGGTCGGGCCGAGATGATCGACCGCGACGACCTGGCGCTGCTGTAGAGCCGGGCTGTGGTCGTGCTAATCTTCGAGCACAGGATCGGGACGCGGCAAATGAGCGTGGCGGAGACAAGCGACGGGGGCCAGGACCTGGCGGCGGCGGTGCTGTGCATCGGCCGGCAGGCCAAGGCCGCAGCCGCCCTGTTGGGCCGTGCCACGCCCGAACAAAAAAACCTGGCCCTGAGGCGCGCGGCCGGCGCGGTGCGCCAGCGGCAAGCGGAGATCCTGGCGGCCAACGCGCTGGACATGACGGCGGCGCGCGCCGGGCGGCTCGGCAATGCCATGCTCGATCGTCTGTTGCTCGATGCCAAGCGCATCGAGGCGATCGCCAAGGGCCTTGAAGAGGTGGCGGCCCTGCCCGACCCGGTCGGCCGCACGCTGGCGGAATGGCGCCGGCCGAACGGCCTCAGCATCGCCCGGGTCGCCGTGCCGCTCGGCGTGATTGCCATCATCTACGAGTCGCGGCCCAATGTGACCGCCGACGCCGGCGGCCTGTGCCTCAAGGCCGGCAACGCGGCGATCCTGCGCGGCGGCTCGGAAAGCTGGCATTCCAGCAGGGCCATCCATGCCTGTCTGGTGGACGGGCTGAAAGCGGCCGCCCTGCCGGCGACCGCCATCCAGTTGCTGCCGACCCGCGACCGGGCGGCGGTCGGCTTGCTGCTGGGCCTCAACGACTATGTCGATATCGTGGTGCCGCGCGGCGGCCGCTCGCTGATCGAACGGGTGCAGCGGGAAAGTCGCATCCCGGTGCTGGCGCACCTGGATGGCAACTGCCACGTTTACGTGCATGCGGCGGCCGACCTGGCGATGGCCCAGGCGGTGACCCTGAACGCCAAACTCAGGCGCACCGGGGTGTGCGGCGCGGCCGAGACCCTGCTGGTCGATCGCGCCTGCGCCGGCACGCATCTGCCGGCGCTGGTGCAGGCGCTGCTGACGGCCGGCTGCGAGGTCAGGGGCGATCCGCCGACGCAGGCGATCGACGCCCGTGTGAAACCGGCGAGCCCGGCCGACTGGGACACCGAGTTCCTGGACGCCGTCATCGCGGTCAAGGTGGTCGACGGCCTGGACGACGCCATCGGGCATATCGGTCGGCACGGCTCGCACCATACCGACGCCATCGTGACCGATGATACCGCCGCGGCCGAGCATTTCCTCGCGACCGTCGACAGCGCCGTCGTGCTGCATAACGCCTCGACCCAGTATGCCGACGGCGCCGAGTTCGGCATGGGCGCCGAGATCGGCATCGCCACCGGCCGCCTGCATGCCCGCGGGCCGGTCGGCGCCGAGCAGCTGACCAGCTACAAATACGTGGTGCGCGGCAACGGGCAGTGCCGGCCCTAGGCCCGCCGCTCCGCGGCGATACCCGCCAGCGCATCGGCCTGCTGGGCGGTTCGTTCAACCCCGCGCATGACGGCCACCGCCATATCAGCCTGCTGGCCCTCGGCCGGTTGCGCCTGGCACAGGTCTGGTGGCTGGTCTCGCCGCAGAACCCGCTCAAGCCGACGGCCGGGATGGCCGCGCTGGCCGAACGGCTGGCCGGCGCACGGGCGATCGCCCGCCATCCGGCGATCCGGGTCGGCGACCTGGAGCGCCGGCTCGGCACCCGCCACACGGCGGACAGCCTGAAGGCGCTGCGCCGGCGCTTTCCACGCGCCCGGTTTGTCTGGCTGATGGGGACCGACAACCTGTTGCAATTGCCGCGTTGGCGGCGTTGGCGCACGATCTTATCCACAGTGCCGATTGCGGTCTTCGAGCGCGGCTCCTATGTTTACATGGCCCTGGCGGGGCAAGCCGGCGCGCGCTTTCGGAGCAACCAGGTGCGCGAGCCGCGCGGTCTTTTCGGCCGGTCGCCGCCGGCGTGGAGCCTGTTGCGCCTGCAAGTGCATCCGGCTTCCGCCACGGCGATCCGCGCGGCGAGGCAGCAAGCCGCCGGCGGGGACGGGGCGCCGTCCGCAACGGCGCGGGTCTGGGAGTAGCGTCGCCATCGCCAGAGAGACGGAGCGGTCGCGGACCGAGCGTGGTATGGTGGACCTGGTGGTCCATTCCCTCGACGATGACAAGGCCGAGGACATCGTCGTGATCGAATTGACCGGCAAGAGCAGCATCGCGGATTACATGGTGGTGGCGACCGGCCGCTCGCAGCGGCACTTGGCCGCCATGGCCGACCACCTGCAGCAAAAGCTGAAGGCCGCCGGCCACGGGCCATGCCGGGTCGAAGGCGAGCGTCAATCGGACTGGGTGCTGCTGGACGCCGGCGACGTCATCGTCCATCTGTTCCGCGCCGAGACCCGGCGCTTCTACAATCTCGAGAAGATGTGGTCGATGGCGTTGCCCGAAGCGCGGGCGCGGGCCACCGGCTAAGCCCTGCCGGTGCGGCTCACCCTGCTGGCGGTGGGCAAGGCCGACGGCACGCCGGAACAGGCCCTGGTCGAGCTCTACCTGCGGCGGCTGCCCTGGCCCACGCGTGTGGTCGAGGTGGTCGAGCGCCGACGGCTCCATGCCGCCGAGTTGACCCGGCGCGAGGGCGAGCTGCTGCTGGCGAAAGTGCCCGCCGGCGCCCATCTGGTGGCGCTCGACCGCGCCGGCCCGGCGCTCGACAGCGCCGGCTTTGCCGGGCTGCTGGGGCAATGGCGGGAGCGCGGTCCGCGCGATCTCGCCTTTGTGATCGGCGGCGCCGAGGGGCTGCACCAAGTCGTGGCGGCGCGTGCGCAAACACGGCTATCGCTTGGGCCCATGACTTGGCCGCACCTGCTGGCGCGGGTGCTGTTGGCCGAGCAGCTCTATCGCGCGGCCAGCATTCTGGCCGGCCATCCCTATCACCGCTAGCCGACATGGGGCATCATCGACCACAGGCGCAGGCAACCACAGGGAAGCGACATGTCCGTGAACCATGACGACGCGCCATGGCCAGTGCGCGAGGACCTGCAGGCTGCGCATGCGCGGGCTTGGCGACGACTGGCCCGGGCCGGGACGTGGTTCTCCGGCGCCGAGCGCGTGGCCATCGCGGCCGAGGCCCGGCAGGCGCAGAACTGCCGGCTGTGCCGGGAGCGGAGCGCGGCGCTGACGCCGGGCGCGGTGCCGGGTCGGCACGACAGCCTGGGCGCCTTGCCCTTGCCGCAGGTCGAGGCGGTGCATCGCATCGTCAGCGACCCCGGCCGGCTCAGCCGGGCCTGGCGGGAAGGCCTGCGTGGCCAGGGCTTGTCGGACGAGCAATATGTCGAGCTGATCGGCGTGGTGGCGACGGTGACGGCGGTCGACACGTTCCGACTGGCGCTTGGCCTTGCGCCTTGGCCGCTGCCGGTGCCGGTATCGGGCGCGCCCAGCGGCTATCGCCCCACCGGCCTCGACGCCGGACGGGCCTGGGTGCCGATGATCCATCCCAAGACCGTGCAGCCCGCGGAAGCCGACCTCTATGCCGGGAGCACCGGCGCCTATGTACGCCAGGCCCTGAGTTTGGTGCCGGATGAGGTGCGCGGTTTCTTCGACCTGGTTGAAACGCAGTATCTGCCGGCGGCGGCGATGCGCGACTACGCGCGCGAACCGCGCGCGATCAGCCATGCGCAGATCGAACTGATCGCCGGACGTGTCTCGGCCTTGAACCAGTGCGTCTATTGAACCACCAGCCATGCGCAGCTGCTCCGTGCGAGCGGCCAACACGCGGGTGCGGACTATGTGCTTTCGGTGATGACGGCGGGTGACGACGGGCGGGGCGGCAGCGTTCCCCAGGGCGGCCCGCTGCTGCGCTTCGCGGAGGCCGTGGTGGCGCGCGATCAGCCGGCGCTGGTCGACGCGCGGGCCGAACTGGCGTCCGCGCTGGGCGGGGCGGGGCTGATCGACGCGGCCGCGGTCGCCGGGCTGTTCAACGCCATCGACCGGGTGGCCGACGCCACCGGCATTCCGCTCGAGCAATGGAAGGCGGACGACACCGCCGATTTCCGTGGCGCGATCGGCATCGACCGGTTCGCCGCCGCCGGCGAGAAAGGCGGCGCCCGGCAATGAAGATCGTGGCCATCCGCAGCCACGTGTTCCGCCATCCCCTGACCCACGAACTGGGCTACAGCCAAGCCTATTACAGCGAGCGCACGGCGCATTTCGTCGAGGTCGTCACCGACGAAGGCCTGATCGGCCTTGGCGAGTGTTTCGGGGCGGGCACGGTGGCGCTCGCCAACCGGGCCATCGTCGAACGCACCCTGGCGCCGCTGCTGCTGGGCGAGGACGCGCTGGCGCGCGAACGACTGTGGCACAAGGTGTACAACGGTCTGCGCGACCATGGGCAGAAAGGCCTGTTGCTGCAGGCCTTGAGCGGCATCAACATCGCGCTCTGGGACATCGCCGGCAAGGCCGCCAACCTGCCGCTCTACCGCCTGCTGGGCGGCCCCTGCCGGCAACGCATTCCGGTCTATGGCTACGGCATGATGTTGCGCCGGGAGGCGGGCCTGGCCAACAGCTTCGCCGACGAAGCACGCGAACTGGTCGGCCTCGGCTTTCGCGCGCTGAAGATGAAGATCGGGCTGGGTCCGAAGCCCGACCTGGCGTTGGCGACGGCCGTGCGGCAGGCGATCGGCGACGATATCGACCTGATGGTCGACGCCAACCGTTGCTACACCGCGCGAGAAGCCCTGCCCCTGGGGCGCGAACTGGAACGGCTGGGGGTCGCCTGGTTCGAGGAGCCGGTCGCCAACGAGGACCGCCAGGGCTATCGCGACCTGGCCCAGGCACTCGACATGCCGATCGCCGGTGGCGAAGGCGAGTTCACTCGCTGGGGCTTCCGCGACCTGCTGGAAGGACGTTGTGTCGATCTGGTGCAGCCCGAGGTCTGCGGGCTGGGCGGCATCAGCGAGTATCTCAAGATCGTGGCCCTGGCGCATGCTCACTTCGTGCCGGTGGTTAACCATGTCTGGGGTTCCAACTTGTCGGTGGCCGTGAACTTGCATCTGCTGGCCGCGTTGCCGGACTTGCCCGGCGGCATCGCGCCAACCCCGCCCATGCTAGAGTTCGATACGACCGAGAGCCGCTTTCGCGACGCCATGCTGCAACGGCCCTTGCGCATCCTGGCGCAGGTGCGCGAAAGCGGCGGCAGCGTCGGCCTGCCGGAAGGCCCGGGCCTTGGCGTCGAACTCGATTGGGACTATCTCCGCGGCTACGCGGTGCCAGCCTGAACGATTGCCATGACCGAACCTGAGCCCCCTCACCTTCCCCGCCGGCGACCGGTGGTGTTGTGCATCCTGGACGGCTGGGGGCACAGCGAAACGCGCCAGGACAACGCCATTGCGCTGGGCGAGACGCCGAATTTCAAGCGCTGGTGGGCAAACGAGCCGCACGCCCTGCTGAAGACCTCGGCCGGCGATGTGGGCCTGCCCGAGGGGCAGATGGGTAATTCCGAGGTCGGTCACCAGAATATCGGTGCCGGCCGCGTGGTCTATCAGGATCTGCCGCGGATCGACCGCGCCATCGCCGACGGCTCGCTGGCGCGGAACGCGGCGCTGGACGATTTCGTCGCCAAGCTGCGGCGGAGCGGCGGCCGCTGCCACCTGATGGGCCTGCTGTCGCCGGGCGGCGTGCATGCGCACCAGGCGCATGTCGCGGCCCTGGCCTGGCTGTTGGCGGGGGCGGGCGTGCCGGTTGCGGTGCATGCCTTTCTCGACGGTCGCGACACCCCGCCGCAGAGCGCCGCCGCCCATGTCCGGGATTTCCTGGCCGCGGTGGCCGGCCAGACCGGCATCCGACTGGCCAGTCTCTGCGGCCGCTACTTCGCCATGGATCGCGACAGGCGTTGGGAACGGGTGGCGCGGGCCTATGCCTTGCTGGTCGACGGCGAGGGCGCCGTCGCAACGGACGCCGACGCCGCCATCCAGCACAGCTACGCCCAGGGCCGCACCGACGAATTCCTCGAGCCGGTGGCATTGGCCGGCTATCGCGGGATGGCCGACGGCGACGGCTTGCTGTTCGCCAATTTCCGCGCCGACCGCGCGCGCGAGATCCTGACCGCCCTGCTCGACCCCCGGTTCGACGGCTTCCCGCGGCAACGCACCGTCCGGTTCGCCGCGGGCCTGGGCCTGGCAAGCTATTCCACGGCGCTCGATGCGTTCCTGCCGGCGTTGTTCCCGGCCGAGCCGCTGGAGGCGACAATCGGCGAGGTGGTGGCCGCAGCCGGCCTATGCCAATTGCGCATCGCCGAGACCGAGAAATACGCGCACGTCACCTTCTTCCTGAACGGCGGCGAGGAGCGGGTGTTTGCGGGCGAGGAACGGATCCTGGTGCCTTCGCCGAAAGTTGCCACCTATGACCTGCAGCCGGAAATGTCAGCCTACGAAGTCACGGCTAGACTGGAACAAGCGATTCGCTCGGGCCGATTCGACTTCATCGTGGTGAACTACGCCAACCCCGACATGGTGGGACATACCGGCAACTTGCAGGCGGCGATCCAGGCGGTGGGTGCGGTGGACCGCTGCCTTGGCCGACTGGAGGCGGCGGTCCGCGCGGCGGGCGGCTGCCTGTTCATTACGGCGGACCACGGCAATTGCGAGCAGATGCGCGATCCGGACAGCGGCGAGCCACAGACGGCGCACAGCACCAACCCGGTGCCCGCCCTGTTGCTCAATGCCGGCCATGCGGTAACCCTGGCGGACGGGCGGCTGGCCGACATCGCGCCCACCCTGCTGCAATTGCTGGGGCTGCCGCAGCCGGTGCTGATGACCGGCCGTTCGCTGCTGTGCCGGGGCGTGCCAGCGTTGCGGCGCGCGATTGCCTAGGAACCTGGCAACCTGGGGCTTGGTGCTTGGCTTTCTGGCTTGGCCTGGCGGAACGCCGCCGGCCGGGGCCGCCGATGCGGCGGAGCCGCGCCGGCAACTCGATGCGGTCGAGAAGGAGATCGGCAAGTCCCAGGAGCAGCAGCGCGAACTGCGCCAGGATGCCGAGCGGCTGCAGCGCGAGGTGCAGGCGATCGGCCAGAAGCTGGCCGATACGGCGGAGCGGGTGCAGGCGGCAGAACTGCGCCTGAGCGACGCCGAGGCGCGGGCGGCCGCGCTCCAGGCAGAGATCGCAACGCAGCGACAGGACTTGCAGGCAAACCGCGAGGAGCTGGCGCGGCTGGCCGAGACGCTGGCGCGGCTGGCGCGGCAGCCGCCGGGCACCGCCCTGCTGGCACCGGGAGGCACATTGCAAGTGGTGCGCGGCAGCCGGCTGTTGGCGGCCGCCGGCGAGAGCATTGCCGACCAGGTGGCAGCGCTGAACCAGCGCTTGGCGCGGCTGGCCGAACACGAGAGCGACCTGGCGACGGAGCAGGCCCGGCTGGCGACGGAACAGTCGACGCTTGCCCTGGAGCGTCGCCGGCTGGCCGATCTGTTGCGCCAACGCGAGCTGGATGAAGGCCATGCCCGGCAGGCCGGCCAGCAGGAAAGCCTGCGCCTGGCCGGGCTGACGGGGCAGGCGGCGGACCTGAAACAGCTCGTGCGCCGGCTGGAAGAGGAGGCGCAAGCCCGCCGCGCGGCGGAGGAACAGGCACGCCGGGCTGAGCAGGAGCGGCAGCGCGCCGAGACCGAGTCCCGCCAGTCCCAGCCGCGCCGGGCGGAACCGGCCGTCCTTCAGCCCGCCGACCCGGGCCTTGCGAAGGATGCCGTCGCACAACCATTTGCTAAGGCGCGCGGGCTGATCCTGTCGCCGGTCGCCGGCGAGACGATCGGCCAGTTTGGAGAGAGCAATGCCGCAGGGCAGAGGGCACGGGGCTGGCGCATCGCCACCCGGTCGGAGGCGACAGTGGTGGCGCCCTATCACGGCCGGGTGGCCTTCGCCGGGCCGTTTCGCGACTATGGGCTCGTCTTGATCCTGGCGCACGGCGACGGCTATCATGTTCTGCTGGCGGGCTTGGCAAGGCTGCATACCGAAGTCGGTCATAGCGTGCGGCGAGGCGAACCCGTTGGCGAGATGGGGCGCGGCGAAGGCGAGCGGACCCTTTATCTGGAGGTTCGCGCCAAGGGCGAGCCGATCGATCCCGCAGCATGGATCGCCCCGCCAAAAGGAAAGGTCAGCGGATAATGCGTAAGAGGCTTGCAGCGGCGCTTGCGTTCGCCGGAACCATGGTTGGCGCGAGCGTGGGTGCGTTGTCTCCGGCGGCCGCGGCCAGTTCCGAGACCTATCGGCAACTCAATCTGTTCGGCGATGTGTTCGAACGCATCCGCGCCGACTATGTGAACGAGACGCAGGATCCCGAACTGATCGAGGCGGCGATCAACGGCATGCTGCGCAGCCTGGATCCGCATTCCAGCTACCTGAACCAGAAGAACTACCGCGACATGCAGGTGCAGACGCGCGGTGAGTTCGGTGGCCTGGGGATCGAGGTCACCATGGAAAACGGCGTGGTCAAGGTGGTCTCGCCCATCGACGACACGCCCGCGGCGCGGTCCGGCATCAAGGCCGGCGACCTGATCACCCATCTGGACGGCGAGCCGATCATGGGCTTGGCGCTGTCGGAAGCGGTCGAGAAGATGCGCGGGCCGGTCAATTCCTCGATCACGCTGACCGTGCTGCGCAGCGGCAACGAGCAGCCCTTCGATGTGAAGCTGACCCGCGACATCATCAAGATCTTGTCGGTACGTTCGCGCAACGAAGGCGAGATCGGCTATGTGCGCGTCACCACCTTCAACGAGCAGACCGAGCCCAACCTGAAAAAGGCGATGCAGAAGTTCAAGGAAGAGCTGGGCCCCAAACTGAAGGGCATCATCCTGGACCTGCGCAACAATCCCGGTGGCCTGCTGGACCAGGCCGTGGCGGTGTCGGACGCCTTCCTGGAACAGGGCGAGATCGTCTCCACCCGTGGCCGGCGCAACGACGACGCGCAGCGCTACAATGCGCGGCGGGGCGACTTGGCCGAAGGCAAGCCGATCATCGTGCTGATCAACGGCGGCTCGGCCTCGGCGTCGGAAATCGTGGCCGGCGCCCTGCAGGACCACCGCCGCGCCATCGTGCTCGGCACCAAGTCTTTCGGCAAGGGCTCGGTGCAGACCATCATACCGATCCACGGCCACGGTGCGTTGCGGCTGACCACCGCGCTCTACTACACGCCCAGCGGCCGCTCGATCCAGGCCAAGGGGATCGATCCCGATATCGAGGTCGAACAGCTCAAGGTGGAAAGCGCGGACAAGCCGCCGGCGCGGCGCAGCGAAGCCGACTTGCCACGCCATCTCGAGGACAAGGGCAAGCCGAAGGACGCCGGCAAACCGGCGGCGAGCGAGAAGCAACCGAAATCGGGCGAAGCCGGCAAGCCCGGCGCGGAAGCGCCGCCGGTCGGTTCGGAGGCGGCCAAGCTGATCGCCCGGATCGGCGGTGACACGCAGGATTTCCAACTCGCCTATGCTCTCGACCTGCTGCGCGGCATGACGCTGCTCGGCGATCGCGGCGGCAACTAGGCGAGGATCGCCCGGGCCGGCCATGGCAGGAGAGCGGCCGGAAGCAAGCAGCGACAAGCGGCGGCTCGGCCTCTACGCCTTCATTGCCACCGCCACGTTGCTGTTGCTCGCGGTCGTGGGCCTCTGCGGTTGGCTGATCGCCGCCGGACCGCTGGCCAAGCCACCGCCACCGAAAGCGGTCGAGTTGACGCTTGCCCTCGCGCCGCCGGTTCCGCCGGCGGCCAGCCAACCGTCCACGCCGCCGGCCTCGACCCTTGCCGCACCGCCGGCGGAAGAGCGCCCGCAGCCGTCGCCGCCGGCGCCGTCAGCGCGGCCGCCGACGGCCGCGACGCCCGGGCCGGCAGCGAGCCCGCCCGCGAGCACGGCGGCAGCGGCTCCGGCCAATTGGCTGAAGCATGCACAGCCCTTCCAGGCCAAGCCAGACCGGCCGCGCATCGCCCTGGTGGTGCACGACCTGGGCCTGGACCGTACGCAGACCCAGGCCGCCATCCAGCAATTGCCACCCGAGGTGACGCTGGCCTTCTCGCCCTATGCCAGCGGCCTGCAGGCGCTGGTCGAGCAGGCCCGCGCCGCCGGGCACGAGGTGCTGATGCAACTGCCCATGGAGCCGCACGACTATCCGGCCAACGACCCGGGCCCATTGGCGTTGATCACCAGCGCCACCACGCGCGAGAACATCGAGCGGCTGGACATGGTGCTCGGTCGCGCCGATGGCGCGCTGGGGGTCATTACGCTGATGGGAGCCCGCTTCACGGCCTCGGAGCCGCACATGCGGCCGGTGCTGGAGGCCCTGCGCCAGCGTGGCCTGGTATTCGTCGATGCCCGCACCGCCCCCGACAGCGTGGCCGCCCGGCTGGCCGTCGAACTGGGGGTGGCCCGCGCCCACAGCGACCGCATGCTCGACCAGGAAGCCTCGCGCGCCGCCATCGATGCGCGGCTGGCGGAGGTGGAGCGGATCGCCCTGGCCAACGGACAAGCGCTGGCGTTGGGCTTCCCCTTTCCGGTGACCTTGGAACGGGCCGCCCGCTGGGTGCAGACGCTGGAGGCGAAGAACCTTCAACTGGCGCCGGTCTCGGCCGTGGTCAACCGGCAGAGGACCGGCTCGTGAAGCCGCCGGCGGACCAGCGGCCCTATCGTCCTGGCGTGGGCATTATGCTGCTGAACGCGGCCGGCCTGGTGTTCGTCGCCCAGCGCATCGATCAGGTGGCCGAGGCCTGGCAGATGCCGCAAGGCGGTATCGATGCGGGTGAGGATGCCCGGATGGCGGCCTTGCGCGAGTTGAAGGAAGAGATTGGTACCGACCGGGTCGAGGTGCTGGCGGAAAGCCAGGACTGGATCACCTATGACCTGCCGGCGGAACTCGCCGACAAGGTCTGGCGCGGCAAGTATCGCGGGCAGAAGCAGAAGTGGTTCGCCATGCGCTTCCTGGGCCAGGATCGCGATATCCGCATCGACACCGCCGAGCCGGAGTTCAACGCCTGGAAGTGGGTGCCGGCGGCGGCCCTGCCCGAGCTCATTGTCCCGTTCAAGCGGGACAGCTACGCTGCGGTCGTGAGCGCCTTTCGCCATCTGCTAGCCGAGAGCCGGACGGCGTGAACACAGCCCAATTCGCTCCCGTCTTCGTCGAGGCTAACGGCGTTGCCGTGCACCTTGTGCGCATGGGCCAGGGCCGGCCGCTTGTCTTCCTGCACGGCTGGCCGGAATTCTGGCGCATCTGGCGCAAGAACCTGCCGGTGCTGGCGGCTTCGTTCGACTGCATCGCGCCCGATTGGCGCGGCTTTGGCCGCAGCCGGCCGCTGATCCCCAGCGATCCGCCACAGCCGATCACGCCCGACAGCCTGGCCGCGGACCTGCTGGCGCTGCTGGACCGGCTCGGGTTGCGGCGCGTGGGGCTGATCGGCCACGACGTCGGCGCCATGGCGGCACAGGCCTTCGCCCGCGCCCATCCCGAACGGCTCGTCGGTCTGTTCTTTTTCGACTGCCCCTATCCCGGCATCGGCAGCCGCTGGGCGAACGCCGATCAACTGCCGGAAATCTGGTACCAGACCTTCAACCAACAGCCTTGGGCTCCGGCCCTGGTCGGCCATGACCGCGAGACCTGCCGGCTCTACATCCAGCATTTTCTGCGCCACTGGGCCTATGACAAGACGGCTTTCGCAGACGACCTAGAGGCCTGGGTCGATAATTTCATGGCGCCGGGGGCGCTGGCCGGCGGTTTCGCATGGTATCGCGGCATCGATGCCATGCGACGGGCGATCATCCGCGACGGACCGCCGAAACTGCCCCCCATCGTGGTGCCGACCCGCATCCTGTGGGGCGAGGCCGACCCGGTGGTGCGGCACATCTGGTCCGACCGCCTTGGCGACTATTTCCAGGACTTCACGCTTCGCGTGCTGCCGCAGGCCGGGCATTTCGCGCCGTTCGAGCGCCCGGACGAGGCAAACGTCGAGATCGAAAGTTTCTTCCGCCAGCGCTTCGCGGCCGGTTGAGGCGGTTCAGGCCGCGGCCTGCCGCCAGGCCAGCCAGCCATGCCGGGCGCGCACCAGGCGCCAAGCCAGCCGCTGCAGCAGCCGGACCAGCCGGCCTTGCGGGTTGAGATCGATGGCCTTGGCGATCATCGCCACCATCCGGTCGCTATGCGCCGGCCGATAGAGCTTGCCGGCAAGCAACTCATAGCGCGCCGCGGCACCAACGCGATCAAACGGTTCGGGCAGCCTGTTGGCGCAGTGGAAGGCCATGGCCAACTCGTCGTCGCCCGCCTCGGATACGCGGCCGAACGCCACCGCGAGACGGCGGGCCAGCGACAGACTGCGCGGTCCGCCATAGCGGTTGAGATGCTTCTGGAACAGTCGGTAATGGCGGAACTCGTCGCCGGCGATACGGTGGCAAATGTCGCGCAGCACCGGCTCGTGGGACGCATCGCGGATGGCGCTGTAGAACGAGGACGTCCCGCATTCGACAATGCAACGGGCAATCAATTCGCCCGCCTGGCTGCCCCGCACCGACCGCGTCGCGCCCAGCGGCAGCCGATAGCCGGCGACAAACCGGCCAAGCGCGGCGGCAAAATCGAAATCCGGGTCGGCCAGCCGCGCCCAGCGCGCCAGCGCCTCACCGTGCCGCTCTTCCTCGACACCCCACTGCCGGGCCGCCGCCTTGAACTCGGCATCGTCGGGAAACACGCGGCAAAGATAGTCGACATAATCGGCCGCGTTGCGCTCCACCAAGGCGGCGGCCTTGACCACCTGCAGGATTTCCCGGTCGACGCGCGCGGCCTCGAAGCGTGACCAGGCGATGTCATCGAGCGACCAGCTCATGGCAAACGGCTCCGGCCTTGCGGCTTCATCCGGTTGCAATATAGGAAGCTTTCCCGGTCATTTCCAAGGGGGCGTGGCGGCCCTGGGCGATCAGCCGGCGGCGGCCCGCATCAGCCGCAAATACGCAAGCCGCGCCTCGGCGCGCGTCCGGGCGCCTTCGTCCCTGGCGTCGACCAGATCTTCCTCCGCATCCTTCAGCATGCGGTCGAGCCGGGCGCGGTCGAGCTCCTTGACGTTGATCGCTTCCTCCGCCAGCACGGTCAACCGGTCGAGCGCGATCTCGGCCACGCCACCGCCTACCAAGATGCGTTCCTCGCCTTCCGCGGCATCGACCAGCAGCACGCCCGGCCGCAGTCCGGTGATCAACGGCGCATGGCCCGGCAGGATGCCCATGTCACCCTCCGCGCCCGGCAGCGTGACCATGCGCACCGGCAGGTCCAACAACAGGCGCTCGGGCGCCACCAGCTCGAAGCGCAGTTCCCCGGCCATTGGTTCCGCCTTCCGTCCTGATTCCGACCTCAGGCTGCTTCCGCTGCCAGTTGCCGGCCCTTTTCCACCGCCTCGTCGATCGTGCCCACCATGTAGAATGCCGGCTCCGGCAGGTCGTCGTGCTTGCCTTCGCAGATCTCGCGGAAGCCCTTGATGGTGTCCTCGAGTTGCACGAACTTGCCCGGCGAGCCGGTGAACACTTCCGCCACGTGGAAGGGTTGCGACAGAAAGCGCTGGATCTTGCGCGCCCGGGCGACCGTCAGCTTGTCGTCCTCGGACAGCTCGTCCATGCCCAGGATGGCGATGATGTCCTGCAACGACTTGTAGGTCTGCAGCACCCGCTGCACTTCGCGCGCGACCCGGTAATGCTCATCGCCGACGATGCGGGGGTCCAGCATGCGCGAGGTGGAATCCAGGGGATCGACCGCCGGATAGATGCCAAGTTCGGCGATCTGCCGCGACAGCACGGTGGTGGCGTCGAGATGGGCGAACGAGGTGGCCGGCGCCGGATCGGTCAGGTCATCGGCCGGAACGTAGATCGCCTGCACCGAGGTGATGGAGCCCTTGGTCGTGGTGGTGATACGTTCCTGCAGAGCGCCCATGTCGGTGGCCAGCGTCGGCTGATAGCCCACCGCCGAGGGAATGCGTCCCAGCAGCGCCGAGACTTCCGAGCCCGCTTGCGTGAAGCGGAAGATGTTGTCGACGAAGAACAGCACGTCACGGCCCTCGTCGCGGAAATACTCCGCGACCGTCAGGCCGGTCAGGCCGACGCGCGCGCGTGCCCCGGGCGGTTCATTCATCTGGCCATAGACGAGCGCCGCCTTGGAGCCGTCGCCGTCCAGCTTGATCACGCCCGACTCGATCATTTCGTGATAGAGATCGTTGCCCTCGCGCGTGCGTTCGCCCACCCCGGCGAACACCGAATAGCCGCCATGCGCCTTCGCCACGTTGTTGATCAGTTCCATGATCAGCACGGTCTTTCCGACGCCGGCGCCGCCGAACAGGCCAACCTTGCCGCCCTTGGCATAGGGGGCCAGCAGATCGACCACCTTGATGCCGGTGACCAGGATCTCCGCTTCCGTGGACTGCTCGACGAAGGCAGGCGCCGGCTGGTGGATGCCGCGGCGCTGCTTGGTGACGATGGGACCGCGCTCGTCGACCGGATCGCCGACCACGTTCATGATGCGCCCCAGCGTTTCGGGCCCCACCGGCACGGCGATGGAATCGCCTGTGTCGCGCACTTCCTGGCCGCGCACCAAGCCGTCGGTGGTATCCATGGCCACGCAGCGAACCGTGCGCTCGCCCAGATGCTGCGCGACCTCCAGCACCAGCGTGCGCTCCTGGTTCGTGGTGTGCAACGCACCCAGAATCGGCGGCAGATCGGCGTCGAACTGCACGTCCACGACGGCGCCGATCACCTGCGAGACGCGGCCGACGATGTTGGTGCCCATGAGCCTCTCCTGTGGTGCCCTTCCGCGCCCGTCCCTAAAGGGCTTCGGCGCCGGAAACGATCTCGATCAATTCCTTGGTGATCATCGCTTGGCGCGTGCGGTTGTAGCGCAGCGTCAGCTTCCCGATCATCTCGCCCGCGTTGCGCGTGGCGCTATCCATCGCCGTCATGCGCGCCGCCTGCTCCGCCGCCGCGCCCTCCAGCAGTGCCTTGAACACCTGGACGGCGATGTTCCGCGGCGCCAGCGTGGCCAGCAGTTCGGCCTCGTCGGGCTCGTACTCGTAGATGGCGCCCTTGAGGTCGGGTTGCTCCGTCCCCTCCGGCAGCTTCACCGGGACGAGCTGCTGCAAGGTCACCGCCTGGGCGATCACCGACTTGAAGGCGCTGTAGAGCAGATGGCAGACGTCGAAGGCGCCCGCCGCGAACAGCTCCATCACCTTGTCCGCCACCCGCTGCGCCGCGCTGAAGTCGATGTTGCGATACTCGCGCAGCGTGATGTACTCGACGATCAGGTCGGCGCGATCGCGCCGCAGCGCCTCGTAGCCCTTGCGACCGACGCACAGCAGCTTGACCTGTCTGCCCTCGCGCCGAAGCGCCTCGATCGTCTGTCGCGCGCGGCGCACGATCGCGGAGTTGAACGAACCGCAAAGCCCGCGTTCGGCGGTAACCACGAGGATGAGATGCACGTCCTGCCGGCCGTTGCCGACGATCAGCGGCGGCACGCCTTCCAGGCTCGGCAGGTTGCCGGCCACCGAGCCGATCAGCCGCTCCATGCGCTGGGAATAAGGCCTGGCGCTTTCCGCCGCTTCCTGCGCCCGCCGCAGCTTGGCGGCGGCCACCATCTGCATGGCCTTGGTGATCTTCTGCGTCGAACGCACGCTGCCGATGCGAACGCGCAGATCCTTGAGGCTGGGCATCGCCGCTCGGCCGGCTTAGGCCTTGGTGGCGGCGAACTTCTTGACGAAGTCCTCCAGCACCGACAGCAGTTTCTTTTCCGTCGCCTCGCTCAGCTGCTGCTCGGTGCGCACCGCCACCAGCAGGTCGGCATGGCGCTCGCGCAGCGCGTTCAGGTACTCGCGCTCGAAACGGCGGACATCGCCGACCGCGACCCGGTCGAGAAAACCGCGCACGCCGGCGAAGATGCTGACAACCTGCTCCTCCACCGCCATCGGCGAGAACTGGTTCTGCTTCAGCAGTTCGGTCAGTCGCGCGCCGCGGTTCAACAGGCGCTGGGTCGCGGCGTCGAGGTCGGAGCCGAACTGGGCGAATGCCTCCATTTCCCGATACTGCGCCAGCTCCAGCTTGATGCGGCCGGCAACCTGCTTCATCGCCTTGATCTGCGCCGCCGAGCCGACGCGGCTGACCGACAGGCCGACATTGATGGCCGGGCGCACGCCCTTGTAGAACAGCCCGCTCTCCAGAAAGATCTGGCCGTCGGTGATGGAGATGACGTTGGTCGGAATGTAGGCCGAGACGTCATTCGCCTGGGTCTCGATGACCGGCAGTGCGGTGAGCGAGCCGCTGCCATTGTCGTCGTTCAGCTTCGCCGCCCGCTCGAGCAGCCGCGAATGCAGGTAGAAAACGTCGCCCGGATAGGCCTCGCGACCCGGCGGGCGGCGCAGCAGCAGCGACATCTGGCGATAGGCCGCCGCCTGCTTGGAGAGATCGTCATAGACGATGACCGCGTGCATGCCGTTGTCGCGGAAATACTCGCCCATCGTGCAGCCGGTGTAGGGCGCCAGGAACTGCAGCGGCGCCGGGTCGGAGGCGGTGGCGGCGACCACGATGGTGTACGCGAGCGCGCCATAGTCCTCCAGCAACTTGACGAACTGCGCCACCGACGAGCGCTTCTGCCCGATCGCGACGTAGATGCAATAGAGCTTGCGCTTCTCGTCGTCGCCGGCGTTGGCCGCCTTCTGATTGATGAAGGTGTCGATGGCGATGGCCGTCTTGCCGGTCTGCCGGTCGCCGATGATCAACTCGCGCTGGCCGCGGCCGATCGGCACCAGCGCATCCAGCGCCTTCAGGCCGGTCTGCACCGGCTCGTGCACCGACTTGCGCGGGATGATGCCGGGCGCCTTCACCTCGACCCGCTTGCGCTCGCCGCCGACGATCGGCCCCTTGCCGTCGATCGGATTGCCCAGGCCATCGACCACGCGGCCCAGCAGGCCCTTGCCGACCGGCACGTCGACGATGGTGCCGGTCCGCTTGACGATGTCGCCTTCCTTGATCTCGCGGTCGTCGCCGAAGATCACGACGCCCACATTGTCGGTTTCCAGGTTGAGCGCCATGCCCTTGGTGCCGCCCGGGAATTCCACCATCTCGCCGGCCTGCACGTTGTCCAGACCGTGCACGCGGGCAATCCCGTCGCCCACCGCGAGCACCTGGCCCACCTCCGACACCTCGGCCTCGCGGCCGAAATCGGCGATCTGCTGCTTCAGGATGGCGGAAATCTCGGCCGCACGGAGTTCCATCTAACGCGCTCCCTTCATGGCGACACGCAGGCGCTGCAGCTTGCCGCTGAGCGAGGAATCGATCATCCGCGAGCCGATCTTGACGAGCAGGCCGCCAAGCAGGCTGGGGTCGACCGCGGTCTCGACGCTGACCTCGCGCTTGGTCGAGGCCGTGAGCTCCGCCCGGATGGCCTGCACCTGGCGCTCGCTCAGCGGATGGGCGGAAGTGACGTGGGCGGGCAATTCGCCGCGATGCTCGGATAACAGCCGCCGGAAGGCGCGCGCGATATCGGCCAGCGCGAACAGCCGCCGGTTGCGCACCAGCACACCGACCAGATTGGCCACGTGACCGGCAATCCCGGCGCCAGCCAGGACCGCGGCCATGGCCGCCTGCTGCTGCTGGCGGCGGAACATCGGGCTGCGCACCAGCCGCGCCAAGTCCGGGCTGCTGGCCACCATCGCTTGCAGGCGCTGTAGATCGGCCGCCGTGGCGTCCAGCGTCCTGCCCTCGCGGGCCAGATCGAACAGCGCGGCGGCATAGCGTTGCGCGACGTCAGACACGACACTGGCTTCGGCTGGCACGGCTCTCCCGCGTTCCTGCTGCGCTTAAGACCTGACCGAAGTCCTTGAAGTCTATCGCTAAATCGACCGCCCGCCGGACTGCTGGGCGACCACCCCCGAATGGCGGCGGCTTGGTAGCATGCTCGCCAGGGCTGCGCAAGAAGCTGGATGCCGCTGCTGGCTTGCATGATATAGACGGGCCCGAGATGCCACCAACAGAGATCGCGCCACAGTGCGACAACCCGCCCGAGGTCCCGCCGGGCTTCAAGGTGATCCGGCCGGAGGGGCCCTTCGGCGCGGTCGCCGGGCCGTTCTACTTCCGCGCCGCGGGCGAGGGCCGCTTTCGCTACGGTTTCCTGCCGCGCCCGGAGCATACCAACCCGGTCGGCATGGTGCATGGCGGTGCGCTCTATACGTTCGCTGACCAGATCATGGGCCGCATGCTGTATTCGCTCGACCGGCGCATGAACGTCACGGTCAGCCTGACGGTGGAGTATCTGGCGGCGACGAAACCCGGCGAGTGGGTGGACGGGGAAGTCGAGGTCGTGCGCATGACGCGTTCGCTCGCCTTCCTGCGCTGCCTGCTTCGCGTGCGCGACGAGCCCATTTGCGCTGTCGGCGGAGTGTTCAAGTTCCTGCGCACCGAATGGCAGGGCCGGCCGTGATCCTGACCCCGGAACAAGAAGCGGCGCGCGATCTCGCCCGGCAGTTCGCCCGCGACAAGCTGGCCCCCTTGGCCGATGCGCGCGATGAGAGCGCGCAGTTCCCGCGCGAGGTGTTCGGTGAGCTCGGCCAGCTCGGCTTCCTGGGCATGACCGTGCCGGAGGAATGGGGCGGCGCCGGCCTCGATTTTGTCGCCTATGCGCTCGCGCTGGAGGAGATCTCGGCCGGCGACGGCGCGGTGGCGACGGTGATGAGCGGCCACAACTCGGTCGGCTGCATGCCGCTGCTGGAATATGGCAGCGAGGCGCAGAAGACCCGCTACCTGCGGCCGCTGGCGCGGGGCGAGCTGCTGTGCTGCTTCTGCCTGACGGAGGCGCAAGGCGGCTCCGATGCCGGCGCGATCAAGAGCCGGGCCAAGCGCGAGGGCGATGGCTTTGTGCTGACCGGCGGCAAGCAGTTCATCACCACCGGCGCCAACGCCGATCTGGCGCTGGTCTTCGCCGTGACCGACCCCGCCGCCGGCAAGCGGGGGATCAGCGCCTTCCTGGTGCCAACCGACGCCAAGGGCTATCGCGTGGTGCGGGTCGAGAAGAAGATGGGGCAGAACGCCTCCGACACCGCCGAACTGGCGTTCGACGACATTCGGCTTTCGGCCGATGCGCTGCTGGGCAAGGAGGGCCAGGGCTACCGCATCGCGCTGGCCAATCTGGAGGGCGGGCGGATCGGCATCGCCGCCCAGGCGGTCGGCATGGCCCGGGCGGCATTGGAACACGCCATTGCCTATGCCGGCGAACGCCGCAGCATGGGCAAGGTGATTGCCGGCTACCAGGCCGTGTCCTTCCGGCTGGCCGACATGGCGACGGCGGTGGAGGCGGCGCGCGAACTGGTGCTGCATGCCGCGGCGCTGAAGAGCGCGGACCGGCCCGCGCTCAAGGAAGCCTCCATGGCCAAGCTGTTCGCCACCGAGATGGCCGAGCGGGTGGCCTCGGACGCGGTGCAGACCTTTGGCGGCTACGGCTATGTGCGCGGTCAGGCGGTCGAGCGCATCTATCGTGCGGTGCGCGGCTGCAAGATCTACGAGGGCACCAACGACATCCAGCGGCTGGTCATTGCCCGGGCCTTGACCGGCCACTTGGCCAACTAGGGAGAGAGAGATGAACCTGCAAGGCAAGAGCGCGGTGGTGACCGGCGGCGCGTCGGGCATCGGCCGGGCGACGTTGGCGAAGCTGGCGGCGGCGGGCGCGCGGGTCTTTATCGCGGACATCGACAAGGCGAAGGGCGAGGCGACGGCGGCCGAGGAAGGCAAGGCAGGCCACAAAGTGAGCTTCGTTCAGACCGACCTGCTGAGCGACCCGTCGGTGGCGGCCTTCGCCAAACAGGTGCTGGCGGAGGTCGGCCGGCTGGACATCCTGGTCAACGCCGCCGGCTGGGACCAGCATGCCCGCTTCCTCGACACCAAGCCGGAATTCTGGCAGCGGGTCATCGGCCTCAACCTGCTGGGTCCGATCCGCATGACGCATGCCTTCCTGCCGGGCATGGTGGAGGCGCAGCGCGGCAAGATCGTCAACGTCTCGAGCGATGCCGGCCGGGTCGGCAGTTCCGGCGAGACCCCCTATGCCGCGGCCAAGGGCGGCGTCATCGCCTTCACCAAGTCGGTGGCGCGCGAGATGGCGCGCTTCCAGATCAACGTCAACTGCGTCTGCCCCGGCCCGACCGACACGCCGCTGTTCGCCAGCACGCCGCAGAATCTGCGCGAGGCGCTGGCCAAGGCCATTCCCTTCCGTCGGGTCGCCAAGCCCGAGGAAGTGGCCGACGCCATCGTCTATTTCTGCGGTCCCGGCTGCGATTACGTCACCGGCCAGGTACTGAGCGTCAGCGGCGGCCTGACCATGAACGGCTGAGACCCAGGACGACGCGACAGGAGGGGGAGAATGTCGGAGCAACCGAAACGGGTGATCATTGTAACGGGCGGCGCGGGCGGGCTTGGCCGGGCGATCGTGCGCGGCTTGCTGGCGCAAGGCCATCGGGTGGCGGTGATGGACATCGACCGCGGCGCGGCCGAAGCCTTCGTTGCCGAGCTACGGCGCGAGAGCAACGCGGCGGACGTGTTCGCCGTGGGTGGCGACATCGCGCAAGAGGCGGATTGCCAAGCGGCGGTCGCCGCCGTGGCCCGCCATTTCGGCCGGGTGGACGGCCTGGTCAACAACGCCGGCCTGGGCATGGGCGTGGTCCGCGCCGACCACATGCAGAACCCGGTCAAGCTTGAAGAAGTGACACCCGAACTCTGGAACAAGGTGTTCGCCGTCAACGCCACCGGCACCTATCTGATGACCCGCGCGGTGATGCCCTATCTGCAGAAGAACGGCTGGGGCCGCGTCATCAGCGTCACCACCAGCTTCTTCACCATGCTGAACCGCGGCTTCCTGCCCTATGGTCCCAGCAAGGCGGCGATCGAGGCGAGCTCGGCCGGCTGGGCGGCGGAGTTCAAGGACGCTGGTATCACCGTCAACATCGTGGTGCCGGGCGGTCCGGCCGACACGCCCATGGTGCCGAAAGAGGCCGGCTTCGACCGCGCCGCCCTGATCCGGCCGGAAGCGATGTGCGGGCCGATCAACTGGCTGGTTTCCGAGGCCGGGAGCGGCGTGACTGGCCAGCGCTACGTTGCCGCCAACTGGGACTTCGACAAGCCACCGGCGGATGCGGCCAAGCAGTGCGGCGCGCCCATCGGCTGGCCGGAACTGGCCGCCAGCACGCGCGTCTGGCCGGGCGATGCGAAGAACCGGGTAAAGCGCTGAAGGGCGTCTCGCGGCCGGCGCTTGCCCTGGTGGCGCTGGCCGCGCTGCTGGGCGCGGCGGGCGTCGCCGCGGGCGCCCACGCGGCGCACGGCCTGGCCGGCGTGGAGCGGGCGCGCGATCTCGTGCGGCTCGCCAGCCAATATGCCCTGCTGCACGCGCCGGCCGTCATCCTGGCGGCCCTGCTGGCCGACAGGCTGCGCTCGGCCTGGGCCGGGCGTTTCGTCTGGCTGGCGGGTCTGGCGCTGCTGGTTGGTGCCTTGCTGTTCTGCGGCTCGCTGCTGGCGCTGGCTTTCGACGGGCCCGGCTCGCTCGCGCCGCTGGGCGGCAGTCTGTTGCTCCTGGGCTGGCTGCTGCTGGCGCTTGGCGGCTTGGGCGGCCTGCTCGCGCCTGCCTCAGAGTGAGGGCCAGATGCCCCCCGACACGGCCAGGAACTGGCCAGTGATGTGGGCCGCTTCGTCCGACAGGAAGAACAGCGCGTCATTGGCGATGTCGCGCGGCTTGCCCAGTTGGCACAAGGGTGCCGCGTTGCGCAGCGCCGCCTTGGCCTGTTCGCTCTCGCGTTCCAGCACGCTCGTCTCGATCAACCCCGGCATGATGCAGTTGACGGTGACGCTGGGCGCCAGCGCCAAGGCGCAGGAGCGGCTGAAGGCGGCGACGCCGGCCTTGGCGGCGGCATAGTCCGCCTGGTCGGCGACACCGGCATAGGAGATCGAGCTGATGTTGACGATGCGGCCCTGCCCGCTCGCCCGCATCAGCGGCGCTGCCAGCTTCGTCATGTGCAGGCAGCCCTTGAGGTTGAGCCGCATGGTGGCATCCCAGCGTTCGTCGTCGATCTCATCGAGCGCGACGCGGATGGCGCCCTTGAGCCCGCCCACCACGTTGACCAGCGCATCCACGCCGCCAAAGGTCTTTTCCGCGAGCGTCACCAGCGCCTCGGCTTCCGGCCGGTTGCAAACATCGGCCCTCAGACCGACCGCCGGCCAGCCGCTCGCCGTGAAGGCGGCCAGGCTGGCATCCAGGCGGCGGGCGGAGATGTCGTTCAGCACCAGGCTCGCCCCCTCTTGCGCCAGCCGTTCGGCGATGGCGCGGCCCATCGGCCCGCCGGATGCCGTGACGATCGCAACCCTGTCCCTCATGCGCATGGCCGACCCCTTCTGCTAGGCTGGGATTGTAAAATGGCCGGCGGCGAATGAGAGAGGTGCACCATGAGCCAACAGGCGATCGTCGACTTCCGCTCAGACTTCCTCGCCCGTCCGACGCCGGCGATGGTCGAGGCCATGGTCAAGGCGGCGGTCGAGCCCAGCGGCTTCGGCCTGCGCGAGGACAAGCATCAGGCGGCGCTGGAGGCGCGCGCGGCCGAACTGCTGGGCAAGGAGGACGCGCTGTTCGTGCCGACCTGCGGCATGGCGAACCAGATCGCCATCCACCTGTTCACCGGCCACGGCCGCGCCATCCTGTGCGAGGAGCGCTCGCACATCATCACCTCCGAGGGCGGCGCGCCGGCGGCGCTTTCCGGCGCCACCCTCCGCACCCTGCCCGGCAGGCGCGGCGCGATGGATCTGGCGGCACTGGAACAAGCGGCCCTGACGCCCGTGGCGGAATCCTTTCCCAAGACCGGCATGATCGTGATCGAGAACACGCATGTGCGCTATGGCGGGACCATCCTGCCCGAAGCGCACTGCGCGGCGGTGGCCGACATCGCGCGCCGGGCCAAGCTGCCCGTGCATCTCGACGGCGCGCGCATCTTCAACGCCGCGATTGCCAGCGGCCGGCCGGCAACCGACTTCACCCGGCACGCGGTCACGGTGGCCGCCTCGCTCAACAAGGGCCTCTGCGCGCCCATCGGCGCGGTCCTGGCCGGCCCCAAGGAGCTGATCGAGGAGGCGGTGCGCGTCCGGCAGATGTTCGGCGGCGGCTTCCGGCCGGTCGGCACCATCGCCGCCGCCGCGCTGGTCGCGCTCAACACCATGATTGCGCGTCTGGCGGAAGACCACGCGCGGGCCAAGCGTCTGGCCGATGGCTTGGCCAATCAGCCGGGCCTCAGCCTCGATCCGGCGGAAGTGGAGACCAACCTGGTGGTGCCCACGCTGACCCAGATGACGCCAGAGGCCTTCTGCGAACGCTTGGCCAAGGAAGGCATCCTGGCCATGCCGTTCGGGCCGAAGGTGGTGCGCTTCGCCATCCACAACGACATCGACGACCAAGCGATCGAGCGCGCCATCGCCGCCGTCGCCCGCGTCTTGCGCAAGGCCGCGGCCTAGAGCATCTCCAGCGGGCGACGCGTCTTCGGCGGCGGAAAGGCGCGGTCGAGCTCCGCCAGATCCTCGGCCGTCAACTTCAGGTCGAGCGCCGCCCGGTTCTGCCGCATATGCTCGGGCTGGCTGGCCTTGGGGATGCAGATCACCTGCGGCTTCGCCAGCAGCCAGGCCAGTGCCACCTGCAACGGTGCCACGCCAAGCCGTTTGGCGATCGTCAGCAACCCCTTGTGGCGCGCCAGGTGATCGGGCTCCAGAGGCGTGTAGGCCATGAGCGGCAGCCCGTGTTCGGCGCACCAGGGCACGAGATCGAATTCGATCCCACGCCGCGCCAGGTTGTAGAGCACTTGGTTGGCGGCGCAGGCCGGGCCACCCGGCAGCCGCCAGAGCTCGGCCATGTCACCCGCATCGAAATTGCTCACGCCGAAATAGCGGATCTTGCCAGCCTGCCGCAGCCGGCCGAACGCCTCGACCGTTTCGCCCAGCGGGATCGAGCCGCGCCAGTGCAGCAGGTAGAGGTCGATCCGGTCGGTTCGCAGCCGCATCAGGCTGCGTTCGCAAGCGGCAATGGCGCTGTCGCGGCCGGCATTGTGCGGATACACCTTGCTGACGACGAAGACCTGGTCGCGCTGCCCGGCGATGGCGTCCGCCACCACCTCCTCCGAGCCGCCGTCGGCGTACATCTCGGCCGTGTCGATCAGCCGGAGGCCGAGGTCCAGGCCAAGCTTGAGCGCCGCCCCCTCGGCCTTGCGATTGCCGCCCCGTTCGCCCATTCGCCAGGTACCGAGCCCCAGCGCTGGCACCGTCTCACCGCCTGGCAACCGCACGGTCCGCATGCCGTTCTCCCGATCGCGCCGACCTGCGATCATGGCATGTCCGACTTGGTTGGCGGAACGCCAGGGATTACATAGGCGGCAGGCGAACGAAGCGAGCGGGGGAACGCATGGCGACGATCGGCTTCATCGGACTGGGCAACATGGGCGGGCCGATGGCGCGCAACCTGATCAAGGCCGGACACAAGCTCAAGGTCTATGACTTGCGGCCGGAGGCCGTGCAGTACCTGGCACAGGCCGGCGCCAAGGCCTGCCAGTCGATCAGGGAAGCGGCCAGTGGCATGGAGTTCGTGGTCAGCATGGTGCCGACCGGCAAGGAAAGCCGCGAGGTCTATCTAGGGCCGGAGGGCGCCTTGGCGGCGGCGGCCAAGGGCACGGTGCTGCTCGATTGTTCGACCATCGACGTGGAAACCGCCCGCGCGGTCGCGAAGGCCGCCTCCGAGGCCGGCTTCGAGATGCTGGATGCGCCGGTTTCGGGCGGCCAGATGGGCGCGGAAGCAGGCACGCTGACCTTCATGTGCGGCGGCAGCTCCGCCACCTTCGCCAAGGCCAGGCCCATCCTGGAGGGCATGGGCCGGACCATCGTGCACGCGGGCGGCCCGGGCAACGGCCAGGCGGCCAAGATCTGCAACAACATGATGGCCGCGATCAACATGATCGGCACCTGCGAAGCCTTCGTGCTGGCGGAGAAACTGGGCCTCGACAAGCAGGTGCTGTTCGACATCGTTTCCAAGTCGTCCGGCTCGTCCTTCCAGCTCACGAACTATTGCCCGGTGCCGGGGCCGGTGCCCACGACGCCGGCCAACCGCGGCTACCAGCCGGGCTTCGCCGCCAAGCTGATGTGGAAGGACCTGCGTCTGGCGCAAGACGCGGCACGGCAGACCGGCGCCGCGACACCGATGGGCGCGCAAGCGCAAGCGCTGATGGCCCTGTTCGCCAACGCGGGCAATGCCGACATGGACTTCTCAGGCATCATCCAGATGATCCGCGGCAAGGCCTAGCGCGGCGAAAGGTGGCATCATGGCGAAGTTCGGCATCGGACAGGCGGTCACGCGCACCGAGGACCGCCGGCTGTTGACCGGGCGCGGCCGATATAACGACGACGTGCCGGTGGCGGGCGCCGCCGCCGCCGTCGTGCTGCGTTCGCCGATGGCGCATGGCGTCATCCGCCAGCTCGATGCCGAGGCGGCGCGCCGGGCGCCCGGGGTTCTGGCGGTGCTGACGGGCGAGGATGTGGCGGCCGACGGCCTCGGGCACATCCCCTGCCTCATTCCCATCAAGAACCGCGACGGCAGCGAGCGGGGCGAGACGCCCCGGCCCATACTGGCGCAAGGCCGCGTCCGCCATGTCGGCGATCCGTTGGCCTTGGTGGTGGCGGAAACGCTGGCGCAGGCACGCGACGCCGCCGAGCTGGTCGATCTGGACATCGACGAATTGCTGGCCACGACCGACACGGTGGCCAGCGCCCGTCCAGGGGCGCCGCGCGTCTGGGAGGCGATCCCCGGGAATGTCTGCTTCGACTGGGCGGTGGGCGATGAAGCGGCGGTCGACGCCGCCTTCGCCAAGGCGGCGCGCGTGGTCAAGCTCGCCATCGTCAACAACCGCCTGGTGGTGAACTCGATGGAGCCGCGCGGCGCCATCGGCGAGTTCTCCGCCGCCACCGGCCGCTACACGCTGACCACCGGTTCGCAGGGCACGCACCTCATCCGCGACCAATTGGCCGAACAGGTGCTGCGTGTGCCGAAGGAGCGATTGCGCGTGCTGACGGGCGACGTCGGCGGCGGCTTCGGCATGAAGGCCTTCCTTTACCCCGAGCAGTGCCTCGTGCTGTGGGCCGCCAGGCGCACCGGCCGCACGGTGAAGTGGGCGCCCGACCGCAGCGATGCCTTCGTCTCCGACGTGCATGGCCGCGACAACGTCTCGCAGGCCGAGTTGGCGCTCGACGCGGCCGGCCGCTTCCTTGCCCTCAAGGTGACCACGCACGCCAATCTCGGCGCCTACCTGTCCAATTTCGGGCCCTACATCCCGACCAACGGCGCCACCATGGTGGGCGGGCTCTACCGCATCCCGGCCATCTTCGCGAACGTCAAGGGCGTGCTGACCAACAGCGTGCCGGTCGACGCCTATCGCGGCGCCGGGCGACCGGAGGCGGCCTATCTGATCGAACGTCTGGTCGATGCGGCCGGCCGCGAAAGCGGCTTTGGCCCGGCGGAAATCCGCCGGCGCAATTTCCTCAAGCCGTCCGACCTGCCCTACCGCACGCCGATGGGCGATGTGATCGACAGCGGCGAGTTCGAGCGGGTGATGGATGAATGCATGCGCGCTGCCGATTGGGTGGGTTTCGAGGCGCGCCGGGCCGAAGCCAAGCGCCGGGGCCGGCTGCGCGGCATCGGCATGGCCAGCTATGTCGAACGCTGCAGCGGCGGCTTCCCGGAAACGGCCCAGCTTCGCTTCAACCCCGACGACAGCGTGACCATCGTCATCGGCACCCAGCATAACGGCCAAGGCCACGAAACCTCGTACCGGCAGATCCTGTCGCATGTGCTGGGCATCGACGCCGAACGCATTCACCTTCTGCAGGGCGACAGCGACGTGGTGCCGTTCGGCCTGACGGGCGGCTCGCGTTCGATCCCGGTCGGCGGCTCGGCGGTGCTGGGCGCGGCGGAGAAAGTGATCGAGCGCGGCAAGCAGGTGGCGGGCGATCTGCTGGAAACGGCGGCGGTCGACATCGAGTTCTCCGACGGCCGCTTCCGGGTGGCCGGCACCGATCGCTCGGTCACGCTCTTCGAAGTGGCCAAGGGCGCGCGCGAACGCCCCACGGCCGGCGATGGAGCCCTGCCCGGGCTCGACCAGCAGTACACCCACAGCCCGCAGGCGCCGACCTTTCCCAACGGCTCGCATATCTGCGAGGTCGAGGTCGATCCGGAAACCGGCCGGGTCGAACTCATGCGCTATTGCATCGTCGACGATTTCGGCGGGATCGTGAATCCGTTGCTGCTGATCGGCCAGGTGCACGGCGGCATCGTGCAAGGCCTGGGTCAGGCGTTGTGCGAAGGCACGGTCTATGAGCCTGGCTCCGGCCAGTTGCTGACCGGCTCGTTCATGGACTACGCCATGCCGCGCGCGGACTTGGCACCGAGTTTTGAGTTCCAGTTTCACAATGTGCCGACCAAGGCCAATCCGCTCGGCATCAAGGGTTCGGGCGAGGCCGGCGCCGTGGGCGCGCCGCCGGCGGTGATGAACGCCCTGATCGACGCCTTGCACGCGGGCGCCGGCGTCCGTGCCCTCGACATGCCGGCCACGCCGCTCAGGGTCTGGCAGGCGCTCAATGCCGGCAAGGCGGCGTGACGGCGCCGATGCAGGAAAGCCGCGGATGCCAGCAGTCGAGCCATCCCCGTTGAGCGACCGGCAGGCGCTGACCGACCTCGCCGGCCGTTATGCCTGGGCCGTCGATAGCCGCGACTGGCCGCTGCTGCGTACCTGCTTCGCCGCGCGGATCACCGCCGATTTCGTCTCGCTGGTGCCGGGGCGAGCGTTTCAAGGACCGGCCGAGGAATGGGTGGGACAGATCCGCGCGCTGATCGACGGCATGGACGCAACGCAGCATCTGCTGGGTCAGCACATGCACTGGCTGGATGGCGATAGGGCGCGCGCGGTCGTCTATATGCAGGCGACCCATGTGCTGGCCAACGAGCAAGGCGACCCCAGCTACACCATTGGCGGCCACTACGATTTCAGTCTGCGGCGGGAACCGGACGGCGGCTGGCTGATCGCCGCCTACGCGCTGAAGCTGGCCTGGCGAAGCGGCAATCGCGCGATTTTCCGCCTGGCCAGCAAGCGGACGCAAGCACGCGGCCAAGGCTGATGCGCTGGCGGCGCCGGCGCCCGCTTTACGCAGAGCAACGGCCGACGCTCTGGCGCTGGCTGCTGCCGATCTTCGGTGCCATGGCGCTGGGCGCGGTCGGCGTTCTGACGATCATGCTCTGGCGCAAGCCCATCATCGAGGACGTGCTGCGCGAGGCGATCGCCGATCTGGGCTTTCCCGAAGCCGACCTTAAGGTCGTGTCGATCGACTTGAAAGCGGCCGAGATCAGCGGACTGCGGCTGACCCCTGGCATCGGCGCGGAGCGGGTGCGCGCGCGGTTTCGGCTCTGGCCGCTCGGCAATCCCATCGCCGAGAGCATCGAGGTCATCGGCCTCAGCCTGGACCTGCGCGACCCCCGCCTGGCCGACGCCCTTGCCGACATGATGTCGCACGAGGCAACCGACGAACCGCGCCCGCCCCTGCCGACGATCGCGCTCAACCGCACGCGCGTGCGCTACGGCACGCCGCTGGGACCGGCCGAGGCCACGCTGGACGCCGCTGTGCGGCGGCAACGGCGCGGCGACACCCAAGTGACGGCCGAGTTGGCCACGCGGCTCGCCGAGGAGCCGGCACGGGCCTCGCTGACCATGCGCCTGCCGTTCGAGCGGGGCAAACCGGTCGAGGGCCGCCTCGTCGCCGGTTGGGGGCAAGCCAGCGAAGCCGTCTGGCGGCTGGCCAGCGATTTCGCCATCGGACCCGAACGCGAACCGGCAATCGCCCGACTGAGCACCCTTGGCCTGCTCCTGCCCGGCCACGGGGAGCTGACCGCCGAAACGGTGGAGCTGCAGCTGGCCGGCCTCGGCCAGGACCAGCAGGTATTGCTGCTGCACGTTCCTGCCCTGCTGCATCGCGAGGCCATGCCGTGGCACGGCCCGCTGACGCTCAACGCGGCCTTGACGCTTGCGGGCGACCAGCTTCGGCTGGAAGGCGATGCGACCACGCTCGGCGAAGCGCGGCTGACGCTGTCCGGCCAGCACGACCTGGGGCGCAAGGCGGGTCGGGCGATCTGGCGGCTTGGCGGTCTTGCGTTCAGCTCGCCCGGCTGCACCTTGTTCGATCTGTCGCCGCGCTTCGGCGCCAATCTTACGGCCGACGGCGGGCTGGAGGCGGATGGCGATGTGAGTTGGAACCAGGGCGCGCTGCAGGCGCGCGCGACGATCAGCGCGCGCAGCCTGTCGTTGCGCGGACGGGATTGGTCGTTGAACGGCGTGGACGGCACCGTCGCGCTGGGCTGGAGCGGCGACAGCGTGGTGACACCGGGACGCCAGAGCCTAGCCCGGTTTATTCACGAGAGGCCATGATGTGATGGGCAGGGAGGCAAGGCGATCACGCGGCATGCGTGGTCGTTGCGTCTTTTTCATCGCGGGTTGGTTTGTCG
>Ga0194131_10001829_pt1 | contig 35752 bp, 32 predicted proteins | sample TA2KigO120mmetaG_FD_148631 | JGI IMG/M metagenome (GOLD analysis project Ga0194131, IMG submission 148631) | Freshwater microbial communities from Lake Tanganyika, Tanzania - TA2015053 Kigoma Offshore 120m | ecosystem: Environmental > Aquatic > Freshwater > Lake | place: Tanzania: Lake...
CGCCAGCACGGCGAGGAAGGCCGCCGGCACGTGCCAGGTGATGATGCGCTGCTGCATCAGCCAGAGCCCGCCGGCGAGGTAGGCGAGCGCGATCCACTCCCAGCCCTTGCCGCCGATGTTGCCGAAAGTGGCGTGCGAGCCGAGCACGCCGGCCACGGTGGCGCGCGCCTCGGGCGTGTGCAGTTGCGTGCGCAGGGCGTCGAGCGGCGTGGCCATGGTGACGGCGTCCTGCGCGGACTGACTTTGCAAGACGACGGCCATCTGCGCGGCGAAATCGGTGAAGCCGACCGCCGGCCACTGCGACATGAGGGCCGGGAAGGCGATGATCGAGACGGCGAAGGCCACCATGGCCGGATTGAACGGGTTCTGGCCGAGGCCGCCGTAGAGGTGCTTGGCGACGACGATGGCGAACAGCGTCGCCGTGACGGTGAGCCACCAGGGCGCGATGGGCGGGAAGGTGAGCGCGATGAGCCAGGCGGTCACTAGGGCGCTGCCGTCGGTGAGGAACAGCGCGACCGGCTTGCCGCGCGCCTTGAGCATGGCGGCTTCGCCGGCCAGCGCCGCGGCGGAGGCCAGCGCGATCTGCACCAGGATCGCCGCGCCGAAGAACCAGACATAGACGGCGATGCCCGGCACGAGCGCGAGCAGCACCTTGAGCATGACGAGGCGGACGCTGATCGGCTGGTGAAGATGTGGCGAAGTGTTCATGTTTTTCAGTTCCCGGTTGCCAGTTGCCAGTTACCAGTTGCTAGTTGCCAGTTACCAGCCGCCTTGCCTTATCCGACAACCGGCAACCGGCAACTGGCAACTGGCAACTGCTCATACAGGTTCCTCCGGCGGCGTCTTCGCCATCTCGCGCACCTGGGCGCGGCGCGCCTCGATCTCGCGGATCTCGGCCTGCTTCTCCGGCGTCAGGTTGTCGACGTTCTTCGGCTGCACGCCCTCCTTCTGCGCCTGGGCGCGGGCGATGGCGGCGGCGATGAGCGCCTTCTTCGCCGCGTCGAGGGGCGGCAGGGCGGGCGCCGCGGCGGGTTTCTCCCCGGCGATGGCCTGGCGTGCGGCGGCGGTCTTGGCGGCGAGGCGCGCGGCCTTCTCCTTCGCCTCGCGCTCGCTGCGCTGGTTGCGGAACTCGAAGCGGCTTCGCGCCGCGTCGGCGGCGGCCTTCTCGCGCTCGAGCGCGCGCATCGAGGTCTTGGCGAAGCGGTAGTAGTCGACCAGGCGGATGTTCGAGGGGCAGACGTAGGCGCAGCAGCCGCACTCGATGCAGTCGAAGATGCCGTATTCCTGCGCCTTGCCGAAATTCCTCGCGCGGGCGAACCAGTACAGCTCGTGCGGCTGCAACTCGGCCGGGCAGGCGCGCGTGCAGGCGCCGCAGCGGATGCAGGGCATCTCCGGCCCGGCATGAGGGAACAGCGCCGGGCTGGCGGCGAGGATGCAGTTGGCCGCCTTGGTGATCGGCAGGTCGGTGCGCGGCAGGGCGAAGCCCATCATCGGGCCGCCCATGATGATGCGGTCGGTGTCGGGCCTGGGCGCCGCCAGCCCGAGCAGGTCGTCGATCGGCGTGCCGATCGGCACCTCCCGGTTGCCCGGCCGTTCGACGTTGCCGGTCAGCGTGACGACGCGCGAGACGAGCGGCTCGCCGTGCGCGATGGCGCGGTGCGTGGCGTAGGCGGTGCCGACGTTGAAGCACTGCACGCCGAACTCGGTGCCGAAGCGGCCGTAGGGGATCTCGATGCCGGTGAGCACGCGGATCAGCTGCTTCTCGCCGCCCGCGGGATAGCGCGTCGGCACCGCCACCACCTCGGCGCCGGCGATGCCGGCGACGGCGGCGCGCATGGCGGCGATGGCCTGCGGCTTGTTGTCCTCGATGCCGACCAGCACGCGCTCGGCCGAGACGATGTGGCGCAGGACGGCGATGCCGTCGGCGATGCCCGCCGCGCGCTCGCGCATGAGCAGGTCGTCGCAGGTGATCCACGGCTCGCATTCGGCGCCGTTGATGACCAGCGTGGCGATGCGCCCGGCGGCGCCCGGCCTGAGCTTGATGTGGCTGGGGAAGGTGGCGCCGCCCAGCCCGACGATGCCGGCGTCGCGCAGGCGGTCGCGCAGGGCGTCGGGGGATTCGGCGCGGTAGTCGACCGGCGCGCGCTCGATCCAGCGTTCCTCGCCGTCCGGCTCGATCACCACGCAGGGAGCGGAAAGGCCGGAGGGATGCGGCAACATGCGCGGTTCCACCGCGAGGACCGTGCCCGACGTGGGTGCGTGCACGGCCGCCGAGAAGTTGCCGTCGGGCGCGCCGACGGTCTCGCCCTTCAGCACCCTCTGCCCGGCCCGCACCAGCGGCAGGGGCGCGGCGCCGGCGCTCTGGCGCAGCGGCACGAAGAGGCGCGCGGAGAGCGGCGCCCGGGCGATGGGCGCCTGCGTCGATTCGTCCTTGTGCGAGGCCGGCTTGACGCCGCCACGGAACTTGAACAGGGCGGCCAGCATCAGGCCGGCTCCGCGACTTTGATCTGTACCACCGGGTACTTCCATTTCCAGGTTTCCACCGTCTCCGCCACCGGCACCAGGGCGATGCAGTCGACCGGGCAGGGCGGCACGCACAGCTCGCAGCCGGTGCACAGCGGCGCGACGATGGTGTGCATCTGCTTGGCGGCGCCGACGATGGCGTCCACCGGGCAGGCCTGGGTGCACAGCGTGCAGCCGATGCAGACCGCCTCGTCGATGAAGGCGACCTGCCTGGGCTTCTCCACGCCGTGCTCGGCGGAGAGCGGCTTGAATTCCTTGCCGAGGAGGTCGGCAAGCTTGCGGATGCCCTCCTCGCCGCCGGGCGGGCACTGGTTGATCTCGGCCTCGCCCTTGGCGATGGCCTGGGCGTAGGGCTTGCAGCCGGGGAAGCCGCACTGGCCGCACTGCGTCTGCGGCAGGATGGCGTCGATCTTGTCCACCAGCGGATCGCCTTTCACCTTGAAGCGGACCGAGGCGAAGCCGAGCGCGGCGCCCAGCGCCAGCGCGATGCCGGCCATGACAAGCAGGGAGCTGACCATCAGTACTTGTCCAGCCCGGCGAAGCCCATGAAGGCGATGCTCATCAGGCCGGCGGTGATCATGGCGATGGCCGTGCCGCGGAAGGGCAGGGGCACGTCGGCGCCTTCGAGCCGTTCGCGCAGGCTGCCGAAGAGCGCCAGCGCCAGCGTGAAGCCGAGCGCGCTGCCGAAGCCGAACAGCAGCGACTCGATCAGGTTGTGCCTGAAGGCGACGTTGAGCAGCGGCACGCCGAGCACGGCGCAGTTGGTGGTGATCAGCGGCAGGTAGATGCCGAGCACCTGGTGCAGCAGCGGGCTCGCCTTCTGGATCGCCATCTCGGTGAGCTGCACCAGCCCGGCGATGACGATGATGAAGGATAGCGTGCGCAGGTATTCGAGGCCGTTCGGCAGCAGCAGGTAGCGGTCGATGAGGTAGGCCGCGCCCGAGGCGACGGTGAGCACGAAGGTGGTGGCCGCACCCATGCCGACGGCGGTTTCCAGTTTCTTCGACACGCCCATGAACGGGCACAGGCCGAGGATGCGGCCGAAGACGACGTTGTTGACGAGAACGGCGCCGATGACGATGAAGAGATAACCGGTCATGTTGGGGGCACGGAGCTAGCCACAAATTATCGCTTTTTGCGCCGCACCCAACAACCCTGCCGGGGTTATAGCCTTATGACTTTTCTGAATTTTGTGCTTTTCAGGCGAGGCAGTCGGCGGGCGGCGTGAAGGGCCGCTTCGTATCCTCGGCGAGGCCGGCGTGCGTCACTTTGCCGCCATGCGCCTGCAGGCCCTCCATGAGTCCGGCGTCCTCGGCGAGGGCACGGCGCAGGCCGAGGTTCGCCAGTCTCAGCGCGTAGGGCAGGGTGGCCTGGGTCAGCGCCTGGGTCGACGTGCGCGCCACCGAAGCCGGCATGTTCGGCACGCAGTAGTGCACGATGCCTTCCTCGACGAAGAGCGGATCGGAGTGCGAGGTCGGCCGCGAGGTCTCGGCGATGCCGCCCTGGTCGATGCCGACGTCGACGATGACCGAGCCGGGGCGCATCTTTCTCAGCAGGGCGCGCGAGATGAACCTGGGCGAGAGCTTGCCGGGGATGAGCACGGCGCCGATGACGAGGTCGGCCTCGGCGATGGCCTGCTCGAGGGAGAGCGGGTCGGCGACGCGCGTGGCGATGCGCCCGCGGTAGATCCTGTCCAGGGCCTCGATCTTGGCGATGCCGCGGTCGAACAGCGTCACCTGCGCGCCCATGCCCACCGCGATCTGCAGGGCATTCGTGCCGACGTTGCCGGCGCCGACGATGACCACCTTGCCCGGCGCCACGCCGGCGACGCCGCCGAGCAGCACGCCCGAGCTGCCGTTGGCCATCTGCAGCGCCCAGGCGCCGACCTGCGGCGCGAGGCGCCCGGCGACGCGCGACATCGGCGCCAGCAGCGGCAGTTCGCCGTGCGCGTCGGTCACGGTCTCGTAGGCGACGCAGGACAGGCCGCAGTCGAGCACGTGTTGCAGCAGGTCGGCATCCGGTGCGAAATGCTGGTAGGCGAAGAGCAGTTGCCCGGGGCGGGTGAGGGCGAACTCGGCCGCCTGCAGCTCCTTCACCTTGATCACCATCTCGGCGCGGCCGTAGGCCTCGGCGGCATCCGCCGCGATGCGCGCGCCGGCGGCGAGATAGTCGGCGTCGGCAAAGCCGATGCGCGCGCCGGCGTTCGCCTGCACCCACACCTCGTGGCCGGCCAGAGTCAGCGCGTGCGCCCCGGCGGGGGTGAGGCCGACGCGGTATTCGTGGTTCTTGATCTCCTTCGGCACGCCGATGCGCATGCTCGCCTTCTCCTCAGAAATCCTTCGTCGCCGCGACGGCTTCCTGCACCAGCGCCGGGCCGCGGTAGACGAGCCCGGTGTAGAGCTGCACGAGTTGCGCGCCGGCCTCCAGCTTGGCGCGCGCGTCCTTGCCGCTCATCACGCCGCCGACGCCGATGAGCGGCACTTCGCCGCCGAGGCGCTGAGCCAGCGCCCGCAGCACGCCGGTGGCCTTGCCGAACAGCGGCGCGCCGGAGAGGCCGCCGGCCTCGTCGGCGTAGGCGAGGTGCTCGACGCCATCGCGCGAGAGCGTGGTGTTGGTGACGATGACGGCCTCGATGCGGTGGCGGCGCAGGGCGTCGGCGATGGACCGGATCTGCGCCTCGTCGAGGTCCGGCGCGATCTTGAGCGCCAGCGGCACGTTGCGGCCGTGCTGCTGGGCGAGCGCCGCCTGCTCGCGCTTGAGGGCGCCGAGCAGGGCGTCGAGCTCGGACTCGCCCTGCAATTGGCGCAGGTTCTGGGTGTTGGGCGAGGAGATGTTCACCGTCACGTAGCTCGCATGCGCATACACCTTGCGCAGGCAGGCGAGGTAGTCGTCGGCAGCGCGCTCGATGGGCGTGTCGAAGTTCTTGCCGATGTTGATGCCGAGGATGCCCCGATAGCCAGACTGCTGCACGTTGGCGACGAGCGCATCGACGCCGTGGTTGTTGAAGCCCATGCGGTTGATGATGGCTTGGCGCAGCGGCAGGCGAAAGAGGCGCGGCTTCGGGTTGCCCGGCTGCGGTCGTGGCGTCACCGTGCCGATCTCGATATGGCCGAAGCCCAGCGCGGCGAGCCCCTCGATGCACTCGCCGTTCTTGTCGAGGCCGGCGGCCAGCCCGATGCGGTTGGGGAAGTCCAGGCCCATGACGTGCGCCGGCTTCGCCTCCGGCGCGTCGCAGGCGACGGGCAGGTGCAGCGCCCGCGCGGCGCGCAGGCTGGCGAGGGTCAGGTCGTGGGCGGTTTCGGCGTCGAGCGCGAAGAGGAAGGGGCGGGCGAACTGATAGAGCATGGCGCGATTCTATCGCATCGCGCCCGCCGCCTATTTCTGGCCGAGGTCGGCGTCGTCGAGCTCGCGCCAGGCGCCGCCGAGGCGCCCCTCGATGGGGCGGAAGCGTGCCTTGTAGGCCATCTTGCGGCTCTCGCGGATCCAGTAGCCGAGGTAGAGGTAGGGCAGGCCGAGCGCGCGGCACTGCGCCACCTGCCAGAGGATGCACCAGGTGCCGTAACTGGCGCCGGGCACGTCCGGGTCGAAGAAGGTGTAGACCGAGGAGAAGCCGTCTGAGAGCAGGTCGACGATGCACACCATGCGCAGCACGCCTTCCTCGCGGAACTCGACGAGCCGGCTGTCGACATGGCTCTGCAGCAGGAAGTGGGCGTACTGCTCGCGGCTGTCCTGGTCCATGCCGCCGCCGGCGTGGCGCGAGGCCTGGTAGCGCTGGTAGAGGGCGTAGTGCTCCTCGCGGAAGGCGAGCGGCAGTTCGCGCGCGACGAGATTGTCGTGGCGCGCCGCGGTGCGGCGCTGGACGCGGCTGGAGGCGAAGCGCGCGACCGGGATGCGCACCGGCACGCAGGCGCGGCAGGCGTCGCAATAAGGCCGGTAGGTGAAAATGCCGCTGCGGCGGAAGCCGGCGTGCACCAGTTCGCTGTAGATGCGCGCGTCGATCAGGTGGCTCGGCGTGGCGACCTGCGAGCGGGCGATGCGCCCGGGCAGGTAGGAGCAGGCGTAGGGCTCCGTGGCGTAGAACTGCAGGAGGGGAAAGGGCAGGTCCTTAAGCAGGCTCATCGTACGTGCGCGCCGAATAAATCCATCGCATCCTCAGCGGGCCACTTGCCGGGCCCCTGGCCTTCCCGGGTCCAGACGGCCAGCCCGCGCAGGAGTTCGCTGCGGCGGATTTCACGCGCGCCGAGCGAGGCGAGATGGGCCGTCTTCATTTGGCAATCTATCACGGCGAATCCGCGCCGTTCAAGGTAGCGCGCCAGGTGGGCCAGCGCGATCTTCGAGGCATCCGTGACGCGCGAGAACATCGACTCGCCGTAGAAGGCGCGGCCGAGCGCCATGCCGTAGAGGCCGCCGGCCAGCTCGCCCCCGATCCAGGTCTCGACCGAATGCGCGTAGCCGAGCTCGTGCAGGCGCAGGTAGGCCTGCTGCATCTCGGGGGTGATCCAGGTGCCGTCCTGCTCCGGGCGAGGCGCGCTGCAGGCGCGGATCACTTCGGCGAAGGCCGTGTCGAGTCGCACCGTGCAGTGCCCGCGCCGCAGCGTCTTCATGAGCGAACGCGAAATCCTCACTTCTGCGGGGAACAGCACCATGCGCGGGTCCGGGCTCCACCAGAGAATGGGTTCCCCCGCGGAATACCAGGGGAAGATGCCGTGGCGGTAGGCGTCGAGCAGGCGCTCGGGCGACAGATCGCCGCCGGCGCAGAGCAGGCCGTTGGGCCGGCGCAGCGCGGTGTCAACCGGCGGAAAGGCCTCTCCGGGCTGGAGCCAGGGGATCATGCATTTCTGAACACGACGACGTGGTCGACGTCGAGGCGGATGCCGATCTTCTCGCCGATGGCGTGGTTGTGGTGGCTCGGCACCAGGGACAGCACGCGTTCCCCGCTGGGCAGCTTCAGGGTGTACAGGAACTCGGCGCCGCGGAAGGCCTTGGCCACGACTTCCGCCTGCGTGGCGGCATCGTCGTCATGCACGATGTCGTCGGGACGCAACAGCACGGCGACGCGGCAGGCCTTGCCGCAGGCGGCGCAGCCGGCGCCGCAATCGGTCGGGATGAGGCCGCTGAGGCGCCCGAGCGCGATCTCCACTTCCCGCGCGTTGAGCACGTCGCCCTGGAGGAACACGCCCTGGCCGACGAAGTCGGCGACGAAGCGGTTGGCCGGGCGGTGGTAGAGGTTGTAGGGCGTGTCCCATTGCTGGATGCGCCCCTCGTGCATGATGCCGATCTCGTCGGCGACGGCGAAGGCCTCGTGCTGGTCGTGGGTGACGAGGATGGCGGTGATGCCCGACTGCTTGAGGATGTCGCGCACCTCGAGCGAGAGGCGCTCGCGCAGGTCGACGTCGAGATTGGAGAAGGGCTCGTCGAGCAGCAGCAGGTCCGGCTTCGGCGCCAGCGCCCGCGCCAGCGCCACGCGCTGCTGCTGGCCGCCGGAGAGTTCGTGCGGATACTTGCCGCCGGCCCCGGCGAGGCCGACGGTCTCGAGCAGTTCCGCCACGCGCGACCGCCGTGCCGTGGCGGCTGACTTTTCCAGGCCGAAGGCGATGTTGTCGGCGACCGTCAGGTGGGGGAAGAGGGCGTAGTCCTGGAACACCATGCCGATGCGCCGCCGCTCAGGCGGCACATGGACGGCGGGGCTGCTCACCGTGGTGCCGTTGATGCGGATATCGCCGCCTTGAATGTGCTCGAAGCCGGCGATGGCGCGCAGCACCGTGGTCTTGCCGCAGCCCGAAGGTCCGAGCAGGCAGCCGATGGCGCCCTGCGCCAGCGCGCAGGACAGGTCCGCGACCACGGCATGGCGGCCGTAGGCGTGGGAGATATGTTCGAGTTCCAGCAGAGGCATGGCGGTCCAATCGATTACAATTCTCATTATGCTTCAGGCAGGGATTCCATGCACACGGCCGCCGCGACAACCTCGTTCCCAGCCCGCAACGACGGCGGCGGCCTGAATCCGCTCGCCTTGTCGGCGCTGGCGGTCGCTGCACTGGTGGCGGCGCCGATCCTCAGCGTCTGGGCCAACCTCCTCGCCGGCGGCACGGGGGAGACCTGGTCGCACCTGGCCGCCACCGTCCTGCCGGAATACGTTGCCAACACCCTCTGGCTCTGCTTCGGCGTCGGTCTCGGCGTCATCGTCGTCGGCGTGTCCACGGCCTGGCTGGTGACCATGCACGAATTTCCCGGCCGGCGCCTGTTCGAATGGGCGCTGGTGCTGCCACTGGCCGTGCCGGCCTACGTCATGGCCTACACCTACACCGACCTGCTGCAGTTCGTCGGGCCGGTGCAGACCTGGCTGCGCGAGAGCTTCGGCTGGGGCAAGAACGACTACTGGTTTCCCGACGTGCGCTCGACGGGCGGCGCCGTCGCCATGTTCACCTTCGTGCTGTATCCCTACGTCTACCTGCTGGCGCGCACGGCCTTCCTCGAGCGCGCCAGCGGCATGCTGGAGGTCGGGCGTTCGCTCGGCCTTTCCGCCTGGGGCAGTTTTTTCCGCATCTCGCTGCCGCTGGCGCGGCCGGCGGTCGCGGCGGGCGCCGCGCTGGCCCTGATGGAGACGCTGGCCGACTACGGCACGGTGGCCTACTTCGCCGTGCCGACGTTCACCACGGGCATCTACCGCGCCTGGTTTTCGCTCGGCGACCGCGCTGCCGCCGCGCAGCTCTCCGCCGCGCTGCTCGGCTTCGTCATCCTCGTGCTGCTGCTGGAACGCACCAGCCGCGGCCGGGCGCGCTTCCACAACACGACGGGACGCAACCGGCCCCAGCCCGGACAGCGCCTGTCCGGCGTGCATGCGGCCGGCGCCTTGCTGGCCTGCATGCTGCCGCTCGCCATCGGCTTCCTGCTGCCGGCGGGCATCCTGCTGCACATGGCCTTGACCGAGGGAGATGCCCAGTTCGGCGCGCGCTTCCTGAGGCTGGCCGGCAACAGCTTCACCCTGGCGGGACTGAGCGCGGTGCTCGCCGTCGGGTTCGCCCTGCTGCTCGCCTATGCGGCGCGCCTTTCCCGCGCACGCTGGCCGCACTGGATGAACCGCATCGTCGGCCTCGGCTATGCCGTGCCCGGCTCGGTGATCGCCGTCGGCGTGCTGATTCCGGTGACACGGCTGGACAGTTGGCTGGCGCAGTGGGTCGCCTCGTGGTCGGGCACCAGTCCCGGCCTCCTCCTGACCGGGGGCATCGCCGCCCTGGTGTATGCCTATCTGGTGCGCTTTCTCGCCATCGCCTTGCAGACGGTGGAGACGAGCCTGGCGAAGATCACGCCGAGCATGGACGATGCGGCGCGCTCGCTGGGCTGCGGGCAGGGGGCGGCGCTGAAGCGCGTGCATCTGCCGCTGCTGCGCGGCAGCCTGCTGACGGCGGGACTGCTGGTGTTCGTGGATGTGATGAAGGAACTGCCGGCGACGTTGGTGATGCGGCCCTTCAATTTCGACACGCTGGCGACGCAGGCCTACACGCTGGCGTCGGATGAAAGGCTGGCGGAAGCGTCTACCGCCGCGCTGGCGATCGTCGCGGTGGGCGTCCTGCCGCTGATCGCGGTGTCGCGGCAGATAGCGAAGGGCAGTACGAAAACCGCTTCCTGCTAGCCCCAGATGACGCGCCAGCCCTTGCGCTCGAGATAGCGCGAGACTTCATGGTAGGGCTTGCCGATCATCCAGTGCAGCACCGGTCCGGCGCTGATGCAGGTCCACTTCGAGCCCCGCTTGCGCCAGAGGGCTTCGTCGTGGAAGGTGGGGGCCGTCACTTTCATGACCTTGCCGTGAATCGTCGCAGCCATGGTCAATCTCCGTGTTGTCCTTATATTTGTATTCAGTAGTGTCCCAACGTTAATCGAACAAGATCAGCTGGTTGGGGTTTTCCAGTAGATCTGGCGCAGGCGGAATACGGGCAAGTAGCTGATCCAGCGGGATTCGCTCGAACATGGTGAGGCTGAGGATTTGTAGGATTTCGTAGAGCGAGGCGGAGAGCGTCAGCCGCTTCTTGAGGATGGCAACGAGCACATAGACCGAGACGGCGATCCAGATCTGGGATTTCACCGCGTTCTCCGAGGTGCCGAAGAAGGACTTGATACGCAGATGCTGCTTGATCCACTTGAAGAACAACTCGATCTGCCAGCGGCAGCGATACAGCTCGGCGATGGTTCGCGCCGGCAGGTCGGTATTGTTCGTCAGAAAGACCAGCGTCTTGCCCTCGGCATCCTTGACGCGGATGCGGCGCAACGGCGTCGGATAGCCCTGCGCCGAGTAGAAGCCGGTCAGCGTGCCGATCTGGTCGCAGATGATGCCGCCCGTCCGATCCGATTCCCGGGAATAGCGGCGTTGGAAGCGCAAGTTCGCTTTGGCGCGGATGACGAAGAAACTGCCGGCCTGGTGCAGACGATGCAGTTGCTCGAAGTCGATGTAGCCGCGATCCATCACGTAGAAGGCACCAGCCTCCGGCACCAGCATGTCGAAGATATTGACCTCGTGCCACTTGCCGTCGCTGATGTGGATGAAACTCGGAATGCTGCCCCTGAGGTCGAGCAGCGTATGCATCTTCACCGCCGCCTTGGTGGAGCGGAACGGCGCCCAGGGAAACACCGACAGGCACAGGTCGATGGTCGTGGCATCCAGGGCATACACCGTATTGGCCAGATCGACGCCAAAGGGTTCGTCGGAATACAGCTTGCGCGCAATGCTGATCAGGCTCTGGGCCAGATCGGCATAGATACGCCAGTCGCGCACCGCGTTGGCGTTGGCCAAGGTGTTTCTGGCCACCGTGCTGCGAAAGCCCATGTGGTAGAGCTTCGCCGTCTGACTGCGCAGGCAGGCTTCGATGTCGCGCAGGCTCTCCCGGTAGGTCAGTTGTGCGAAGGCCATGCACAGGTACTGATCGAGACAGCTGAAGTGCTTGACCTTGTGTTCCCCGTTGTAGCGGGCGACACAGCAGCGAAAGGTGGTCAGCGGCAGGTGTGCCATGACCTGCGCGAAGACGAGTTTGCCCGTGTTCATGAACGAGGCCCGCAGTCCGGTGGAAAGAACCGGAAATGCTACGGACAGTGTTCAAATCGAGACCAGCCTCAAACACGGAATATTCTCTTTCCTTCAACTTGTTATACGACCCCAGCGTGAGAACGTTGGGACACTACTGATTTGTATTAACGGGTGAGACGGCGATTTTCAATAGTCGGTTCTAGGCTTTTCCCCCTAAAATTTTTCAATTGCTTCAGCTGCTTGCATTTACACATCAGATTAATCATGGGGTTGTGGAACGTGCTTCGAGTCGTTTCCGAACAGGCAAAAAATCGGGCACGCGAGGTGCCCGATCGGCCTTGTAGGAATCCGTCCTACAAATTCATCGCCATCCGGCGCGATCGAAAATCTTCTGCGCGGTCGCGGTGTTCTTCGACAGGGTGCCGACGTTCAGGCTGTCGGCCTTGAAACTGCCGAGGGATTCCAGGGCGGGGTTCTTCGCCGCCGCGCTTTTCACCACCGGCCATTCGTTGTTGCCGTTGGCGAAATAGGCCTGCGCCTCGTCGTCGGCGAGGTACTCGAGGAACAGCACCGCCGCCTCCTTGTGCGGGGCGGTCTTCAGCAGGCCGCCGCCGGATACGTTGATGTGCGTGCCGAAACTCTTCTGGTTCGGCCAGACGACGCCGACCTTCTCCATGGCCTGCCTGTCGGCCGGCTTGTCCGAGCGCAGCAGTCGGGCGATGTAATAGGTATTGGAAATCGTCACTCCGCACTCGCCGGCGGCCACCGCCCGGATCTGGTCGGTATCGCCTCCCTTGGGCGCACGGGCGAAGTTGGCGACGAGGCCCTTCGCCCATTCCTCGGTCTTCTGCTCGCCCAGATGATGGATCAGGGCCGAGCCGAGGGAGAGGTTGTAGGGGTGGGCGCCGGAGCGCACGCAGACCTTGCCTTTCAGTTTCGGATTGGCCAGGTCCTCGTAGTTGCGCACGTCGTCGGGATTCACCGCCGCCTTGTTGTAGAGGATGACCCGGGCGCGGGTGGAGAAGGCGAACCAGTCGGTCGAACGCAAATGGGCAGGGATGCGCTCTTCGAGGCGCTTCGACTTCACCGCAGCGAACAGGCCGAGGGCATCGGCCTGGGCCAGGCGGGCCGCATCGACCGTGATGAAGACGTCGGCCGGACTGTTGGCACCCTCGTTCTTGATGCGTTCGAGCAGTTCGTCCTCCTTGCCTTCGATGCGGTTGATCCTGATGCCGGTCTGGCGCGTGAAATTCGAGTACAGCGCCTCGTCCGTCTGGTAGTGGCGCGCCGAGTAGAGATTGAGGACTTTTTCCTGCGCCAGGGCAGGCGAGCCGAGGAGGGTTGCGGCGGCGAACCAGATCAGGTGGATGGGGGGCATGACGACTCCGATACGTTGAGAATGGCCGCAATGATAGCAAGAACACTCGCTGAATGCAAATAATTCGCATTAACTTTAAGTCGAAAAGATCGATTCGGTAGAATCCGGGCTCCGTTCATCGAGGGTTTGCCATGTCGCGCCTGCTGCTGCTCCTGTCCGTTTTCTTCCTGTCCGCCTGCGCGACCGCGCCGAAGCCGGTCCCCCTGGCCAAACCGGCACCGAAAATCGCGTTGGTTCTGGGAGGTGGCGCCGCCCGCGGCTTCGCCCACATCGGCGTGATCAAGGCCCTCGAGGCGCAGGGCATCGTGCCGGACATCGTGGTCGGGACGAGCGCCGGCTCGGTTGTCGGCGCGCTCTATGCAGGCGGCCACGGCGGTTTCGACTTGCAGAAGCTCGCCCTCCAGATGGACGAGAGCCAGGTCTCGGACTGGACGCTGCCGGACCGCGGCGTGATCAAGGGCGAGGCCCTGCAAAACTTCATCAACCGGACGCTGAACAACGCGCCCCTGGAAAGGCTAGGCAAACCCTTCGGCGTGGTAGCAACCGATCTCGCGAGCGGGGAGCCGATCGTGTTCCGCACGGGCAATGCCGGCATGGCGGTGCGGGCCTCGAGCAGCGTGCCGGGAGTGTTTCAGCCGGTGGCGATCAATGGCCGCGAGTACGTCGATGGCGGGCTGGTGTCGCCCGTGCCGGTGCGGGCGGCGAAGGCCATGGGGGCCGATTTCGTCATTGCCGTCGATATTTCCGCCAAGCCGGCGCACGGCCGGACACAAAGTTCGCTGGAAGTCCTCCTGCAGACCTTCGCCATCATGGGGCAGTCGATCAGCAAATATGAACTGGCTGAGGCGGACATCGTGATCCGTCCGCACACGCCCGAGATCAGGGCGACCGATTTCCAGGGCAGGCACCTGGCGGTGCTGGAAGGGGAGAAGGCGGTGGCGGCCCAATTGGCCGACCTGCGGGCAAAGCTGGCCCGTGTGCGGGATCGTTAGGGTTTAGTTCGAAGCGGTTTCGTTCGAGTCGGCCGCCGCGATGCGCCGGGCGCCGTTGAAGCGCTTGGTCCAGTAGCGCTGCCGCATGTCTTCCACGCGCACCTCGCCGCCGGTGGCGGGGGCATGAACGAATCGGTGCTCGCCCAGATAGATGCCGACGTGGGAGAAGCCCCGGCGCAGGGTGTTGAAGAAGACAAGATCTCCCGGCTGCAGATCATTCCGCTGAACGGTTTCGCCCACGCGGCTGATGTCGCGCGAGGTGCGCGGCAGGGCCAGGCCGAGGGATTCGCGGAAGACGTGCCTGACCAGCCCGCTGCAATCGAATCCGGTTTCAGGAGATTCGCCTCCGCGCCGATAATGTATGCCAACGAAGGACAGGGCGTGCATGACCAGTTCCTGGGCATTATTGGCGTACCGGCTGAAAAAGGAAGCATCCTCCCCGCTGGGCGCGGTTTCGGAGGCGAAGCTGCCCGTCGAAACGATGGCCAGGCCGATCGAAAAAACAATATGCCGATAATTCATGGACTTGAATATAACCGGGCGAGCCGGCGTTGTAAAGCCCGAACATGCCTTTCGACATGAGGAGTTTTTTGCAGGCTTTTGACGATTAAAGAAAAATCATTTCTTTTAAGTATAATCGGATCACCCTAGGCAAATTCATTCGATATCACAGGAGAGTCCAGTGGACCCCTTCAAGGCTTATCTGATCGACCAGAAGGAAGGCAAGGTATGCGCCGGCTTCACCCAGTTCACCGAGGATAGGCTGGACAAGGGCGAGGTCATGCTGCGGGTGGCCTATTCCAGCGTGAATTACAAGGACGCCCTGGCGGCCACGGGGGCGGGCAGGATCATTCGCCGTTTCCCCTGCATCGGCGGCATCGACATGGCGGGCAGGGTAGTGGCGAGCGGCGATCCGCGCTTCAAGCCGGGCGACGAGGTGATCGCCACCAGCTACGACATCGGCGTCGCCCACCATGGCGGCTATGCCGAATACGGCCGCGTACCGGCCGACTGGGTTGTGCCCCTGCCCAAGGGGCTGACCCTGCACGAGGCCATGGCGCTGGGCACCGCCGGCTATACGGCCGCGCTGGGCATCGTGCGCATGGAGGAAAACGGCCTCAGGCCGGAAAACGGCAAGGTCATCGTCAGCGGCGCCACCGGCGGCGTCGGCAGCATCGCCATCGACATCCTGGCGCGGTTGGGCTACGAGGTGGTGGCCCTGACCGGCAAGGAAAGCCAGGCCGATTACCTCAAGGGGCTGGGCGCGAAGGAAGTCATGCTGCGCGCCAGCCTGGATCTGGCCAGGATCAAGCCGCTCGACAAGACGCTGTGGGCCGGAGCGGTGGACAACCTCGGCGGCGAGGTGCTGGCCTGGATGGCCAGCACCATGCAGCAGAACGGCACCATCGCCAGCATCGGCCTCGCCGCCAGCATGAGCCTGAACACCACGGTGGCGCCTTTCATCCTGCGCGGCGCCAGTCTGCTCGGCATCGACTCCGGCTACACGGCCATGCCCCTGCGCCGCCGCGTCTGGGAGCGGCTCGCCGGCGACATGAAGCCGGCCCATCTGGCGGGCATGACGCGCACCGTCCGGCTGGACGATCTGCCGCCCGTCTTCGACGAATTCATCAAGGGACAGGCGCACGGCCGCGTCGTGGTGGACTGCGCCTGACGATCATGAGCGACACCGCGCCCTCCGCCTTGCCCCGTGTGCTGATCATCGACGATTCGCGCATGGTGCGCGCCACCATCATCAAGCACATCAAGGGCCGTTTCGATGTGCGGGAGGAGGGCGACGGCGAGGCGGGCTGGCAGACCCTGATGGTGGACCCGGGCATCCAGGTCCTGATCTCCGATCTCAGCATGCCGAAGCTGGATGGCTATGGCCTGTTGCAGCGCATCCGCGAGTCGAAGATCGCGCGCATCCGCGAGATGCCGGTGATCATGATCTCGGGCGACGAGGACGAGTCGGCGCGCAACCGCGCCAAGGAACTCGGCGCCACGGACTTCATCACCAAGGGCATCGGCACGGTCGAACTGCTGGCGCGCCTCGACGCGCTGGTGAAGCTGGCGCAGACCCGCAGCGAGATCGAGGCCATGTCGAAGCAGGTCTTGGTCGACCCGGAATCCGGGCTGCCGACCGAGGAATACCTCAAGCAGCAGGGTCGCCAGGCGCTGGCCCTGGCGCAGCGCCATGGCGGCGAGATCAGCGTCATCGTGGTCGAGATCGACCGGTTCGGCGAGCTGGCTGCCCGCTTCGGACAGGCGATCGGCGACCAGTTGATCAAGCAGTTTCGCGCCGTGCTGTCCAAGCGCGTGCGCCTGGAAGACACGGTGTCGCAGACAGGGCCGGCGCAATTCACCGTCGTCTGCCCCGGCATCGGTCTCGAGGATGCCAAGGCCTTCGCCAAGCGTCTGGACAGCACCATCCGCAACGCCACCATCAGCTATCGCGGCGAGCGGGTCGAGATCGGTCTGAAGTTCGGCCTGGCCAACAGCCGCGACGATGAGTGGCAGACCATGACGCATCTCCTGCAATTGGCCGAAGGGCGGGCGACGGAGGAAGAGGGCCTGGCGGCGGAGCCGGTCGCGGCCGAAGCGGAACCGCCCCTGCCGGGGCTGGGGGTGGAGGATGCGCTGGCCCTGTATCACGCGGGCAACGTCGAGGGCCTGCTGCCGCACCTGCCTCAACTGGCCGCCCAGCTCATGCCCCTGCTCAAGCTCATCGATGCCGAACTCAGGCTCGGCATGAAGCCGGAAGAGGCCGAGGCGAAGCTGAACAAGCTCGGTTGAGGCGTCAGCCTTTTACGACCGGGATCTTGCCGATCCGGGCCTGCCATTCGAGCGGGCCGGTCTGGTGCACCGAAGTCCCCTTCGAATCGACCGCCACGGTCACCGGCATGTCCTTCACCTCGAACTCGTAGATGGCCTCCATGCCGAGGTCGTCGAACGCCGCCACGCGCGCGCCGCGGATGGCCTTCGAAACGAGATAGGCTGCGCCGCCGACGGCCATCAGGTACACCGCCCTGTTGTCGCGGATCGCCTCGATGGCGGCGGGGCCGCGCTCGGCCTTGCCGACCATGCCGAGGAGTCCCGTCTGCTCGAGCATCTGGCGGGTGAACTTGTCCATGCGGGTGGCGGTGGTGGGGCCGGCGGGGCCGACCACCTCGTCGCGCACCGGATCGACCGGACCGACGTAGTAGATGAAGCGGTCGGTGAAGTCCACCGGCAGCTTCTCGCCCTTGTTGAGCATGTCGACCATGCGCTTGTGGGCGGCGTCGCGGCCGGTGAGCAGCTTGCCGTTGAGCAGCAGCACGTCGCCCGGCTGCCAGCCTGCCACCTCTTCGCGCGTCACCGTGTCGAGATTCACGCGCCTGCCCTTGCCGGCGTCGTAGGCGAGCTTCGGCCAGTCCTCCAGGCTGGGCGGATCGAGCTTCGCCGGGCCGGAGCCGTCGAGATGGAAATGCGCATGGCGGGTGGCCGCGCAGTTGGGGATCATCGCCACCGGCAGCGAGGCGGCATGCGTCGGGTAATCGAGGATCTTGACGTCGAGCACGGTGGTGAGGCCGCCGAGGCCCTGGGCGCCGATGCCGAGGGCGTTCACCTTCTCGTAGAGCTCCAGTCGCAGCTCCTCGATGCGGTTTTTCGGCCCGCGGGCGATCAGCTCGTGGATGTCCACCGGCGCCATCAGCGACTCCTTGGCCAGCAGCATGGCCTTCTCCGGCGTGCCGCCGATGCCCAGCCCGAGGATGCCGGGCGGGCACCAGCCGGCGCCCATGGTCGGCACCGTCTTCAGCACCCAGTCGACGATCGAGTCGGAGGGGTTGAGGGCGTAGAACTTCGACTTGTTCTCCGAGCCGCCGCCCTTGGCCGCGCAGATCACCTCGACGTGGTCGCCCGGCACGATCTCGGTGTGCACCACCGCCGGCGTGTTGTCCTTCGAATTCGTGCGCGCGCCGGCGGGGTCGAGCAGCACCGAGGCGCGCAGCTTGTTGTCCGGGTTGTTGTAGGCGCGGCGCACGCCTTCGTCGACCATCTGCTGCACGCTCAGGCTGGCATCCCACCTGGCGTTCATGCCGACCTTGAGGAAGACCACCGCGATGCCGGTGTCCTGGCAGATGGGGCGGTGACCCTCGGCGCACATGCGCGAGTTGATGAGGATCTGGGCGATGGCGTCGCGGGCGGCCGGGCTTTGCTCGCGCTCGTAGGCGGCGGCCAGCGCCTTGATGTAGTCGGCCGGGTGGTAGTAGCTGATGTACTGGAAGGCGTCGGCGATGCTCTGGATGAAGTCTTCCTGTCGGATGGTAGCCATGCGCGGTTTTTCAGTGCTTTTTCGCCATCATGAGCGAACTGGTCATGATCTTGTCGGTCCAGGCCATGGTCACCGCCGAGACGAGAAAGGTGACGTGGATCACCACCTGCCACAGGATGGCGCGGTCGTCCATGTTGGCCGCGTTGATGAAGGTCTTCAGGAGATGGATCGACGAGATGTTGATGATGGCGGTCGACAGCTTGATCTTCAGCACCCCGGCGTTGACGTGGGAGAGCCATTCCGGCTGGTCGGGGTGGCCTTCCAGGTCGAGGCGCGAGACGAAGGTCTCGTAGCCGCCGATGATGACCATGATCAGCAGGTTGGCGATCATCACCACGTCGATCAGTCCCAGCACGATGAGCATCACGTCGGTGTCGGTCAGGCTGCCGACTTTCCCGACGAGGTGGCTCAGTTCGACCATGAACTGATAGACATAGACGCCCTGGGCGATGATCAGGCCGATGTAAAGCGGGGCCTGCAGCCAGCGGCTCCAGAAGATGAAGCCCTCCATGGCCTTGACCGAACGGTTGGTGATTTTTTCCATGACTCGGGGATCGGGATGAATTGGCAAAATTCTAGCATTCATGCTGCGATGCGGCGTGGGTGGGCTGGAAGGATCGTGTAAGAAGGACGTAAGCTTTTGTCTATAAATTACATCTTTCGCTAAAATGGCTTGCTTGATGCGGCACGGCCGCCGCCGGGCGCGCTACGGCAGCTATCCGGGCTGCCCCCTTTGACCCCAGTTCTTGCTAGAGGAGAGGTTTAGATGTCGTCCACCATCGAATCGGTCTTGCACGAAACGCGCGTTTTTCCCCCGGCACCCGATGTCGTCGCCCAGGCGAACGTTTCGGGCATGGAGGCCTACAAGGAACTGTACGCCAAGAGCGAGAAGGACTACGAGGGGTTCTGGGGCAAGATCGCCCGCGACAACCTGATCTGGCACAAGCAGTTCACCAAGGTGCTGAACGAGACCAATGCGCCGTTCTACACCTGGTACGAGGACGGCGAGTTGAACGTCTCCTACAACTGCCTCGACCGCCATCTCGAATCCAAGCCGCACAAGACCGCCATCATCTTCGAGGCCGACAACGGCCAGGTCACCAAGATCACCTACAAGGAGCTCTATCACCGCGTCTGCCGCTTCGCCAACGGCCTGAAGAAGCTCGGCATGCAGAAGGGCGACCGCGTACTCATCTACCTGCCGATGTCGATCGAGGCCGTCGTGGCCATGCAGGCCTGCGCCCGCATCGGCGCCATCCATTCGGTGGTGTTCGGCGGCTTCTCGGCGAAGAGCGTGCAGGAACGCATCATCGACGCCAAGGCGCGCCTGGTCATCACCGCCGACGGCCAGTATCGCGGCGGCAAGGAAATGGCGCTCAAGCCAGCCGTGGACGAGGCGCTCGGCATGGGCGGCTGCGGCTCCATCGAGAAAGTGGTGGTCTACAAGCGCACTGGCGGCGAGGTGACCTGGAACGCCGCGCACGACATCTGGTGGCATGACCTCGAGGAGGGGCTCTCCGAAGAGTGCCCGCCCACCTACGTCGGCGCCGAGCACCCGCTGTTCATCCTGTACACCTCCGGCTCGACCGGCAAGCCGAAGGGCGTGCAGCACTCGAGCGGCGGCTACCTGCTCGGCGCCGTCATGAGCATGAAGTGGGTGTTCGACATCAAGTCGAACGACGTCTTCTGGTGCACCGCCGACGTCGGCTGGGTCACCGGCCACACCTACGTCTGCTACGGGCCGCTGGCCATGGGCGCCACCGAGGTGATCTTCGAGGGCGTGCCGACCTATCCGGACGCCGGCCGGTTCTGGCGCATGATTCAGGACCACAAAGTCAGCATCTTCTACACGGCGCCGACGGCGATCCGCTCCCTCATCAAGGCCGGCGCCGACCAGCCGAAGAACTACAACCTCTCCAGCCTGCGCATCCTCGGCACGGTGGGCGAGCCGATCAACCCGGAAGCCTGGATGTGGTACTACAACACGGTCGGCCAGGCGCGCTGCCCGATCGTGGACACCTGGTGGCAGACCGAGACCGGCGGCCACATGATCTCGCCGCTGCCGGGCGCCACGCCGCTGAAGCCGGGCTCGTGCACCCTGCCGCTGCCGGGCATCATGGCGGCCATCGTCGACGAGACCGGCGCCGACGTCGAGCTCGGCAAGGGCGGCTTCCTCGTCATCAAGAAGCCGTGGCCGTCGATGATCCGCACCATCTGGGGCGATCCGGACCGCTTCAAGAAGTCCTACTACCCGGACGATTTCGGCGGCAAGTACTACCTGGCCGGCGACGGCGCCAACCGCGACCTGGACGGCTATTTCTGGATCATGGGCCGCATCGACGACGTGCTCAACGTCTCCGGCCACCGCCTCGGCACCATGGAGATCGAGTCGGCCCTGGTGGCCCACCCGCTGGTGGCGGAAGCGGCCGTGGTGGGCCGGCCCGACGACCTGACCGGCGAGGCGGTCAGCGCCTTCGTCGTGCTCAAGCAGGCCCGACCGACCGGCGCCGACGCCAAGAAGATCGCCGACGAGCTGCGCGCCCATGTCGCCAAGGAGATCGGCGCCATCGCCAAGCCGAAGGACATCCGCTTCGGCGACAACCTGCCCAAGACGCGCTCCGGCAAGATCATGCGCCGCCTGCTGCGCGCGATCGCCAAGGGGGAGGAGATCACCCAGGACATCACCACGCTGGAAAACCCGGCCATCCTGCAGCAGCTGAAGGAGCCGGCGGCCTGATTCCCGGCCCGCGGTCGTGAAAAGGGCGTCGCAGGACGCCCTTTTTTTCGTCAAGATATAATCGGGCTGGCATCCATGCGGAGGGTCCGGCCATGATGAAACGCTCCATCGTCACGGGGCAGCGCCTGGTGGCAGCATTCCTGCTGGGTTGCGTGCTGTTCAACTATCCGCTGATCGCCCTCTTCAACAAGCCGGGCGAAGTCTTCGGCATTCCCCTCCTGTACTTTTACCTCTTTGGCGCCTGGGCGCTGCTGATCGGCCTGATGGTCTGGGCCATCGAACGCAGGAAGGAATAGGGGCGGCGATGCTCCAGGGATGGGTGATTGCCAGCATCTCCTTCGCCTACCTCGGCGTGCTCTTCGCCATCGCCTATTTCGGCGACAAGCGGGCGGATGCCGGGCGTTCGATCATCGCCAATCCGACCATCTACGCGCTGTCCCTGGCGGTCTACTGCACGACCTGGACCTTCTACGGCAGCGTCGGCCGGGCCGCGTCGACCGGCATCGGCTTCCTGCCCATCTACCTGGGGCCGACGCTGATGGCCGGGCTGTGGTGGTTCGTCATGCTGAAGATCATCCGCATCAGCAAGGCCAACCGCATCACCTCGATCGCCGACTTCGTCTCCTCGCGCTACGGCAAGAGCCAGCTCCTCGGCGGGCTGGTGACGATCATCGCCGTCGTCGGCATCATTCCCTACATCTCCCTGCAGCTGAAGGCGATCTCGAACAGCTTCACCATCCTGCTGCACTATCCCGAGATCGTCATGCCGGCCCGCGCCGAGGCGCTGCCGCTGCTGCAGGACAGCGCCCTCTACATCGCCCTGATCCTGGCGGCCTTCACCATCCTGTTCGGCACGCGCCATCTCGATGCCACCGAGCGTCACGAGGGCATGGTGGCGGCCATCGCCTTCGAGTCGATCGTCAAGCTGATCGCCTTCATCGCCGTCGGGGCGTTCGTCACCTTCGGCATCTACAACGGCTTCGGCGACATCTTCGACCGGGCGGAAGCGGTGCCGAAGCTGAAGGCGTTGATGACGGTCTCCGACACCGGCGCCAGCTACGGCAGCTGGTGGTCGCTGACCTTCCTGTCGATGCTGTCGATCATGTTCCTGCCGCGGCAGTTCCAGATCTCGGTGGTCGAGAACGTCAACGAGCGCCACCTGACGCGCGCCATCTGGCTGTTTCCGCTCTACCTGCTGCTGATCAACATCTTCGTGCTGCCGATCGCCGTCGGCGGCCTGCTGCATTTCCCCGATGGCAGCGTGGATGCGGACACCTTCGTGCTGACCCTGCCGATGGCCGAACGGCAGGAGGCCCTGGCGCTGCTGGTCTACATCGGCGGCCTGTCCGCCGGCACCGGCATGGTGATCGTCGAAACGATTGCCTTGTCGACCATGGTCTGCAACGACCTGGTGATGCCGGTGCTGCTGCGCTGGAAGGCCCTGCGGTTGCAAGAGGAGCACGACCTGTCCGGCCTGCTGCTGTCGATCCGCCGCTGGGCGATCGCGGTCATCCTGTTGCTCGGCTACGTCTATTTCCGCGCCGCCGGCGAGGCCTATGCCCTGGTCGGCATCGGGCTGATCTCCTTCGCCGCCGTGGCGCAGTTTGCCCCCGCCATCATCGGCGGCATCTACTGGAAGGGCGGCACGCGCCGGGGCGCCATGGCGGGCCTGACCGCCGGCTTCGCCGTGTGGACCTACACGCTGCTGCTGCCGTCCTTCGCCAAGTCGGGCTGGCTGTCGCTGGATTTCATCAGCGAGGGCCTGTTCGGCATCGGCCTGCTCAAGCCGCAGCAGCTCTTCGGTCTGAGCGGGCTGGGCGAGATCCCGCACAGCCTGTTCTGGAGCATGCTGGCCAACATCGGCTGCTACGTCGCGTTTTCCCTGCACAGGCGGCCGGACGTGGTGGAAGCGAGCCAGGGCACGCTGTTCGTCGACGCCTTCCGCAATACCGAAAGTGCCGCGGGATCGCGCTTCTGGCGCGGCAGCGCCCAAGTGCATGACCTGCTGCCGCTGATCGGCCGTTTCCTCGGGCCGGAGCGCGCGCGGGACGCCTTTCTCGCCTACGCGCGGCGGCGCGGTCTCGCCTCGATCGACGCGCTGGAGGCCAATGCCGACCTGGTGCATTTCGCCGAAACCCTGCTGGCGGGCGCCATCGGCGGCGCCTCGGCGCGGGTCATGGTGGCCTCGGTGGTCAAGGAGGAGCCGCTCGGGATCGATGAGGTGATGAACATCCTCGACGAGGCCTCGCAGGTGCGCGCCTACTCGAAACAGCTCGAGCAGAAGTCGCGCGAGCTGGAAGCGGCGACGGCAGGGCTGCGCGCCGCCAACGAGCGCCTGAAGGAGCTCGACCGCATGAAGGACGACTTCATGTCGACCGTGACGCACGAACTGCGCACGCCGCTGACCTCGATCCGCGCCTTTTCCGAAATCCTGTTCGAGGACCCCAAGACCGACCTGACCGACCGCCGCAAGTTCCTCGCCATCATCGTCAAGGAGACCGAGCGCCTGACGCGCCTGATCAACCAGGTGCTCGACATGGCGAAGATCGAATCGGGCAATGCCGAGTGGCACACCGCCGATGTGGGCCTGCGCGAAATCATCGAGGAATCCATCGCCGCGACCTCCTCCCTGTTCGCCGACAAGCAGGTGGCGCTCGACATGGCCCTGGCCGGGGAGGTGCCGATGGTGCGGGCGGATCGAGATCGCTTGATCCAGGTCATGCTTAACCTGCTCTCGAATGCGGTCAAATTCTGCAAGGAGGGCGCGGGGCGCGTGACCGTGCGGCTCGGGGTGGATGGCAGCACCGTCAGGGTGGACGTCGCGGACAACGGGCCGGGCATCAGCGAGGCGGACCAGCACACCATTTTCGAGAAATTCCGCCAGGTCGGCGACACCATGACCGCCAAGCCGCAGGGCACCGGTCTCGGCCTGCCGATCAGCCGGCAGATCATCGAGCATTTCGGCGGTCGGCTGTGGGTGAAGAGCGGCACGGGGCAGGGGGCGACCTTCTCGTTTTCCCTGCCCATGAACCGTGAGGCAAACGAGCATCATGAGGAGAGAAAGGCAAAATGACAAAACGCATACTGATCGTCGACGACGAACCGAACATCGTGGTATCCCTCGAGTTCCTCATGAAGCGGGAAGGTTTCGACGTCGCCGTGGCGGCGGACGGCGAGGCGGCCCTGAAGTCGGTCGAGGAGAAAAGGCCCGACCTGGTGCTGCTCGACATCATGCTGCCCAAGAAGAACGGCTTCGAGGTGTGCCAGACCATCCGCGCCAACCCCGAGTGGCAATCGGTGAAGATCGTCATGCTGACGGCGAAGGGGCGCGACACCGAGGTCGCCAAGGGGACCGCGCTCGGCGCGGACGCCTACATGACCAAGCCGTTCTCGACCAAGGACCTGATCGCCCAGGTGCGGCAGATGCTGGACGCGGCCTAGGCCTCGATGCAGGGTTCATCCGTCAAACTCAAGCTGGTGCTCGTCCTCGGCGGGCTCTACCTCCTGCTGGTGGTGCTGTTCAGCGCGCTGGGGGTCGTGCTCTGGGCCGACATGAAGGAGCACGAGCGGCTGGCCTTCGTCGGCATCCTGATGTCGCGCATCGAACTGTCCATCTTCATCATCCTCATCGCCTGGTTCGTGCTCGGCCTCATCGTCAGCGCCATCTACCGCGCCTACGCACTGGCGCCGCTTGCCCTGCGCGAGCAGGCCCAGGTCATGGTCGGCTCGAATCCCGGACTGCGCCTGCAGGAAATCGGCGCCCCGGAAATCCGCACCCTGGCGCAGGTGGTGAACGCGCTGGCCGAGCAGCGCGAGTCCCTGCAGCGCGACGTCGAGGCGCGCATCCGCGAGGCGAAAACCTCGATCGAGGAGGAGAAGAACCGCCTGGCGGCGCTCATGTCCGAGCTGACGCAGAGCGTCGTGGTGTGCAACCTCGACGGTCGCATCCTGCTCTACAACAACCGCGCCCGCCTCCAGTTCAAGGCGCTGGCGGAGGGCGAGCCGGCGGCCGCCGGCAGTGCGCTGATCGGGCTCGGCCGCTCGATCTTCGCCGTGCTCGAGCGCAACCTGATCACCCATGCGCTGGAAAGCATCCAGCAGCGGCTGGCGCGCGGCAGCCAGCAGCCGCTGGCGAATTTCGTCACCGCCAGCCGCGCCGGCCAGCTCATCCGCGTGCAGATGGCACCGGTGCGCGGCGCCGCGCGCGAGAGCGCGCCGGACGACGGGCGGGAGCGGCCCATCGCCGGCTACGTCCTCATGCTCGACAACATCACGCGCAACTTCGAGATGGAGAGCAAGCGCGACGCCCTGCTGCAGTCGCTGACGGAGGGCAGCCGCGCCTCGCTCGGCAACATCCGCGCCGCGATCGAGAACCTGCTCGACTATCCGGACATGGAGGCGCGGATGCGCGAGCGCTTCGTCGGCATCATCCGCGACGAGGTCGGCGCGATGGGGCAGCGGCTCGACCGTACCGTCAGCGAGTTTTCCGGCGCGCTCAAGGCGCGCTGGCCGCTCGAGGACATGCTGGGCGAGGACCTCGTCGCCGCGGCGCAGCGGCGCATCGAGAAGAAGCTCGAGTTGCCGACCAAGGCGGAGCAGGTGGCCGCAGGCCTGTGGGTCAAGGTGGACAGCTTTTCCCTCCTGCAGGGCGTGACCTACCTGGCGGCGCGGCTGCGCGACGAGTACGACATCCGCGAGCTGCGCTTCCGCATGGCGCCGGCCGGCCGCCTGGCCCAGCTCGACCTGATCTGGTCGGGCGCCGTGGTCGGCAGCCAGACGTTGCTCGCCTGGGAGATCGATCCGATGAACGTGGCGGGCGAGAACAGCCCGCTCACGCTGCGCGAGGTGATCGAGCGGCACGACGGCGAGATATGGTTCGAGCGCGAGAAGGCCTCGCACCGCGCCTTCATCCGCATGCTCCTCCCCGCCGCCGTGCCGCAGGAGTCCGTCGAGTCCGCCGTCCTCATGCATGCCGAGAGCCGGCCCGAGTACTACGACTTCAACCTGTTCCGACAGACGGAGGAGACGCGCGCGCTCGACGACCGGCTGCTGACCGAGCTGACCTACACCGTCTTCGACACCGAGACGACCGGACTGGAGCCCTCCGCCGGCGACGAGATCATCCAGATCGGCGCCACGCGCATCGTGAACGGCCGCCTGTTGCGCAGCGAGAGCATCGACCAGATCATCGATCCGCGCCGGCCGCTGCGGCCGGAGGGCATTCCCATTCACGGCATCACCGAGGACATGGTGGCCGGCCAGCCGACCCTCGACAAGGTGCTGCCGCTGTTTCACGCCTTCTGCGAAGACACGGTGCTCGTCGCCCACAACGCCGCCTTCGACATGCGCTTCCTGCAGTTGAAGGAGGAGTCGACCGGCATCCGTTTCGGCCATCCGGTGCTCGACACGCTGTTGCTCTCCGCCGTGATCCATCCCAACCAGGAGTCGCACAAGCTGGAGGCCATCTGCGAGCGGCTCGGCATCAACGTCATCGGGCGCCATACCGCGCTGGGCGACGCCATCGTCACCGGGGAGGTCTTCCTCAGGATGATTCCCCTTCTCAACGGGATGGGCATACGCACGTTGCGCGAAGCCCGCGAGGCCGCTGAACGGACCTACTACGCACGAATCAAGTACTGAACCGGAAACGAACGAAATGGAAGAACCCCTGCGCCAGACCGCCAAGAACGACTACCAGGCGATGTACAGCCCGCTGGGCAGCCTGATCCGCCGCCAGCCCGTCACCGTGCCGCTGGATGCCACGGTGCGACAGGCGATCCGCATCATGGACGAGAAGCGCATCGGCTCCATCATCGTCGCCGACGCCGATGGCCGGCTGCCGCTCGGCATCTTCACCCTGCGCGACCTGCTGCACCGGGTGGCGCTGCCCGGCTGCACGCTCGACCTGCCCATTGCGTCCGTGATGACGGCCGGCGTGATCACGGTCAAGCCGCAAACGACGGCCTATCAGGCGGCGCTCATCATGGGCCGCCGCGGCCTGCGCCACCTGCTGGTCGTTGACGAGGACGGCAACCTGATCGGCATCGTTTCCCAGAACGATCTCTTCGCCCTGCAGCGCACCGGGGTGAACGACGTCACCGGCAATATCCGCGAGGCCAGGGACCTGGCCGCGCTGCAGGGATGTTCGCGCGACATCCGCAGCATGGCGTCCACCATGCTCGGCCAGGGTGTGGCGGCCGACCAGCTGACCCACCTCATCTCGACGCTGAACGACCTGCTCACCCTGCGCATCATCGAGCTGACGCACGACGAGTTCGACCTGCCCCAGGTGAAATGGTGCTGGGTGGCGCTCGGCTCCGAAGGGCGCTACGAGCAGACGCTCTCCACCGACCAGGACAACGGCATCATCTTCGATCCGGACGGCCGGGACGTCGAGGCGCTGCGCAAGAGTCTGCTGCCCTTCGCCGAGTCGGTGAACCGCAAGCTCGACGCCTGCGACTTTCCGCTGTGCAAGGGCGGCATCATGGCGGGCAACCCGGAGTGGTGCCTGTCGCTCGACGAGTGGCGCGCGAGGTTCGCCAAGTGGATCCAGTCGCCCGAGCCGAAGGCCCTGCTGAACGCATCGATCTTCTTCGACTTCCGGCCCCTCTACGGGGACGAGGAGCTGTCGCACGAACTGCGCGACTGGCTGCTCGGCACCGCCGGCAAGGCGACCCTGTTCCTGCGCCTGATGACGGAAAATGCGCTGCAGTGCCAGCCGCCGCTCGGCCTGATCCGCGATTTCACCTACGACAACAACAAGGATTTCCCGCACACCATCGACCTCAAGATGTACGGCTCGCGCCCATTCGTCGATGCGGCGCGGATATTCTCCCTCGCCAACGGCGTCGCCATGACCGGCACGGCGCAGCGGCTGCGCGGGGCGGCCGAAGCCACCAACCTCGGCGCCGACATCGAGGCGATGATCGACGGCTTCTACTTCATCCAGCAGTTGCGCCTGCGCCACCAGCAGGACCTGGCGGCGGACGACGCCGGCGCCAACCGCATCAATCCGGACGAGCTGAACGAGCTCGACCGCCTCATCCTCAAGGAAGCCTTCAAGCAGGCGCGCAAGCTGCAGGACAAGCTGCGGCTGGATTACCGGCTATAGCGCCGTACCACAGCGACTGACTTTTGCATGGAAGCCGCGTAGCGGCTGAACCGACGTCACCCCTTTCCTCGGGAAAGGGGATGGGGGATAGGCCTAAAAACTCCCGCCCGTCGCGGAGAAAAGGCGGTCGCGCAGCTGGATCAGGCGCGGGCCGATCTCGTCGAAGATGCGGCCGCGCGTCATCTCGAAGGGCGGACCGGCGCAGGTGAGGGCGAGGATCTTCGACTGGTCGCGCGAGATCAGCGGCACGGCGACCGAGCAGACGTCCTTGTTCCATTCACCCAGCGAGACGCAGAAGCCGTACTTCTGGTAGTCGCGCGCCGCCTTGTCGAAGCTGGCGCGGAAGCCCTCCCAGTCCTCCTTGCGTCCCATCTTGCGGTGCTCTTCCAGCATCGCCTCGCGCGATTCCTCGGACAGGCCGCAATGGTAGGCGCGGCCCAGGGCGGTCATGCCGTAGGGCACGCGCGCGCCGACTTCCAGGCGCATCTGGAAGGTCGGGTTGCCCTGGCAGACTTCGAGGAAGACCATGTAGGGATTGTCGCGCGCGGCGAGGCAGACCGTGGCGCGGGCATAGTCGGCGAACTCCTGCATCAGCGGCCGCGCGATGGCGCGGATGTCCTGGCTGGCGAGGAAGGAATAACCCAGCGCCAGCACGCCGGCCGAGAGGGAATACTTGCCCGACTCGGGTGAGTAGTTGAGGTAGCCGAGCTGGGTCAGGGTGTAGGTCAGGCGCGTCACCGTCGGCTTGGGCAGGCGCGCACGCTGGGCGATCTCGTTGTTGCCGAGCACCGGGTGGCGCGGCGTGAAGGCGCGCAGGATGTCGAGGCCGCGCGCCAGCGCGGTGACGAACTGCCGGTCCTTGTCCGGCTTGGCGGCGCGGGGCTTCTCGGCGGGCGTCTTGCGCGCGGTTCTGGCCATGATCATTCCTCCGGCAGGATGACGATCTTGCCCTTCACCTGGCGGTCGAGCAGGCGCTGCATGGCTTCCTGCGCCTGCGCCAGCGGGAACCGCTCGCTGACGACGGGCTTGACCTTGCCTTCGGCGAACCAGGCCATCAACTGCCGCATGTTGCGCACGTGGCCGTGCGGGTCGTGGCGCACCGAGTCGCCCCAGTACACGCCGACCAGCGACCGTTCCTTCAGCAGCGCCAGGTTGAGCGGGATCTTCGGGATCTCGCCGGCGGCGAAGCCGACGATGAGCAGCCGGCCGCGCCACGCCATGGCGCGCAGCGCCGATTCCGTGTAGCTGCCGCCGACGGGGTCGTAGACGACATCGACGCCCTTTTCGCCGGTGAGGGCGAGGGTGCGCTTGCGCAGGTCTTCCGTCGTGTAGTCGATGGTCTCGTCGGCGCCGAGCCGGCGGCACAAGGCCAGCTTGTCCTCGCTCGAGGCGGCGGCAATCACCCGCGCGCCCATCGCCTTGCCGATCTCCACCGCCGCCGCGCCGACGCCGCCGGCCGCACCCAGCACCAGCAGCGTCTCGCCCGCCTGCAATTTGCCGCAGTCCTGCAACGCATGCAGCGAGGTGCCGTAGGTCAGCACCAGCGCCGCTCCCGTGGCGAAATCCATGTTCTCCGGCAGGGGCATGATCTTCTCGGCGGCGACGACGCATTCCTCGGCAAAACCGCCGGTGCCGGGAAAGCCGATGACCCGGTCGCCGGCCTTCAGGCCCTGCACGCCTTCGCCGACCGCCTTGACCAGGCCCGCCACCTCGGCGCCGGGCGAGAAGGGCAGCGGCGGCTTGACCTGGTAGAGGCCCTGCACCATTAGCGCGTCGGGGAAGTTGAGCGCGGCCGCCTTGACGTCGATCACCGCCTGGCCGGGGCCGGCCTGGGGCGAGGGCACGTCCTGCACAGACAGCTTGTCGAGCGGGCCGCACTCGGAGCAGACAAGCGCTTTCATCGTTTCTCCGGCAGCGGAGTGGGGTTGCGGTCTTCCAGGATGTCCTCCATGCGCAGGCGCACCGCCTGCTTGATGCGCGCATGCGGGATGATATAGAAGCGCTTCGCCGCCACGGCGTCGAACACCGCGCTGGCCATGTCGTCAGCGGTGAGGCGGCCGGACTTCACCGCCTGGTCCATGCGCGCATGGTAGGCGGCGGAGGCGGCCGAGGGCGGCGCCGCGCTGCCGAAGCGCTCGGGCCGGTTGCGCTCCGAGTTGTGGATGGCGGTCGGCACCCAGGCCGGGCAGAGCACCGAGACGCCGACCTTCGCTTGCTGCGCGGCAAGCTCGGCGTACAGCGTCTCCGACAGCGTCACCACGCCATGCTTGCTGACGTTGTAGGCGGCCATGGCCGGCGTGGACAACAGGCCGGCGACCGAGGCGGTGTTCACGATGCGGCTCTCGTCCGTCTGCGCCAGCATGCGCGGCACGAAGTGATGCACGGCATGCGCCACGCTCCACAGGTTCACGCCGAGGATCCATTCCCAGTCGGCGGCGGTCTGCTCCCACGACAGCCTGGTCAGGCCGACGCCGGCGTTGTTGCAGAGCAGATGCACCGCGCCGAAGCGGCTGAAGGCCGCGTCGGCCAGCCTTGCGATGTCCTCCTCGCGGCTGACGTCGATGCGCAGGGTGAGCGGCGCCTCGTCCGTCGCCGGCAGCGCGCGCGTGGCTTCCTCGAGCTGCGCCGCGTTGATGTCGGCCAGCACGAGGCGCATGCCCTCGCGCGCCGCGCGCTGCGCCAGGGCGAGGCCGATGCCGCTCGCCGCGCCGGTGATGACGGCTGTCCTGCCCGTGAATGCGTCCATGCCATCCTTCTCTTTCCAAGAACCGGGCGAGAAGATAACATGTCGACAAGAAAAACGAAATCCTGGTTCGCATAGCGAAACTATTGGCCCAATAAGGGGAGCGGTCTAATGGAAAGGGAGGGCGCCTGGCACCTCTACCTGATCGAGTGCCGGGACGGCAGCATCTATACCGGAATCGCCAAGGATGTCGCGGCGCGCTACGCCGCGCACGCCAGCGGCAAGGGAGCCCGCTATACCCGTTCGCATCCGCCGAAGCGCCTGCTGGCGAGCGTCGAATATCCCGACCGATCGTCAGTGCTGAAGGCAGAGTGCGCAGTCAAATTGCTTTCTCCTGACGCCAAGCGCGCCTACGCCGCAAGCCTGGCCACCTCCGCCGGGCGCGCGCCCGAGTCCGTTCTGAAGATTTCGGAGAGGGTGTCCCTCCCGCTCGACGAGATCCAGCTGCATGCCATCCGCGCCCAGGGGGCGGGCGGCCAGAACGTCAACAAGGTTTCCAGCGCCATCCACTTGCGCTTCGATGTCGGCGCCTCGTCGCTGCCCGATTTCTACAAGGAGCGACTGCTGAAATTGAGCGACCAGCGCATCAGCCGCGACGGCGTGGTCGTCATCAAGGCGCAGCAGTCCCGCAGCCAGGAAAAAAACCGGGAAGAAGCGCTGAAGCGGCTGCAGGAACTCATTGCCGGCGTCGCCGTAACGCCCCGGCCGCGCAAGCCGACCCGGCCGACGCGCAGTTCGCAGAAGAAGCGTCTCGACAGCAAGACCCGGCGCGGCGCGGTCAAGGCCCTGCGCGGCAAGGTCAGCGAATGATTCTCGGAGGGAGACAATGGGCATGCGGGTGAATGTCGTCGTGGCCGATCTGGAGGATGCCGGGGCGATCATCGAGTCGTCGAAGCCGGTCGAGGAATGGAAGGGCTTCGAGGCAAGAGGGCTCGACCAGGCCAAGTTCGCCATGCTTCATGCCCTGCTGAGTGGCGAGTTGTTCGACGAGGCGCTGGCCGAATGCGGACCGGTCTATGCGGCCGACGAGGATGGCCCGTGGCTCATGAAGCTTCCTGGCGACTCCGTGGATCGGCTTGCCCGGCTCGAAGAAGAGGCGCTGGATGCCATCGGCGAGGAGCTGGCCGCGACCGAGGCGTTCGAAGAGGAGGGCTGGCCCGTCGATGAGGTCAAGGACCTCGTCGCCACCCTGGCGGACCTGGCGGGCGTGGCGAGGGCGCAAGGCCGGGCGATGTTCGTCTGGATGACGCAGGACGACGTCGGCGCGCCGACATGAAATCTCTCAGCGGACTGGACGGCGGCTTCCTCTCCCTCGAGACGCGCGAGACGCCGATGCATGTCGGCTCGCTGCACCTGTTCGAGGTGCCCACCGGCTACCGCCGCGATTTCTACGCCGAGGTGCGGCGACTGATCAACGACAGCCTCGACATCGCGCCGCTGTATCGCCGCCGCCTGGCGGAAATGCCGCTGCATTTCGCCAACCCGGCCTGGGCCGACGGCGGCGAAGTCGACCTCGATCGGCACGTGCTCCGCGTCAAGGTGCCGAAGCCCGGCACACTGCTCCAGCTCGAGCGCTGCGTCGCGCGCATTCACGCCGAAGTGATGGACCGCCGGCTGCCCTTGTGGGAGGTGCATGTCTTCGAGGGCCTGAAGGGCGGCCAGGCGGCCTTCTACATGAAGGTGCACCACGCCGTGCTGGACGGCGCCGCCGGCGTGGCGCTGGCCCATGCGCTGTTCTCCGCGGTGCCCGGCGCGGCGAAGCCGGCGCCGGCCCGGCGTGCCGGGCCGGCGCGTGCCGAGCGGCCGGGCATCGTCAGCCTGGCCGGCGCCGCCCTGCGCCACGACGCCGCCCAGTACGTGAAGCTGGTGCGCCACCTGCCCGATGTCGTGCGGCTGCTCGTCGGCATGCTGAGAAGCCCGGGCGAGGGCGAGGGCGCCGCGCCGCTGCGGCAGAACTTCGCCTTCGGCCCGAAGACGCCGCTCAACGTGTCCATCGGCGCCGAGCGCGGCTTCGCCGCCGTGTCGATACCGCTCGACGAGGCGAAGCGCATCGCCGCGAGCCAGGAGGCCAAGCTGAACGACGTCGTGCTGGCGCTGTGCAGCGGCGCGCTGCGGCGCTACCTGTCGCATCGCGGCGGCATCCCGAAGAAGCCGCTCATCGCCGCCATGCCGATTTCCCTGCGCGAGGCGGGCAACACCGAGTTCACGACCCAGGCCACCCTGAGCCTGGTCAGCCTGGCCACGCACATCGCCGACCCGCTGCGCCGCCTGCGCGCGATCCGCGACGCCGCCGGCGCCATGAAGTCCGCCGCACGGCGCGCCCGCTCGGTGATTCCGACCGACTTTCCGTCCATCGGCGTGCCCTGGCTGGTGGGCGGGCTGGCCGCGCTGTATGGCCGCAGCCGCCTCGCCGGCGCCATTCCGCCGATCGCCAACCTCGTCATCTCGAACGTGCCGGGCCCGCCGGTGACGCTGTACGCCGCCGGCCTGCCGATGCGCGCCTACTGGCCGCTGTCCATCGTCGAGCACGGCCTCGGCCTCAACATCACGGTGATGAGCTATGCCGGCTCGCTCGATTTCGGCATCGTCGCGGCGCGCAGCGCGGTGTCCGATCCGCGCAAGCTGGCGCAGGCGCTGCGCGAGGCGCATGCCGAACTGCTGGAGCGCATCGCGCCGCCCCCTGCGGAAAAGCACGAACGCGTCGTTAACAGAAAGAAGGCGGCAACCCGAAGATGACCCGGAGGAGCAAGATGCACCCCACCCATCACTGGTACGACTTCGCACTGATCGAGGCGCCCGGCTTCGTCCGGCTGGCGCTGGAAGGCCGCGCGCCCTGGGAATTCGGCGCCTCGCTCGCCGCCAAGCCGCTGCTCGGCCTGGCGCCGAAGGGCGACGGTCATCCGGTGCTGGTGTTCCCCGGCCTCATTGCGCCGGACCTGAGCACGCTGCCGCTGCGCCGCTTCCTCAAGGGTCGCGGCTATGCCGCCGCGCCCTGGAAGCAGGGCTTGAACCTCGGCCCGCGCGACGGCGTCATCGAGGCCTGCCTGGAGCGCCTGCGCGAACTCTACGAGCTGCATGGCCGCAAGGTCAGCCTGATCGGCTGGAGCCTGGGCGGCATCTACGCGCGCGAGCTGGCCAAGGTCTATCCGGACGCCGTGCGCCTGGTCATCACCCTGGGCACGCCGTTCACCGGGCACCCCAAGGCGACCAACGCCTGGCGCCTCTACGAGCTCGTCACCGGCCACAAGATCGGCGCGCCGGAAATCCACGAGCCGCTGCGCGCGGCGCCGCCGGTGCCGACCACCTCGATCTTCAGCCGCAGCGACGGCGTCGTCGCCTGGCAATGCAGCCTGGAGAAGCCCGGGCCGTTGCACGAGAACATCGAGGTCGAGGCGAGCCACCTCGGCATGGGCATGAATCCGATGACCTTCTACGCCATCGCCGACCGACTGGCCCAGCCCGAGGGCGAGTGGAAACCCTTCGAGCGCAGCGGCGTGCTGAGCCTCATCTACCGCGATCCCGCGCGCAAGGGCTGGTTCTGAATGCCCGCGGTCGAGGTCAGCGGCCTGAGGATCGAATACGAATCGCTCGGCAACCCGTCCGATCCGGCGATCGTGCTCATCATGGGGCTGGGCATGCAGCTCGTCGCCTGGCCCGACGCATTTTGCGAAGGGCTGGTTGCGCGCGGCTTCCGCGTCATCCGCTTCGACAACCGCGACTGCGGCCTCTCCGGCAAGGTGCGCCTGAAGAAAAAGCCGAACGTGCTGCTGGCCTTCGCCTCCGCCTGGCTCGGCCTGCCGGTGCGCGCGCCCTACACGCTGGGCGACATGGCCGCCGACACCGCCGGCCTGCTCGATGCGCTGAAGATCGAGCGCGCGCACATCGTCGGCGCCTCGATGGGCGGCATGATCGCCCAGGTGTTCGCGGCGCGCTACCCGCAGCGCACGCTCAGCCTGACCTCGATCATGTCCTCGAGCGGCAACAGGAAGGTGTCGCGCGCCAAGCGCGAAGCCATGCAGGCGCTGCTCAGCCGGCCGCCCGACCCGAAGGACGAGGACAGCGTGATCGAGCACCTGGCCGGCGTCTTCGGCGTCATCGGCAGCCCGGGCTACCCGGCCGAGCACGGCGAACTGCGCCGGCGCATCGGCCGCAGCGTGCGCCGCGGCTACGACCCGGCCGGCACGGCGCGCCAGTTGCTGGCCATCCTCGACTCCGGCGACCGCCGCCGCCTGCTGGCGAAGATCGAGGCGCCGACCCTGGTCATCCACGGCGCCGACGACCCGCTCGTGCCGGTGGAGGCGGGCAGGGACACCGCCCACCACATCCACGGCGCGAAACTGAGAATCATCCAAGGCATGGGGCACGACCTGCCCCTCGCACTGCTGCCGGAACTCGTCGATTCCGTCGCCACGCACTGCCGCCAGGCGCAAACGCGCTAGACTCGCGGCTGAGTCTTTTCCACGGACGAGGGAAGTGAAACAGATCATCCACGGCGCCGACGGCACGCCGGGCTCCATGCGGGTCGAGGAAGGCGCGCGGCCGCAGGCGGGGCCGGGCGAGATCCTCATTGAGGTGGCGTTCGCCGGCATCAACCGGCCCGACGTTCTGCAGCGCTCGGGCCGCTATCCGCCGCCGCCGGGGGCCTCACCCATCCTCGGCCTGGAAGTCGCCGGCACGGTGGCGGCGCTGGGTGCGGGCGTGACGGAATGGAAAGTCAGTCAGCGCGTCACGGCGCTGGTGCCGGGCGGCGGCTACGCCGAGTACTGCACGGCGCCGGCGTCGCATGCCCTGCCGGTGCCGGAGGGCCTCGACCTGGCACAGGCGGCGGCGCTGCCGGAGACCTGGTTCACCGTCTGGGCCAACCTGGTCGACCTGGGACGATTGAGGCCGGGCGAGCGCCTGCTGGTGCACGGCGGCTCGAGCGGCATCGGGCTCACCGC
>Ga0194131_10001831_pt1 | contig 35738 bp, 32 predicted proteins | sample TA2KigO120mmetaG_FD_148631 | JGI IMG/M metagenome (GOLD analysis project Ga0194131, IMG submission 148631) | Freshwater microbial communities from Lake Tanganyika, Tanzania - TA2015053 Kigoma Offshore 120m | ecosystem: Environmental > Aquatic > Freshwater > Lake | place: Tanzania: Lake...
GACTGACCACCGGACAGCCACAGCGTCGCGAGCAGGGACGAGCCGGCAATCAGTGTCGTGCCGGCGCACAGGCCGTCCATGTTGTCCAGAAGGTTCAGCGCATTGGTCAGGCCCACGATCCACACCATGGTCACGAGCGTGTCGAGCGTGAGCGACGTCAGCCACCCGAGTCGATATCCCTGCGAGACAAAGAGCGCGGCAATCGCGATTTCCGCCACCAATTTGGAGTACGGCTTCAAGTCGAGCAGGTCGTCGACCAGTCCGACGAGGAAGATGAGGCATCCACCGATGAGGATCACCGGAATGGCACGCCAGCCCCCCAGGCCAACCTGCAGGCCCAACACCGTTACGGCGATGGCGACGCCACCCAAGAGGGCGGTCGGGGCACGGTGCCACCGATCATCTGTGGGCCTGGCGGTGAAGCCCCAACGCCGGGCTGCGTGACGGCACATTGGCACCAGGCCCAGGGACACGGCCGCGGCCATCAGCGCGTAGAGACCTAGCTCAAGCATGAAGTCATGTGTGAGGGATGCGCGAGGGCATTCTACCGCGCGTACTCTCTCTGCGCCGCCTCTTCAAATGGGGCATTGAGGCAAGCGAACACGACCTCCGTGACGACCTACGTCCGCGACCGCTCGTCGCCGGTGGGTGACGGTCCCGCCGGCGGCGGGAACGCGCCCGAGTATCGCTCGACATAGGGAACGGTGAGCCCGTGACGAAGCGCGCGCTGCAACTGTTCGGGCGCGACGCGGGTGCCGCGCTGGACACTCGCCCGATCGCGCCAGACGGCACGCCAGTGCCAGACGGCGTCAGCCTTCGCGCGCCAGACCGCGCGCCCTTGCCCGCGGAACGGATAGTAGACAAGCGCGGCGAGATTGAGCAGAACGTGCTGGGGCAGGTAGCGCCACAAGAGCGGCGCCGGCATGTCTTTCAAAAACGTCCAGACCATGTTTCGCTCGCCGTGGTACACGGCGAAGTCGCTGCGGTAGCCGCTGAACGCCGAGCTCACGTGGTCGACGATCGCCGTCGGTACATACAGGCACGAGTGTCCTCGAAGTCGAAGGCGAAACCCCAGGTCCACATCCTCGAAGTAGCAGAAGTACCGTTCATCGAAGCCGCCCACCTCCTCAAACGCCTCGCGGCGATAGAGAGCGGCTGCCGCGCAAGGCGCGAACACCTCTGTCACCTCAGAGGGACCGGCGGACACCGGACGACCGTGCGCGTTTCGCCAGGCGCGACCCGAGACGTGGTATGAATCGCCGGCGCCGTCGAGGAGGTGCGGAGCCGACGCCAGCCGGATCTGGCTGGCGAACGCAGCGGCACCTGGATGGTCATCGGCCGCTCGCATCAGGGCGGCGAGCCAACCGGGATGCGCGATGGCGTCAGGATTCAGAAGGGCTAGCGCGTCGTACCGCGAGGCGGCCGACGCCGCGACATTGTTGGCACGGGCAAAGCCCGCATTGCGTGGAAGCATGATAACCTCAGCACCTTCCAGGAGACTCGCCGTGGCGGCAAGCGAGTCGTCGGTGCTGGCGTTGTCGACAAGCACGACATGGTCGGGCGGACGTTCCTGGCGCGTGACCGATTCGAGACAACGGCGGAGAAGCGCTCCGCCGTTCCAATTAACGATGAGGAGGGCAACGGTCATAGTCGTAAGGCCGGCGTGTGCGCGGGACCCCTGCTCCCCCTCAGCAAATCGGGGGCATGGGCGAGGCCCAAGCACGAGCCTGACAGTGTAAGTCACCCACCGGATCTGTATGAATCCACATTTCGAAAGTCGGCGAACCGGCAATGACCGCGACGTGTCGGGTCACGCGGAGGTTCCCCGGCTTGAAGCGATAACTGACGGCCAGCCGAAGCGAGCGGCCGGTGTTCTCGGTCCCCACTCGCTCGAACTCGTATCCATCGGCCCGCGAGCCGAACGGCGCATGCTTTCCGTTGATCACGGTCCACGTGTCCGCGGCAGCGGTATGCGTCCATGGCCTCCCGGTCGGCCCCTTGAGTGTGACTAGTTGGTAATCAACACCCGCGTCAACGGTGAGACTCAGCCGCGCGCGGCCTGCCTCGAGCGTCCAGGTGCGGGCACCATCGTCGTGCGTGATAGTCGCGTCCCCCAGCGACTCGACGACCGTGGCACGAGCGGGCCTCGCGATCAGCGAGGACGCCCCCAGAACGGCGGCGACGACGACCCTGTTGAAAGCGGACTTACAGAGGGCAGGGCGCGAAAAACTGTTGCGAGACGGACCTATAACTCCCTTATCGGACTCGTGCGCGCGTGAAATAGCGCCGGAAACGGCACTCCGACTCAGGCAGAGGGGGCTGGCTGGGGCTAGTATGCTGTCAATCGCTCACATGACGGCGTAAGGAACAGCACAATATGAATCGTGGCCGCAGTTCGAGCGAGAGGGCCTACGGGCCTCGGGACAAAACGAAGGTCATCAACAACTTAGGCCGAGCCCGGATCGCGGGCTCTGACCTCGAGCGCAGGGTACGCCCTTTGCTCATCTGGGAGCTATGAGCGCACGAACACTCTTCCGGACTTGCTGCTTCGCTGTCGCAGCGCTGGCCACGACGGCAGTGGCGCAGGCCGCCAGCGCCACCCTCGCATGGGACGCGTCCATCGAACCCGGGATTGCCGGGTATCGCGTCGAATACGGCACGCAGCCAGGGTATTACACGGCCGCGGTCGACGTGGGCAATCGCACCACCGCTCAGATCCTGAACCTCACGAACGGTAGCCCCTACTACTTCGTCGTGCGGGCCTACAACACGTCGCGGGTCGTTGGCGAGCCGTCGGTTGAAATCTCGACCCGCGTCGGCGTGGCGGCCGCGGTGGCTGGGGACTTCTCGGGCGACTACATGAGCGACATCACGGTGTTCCGCCCGTCGAACGGCACGTGGTACATCAAACACTCGAACGGCCGGACCACCGGTGTAGCCTGGGGGGAACAGAGGCGACATCCCGGTCCCCGTTGACTACGACGGCGACGGGCTTATTGACATCGCCGTGTTCCGACCGTGGAACGGCACGTGGTACCTGCGATTCACGGCGACTGGGTTTGCCACGGGGGTCCAGTGGGGCAACGAACACGACAAACTCGTTCCTGAAACTCGTTCCTGGTGACTACAACGGCGACGGCAGGAGCGAGATCGCGGCGTTTCGTCCGTGGAATGACACGTGGTACGTGCGCTCGCTCGCGGGTTGGTCGACAGGGTTCCAATGGGGGAACGCGGACGACATCCCGGTTCCAGGCGACTACGACGGCGACAAGGTCATCGACTATGCCGTCTATCGACCAAGCGCCAACACGTGGTACATCAAGCGCTCACGAACGGGAGCTGGCCTCGCGTTCGCGTGGGGTAATGCCGGCGACAAGCCGGTGCCGGCTGATTACGACGGTGACGGGAAAACCGACTTCGCGGTGTTCCGTCCCTCGGGCGGCACCTGGTACATCCGGTACTCGGGCACCTCTGCCTCGGCCACCATCCCCTGGGGGAACACCTCCGACGTTCCGGTCCCTGGAGACTACGACGGCGACGCGAAGGTGGATGTCGCCATCTTCCGCCCTTCGAACGGTACCTGGTACGTCAAGTACGCGTCGGGCGGGTCCAATGGATTCCAGTGGGGCAACGGCAACGACACGCCGATTCTGAAACAATAGGACCACAGGGCGTCCGATCCGCGACCGCTTCGAGGGGGCACGCTGAGAGAGCGTGCCCCCTCGTTTCGTTTTGCCGCCCGCCCGTCCCCGCTTCCTCCGTAATACACTTAGCAGTGTCCTGGGGTCCACTTCAGCATCGCGACCCCTGTTGTTACGACGTCAACCTCGATCACGATGGACTGCTCGCGATCGGCGGTCAAGGTTCCGGCCAGACCTTCCCGATCGCCTCGGCCGAGCCAGACGATCGAGCCGGGACCGGCGAAGTCGGGCTCGAGACCCCAAGGTGGCCCGTCGAGCACCGGCCCGGCGCTGATGATCGCGGCCAACGGTCGATCGACCACCAGGAGTGAATGGCCACGAGTCGCCGCCCCGCCATCGACGGACAACAGCGCACGATGTCTGACCGACCCGGCGGCAGCGTAGCCGGGACGCCGCCACGAGAAAGTCGTGTATGGCTCAGCGAACGTCACCTCACGCCACCGTGTGTCGCCCAGCCAGCGCACCAATGGATCGATGTCGAGCGTCGGTACCCACTTGTCCACGATGACGACCGCGCCAACGCCATCGGGAGTCAGCGTGTCGGGATACTTGAAGGCGGTGTTGTCCCGCAAGGCTGCAATGTGGGCGGGGCTCCGTTCGCCGGACGATACGAGCGGCCACAGATAGAACGGTGACGTGCTACCTGCTCGCGTCAGGTACATCGGCAGCGCGTACGTGGCTTCGAAGCCATATGCCGTGCCCGAATCACCAGCCATCAGGATCGCGCTGTGCGGAGGCACGTTCTCGGCCAGGAACCTGACCATCCGATCGAAGGCTTTGGTCTCGGCGACAAACGGTTCCACCAGCGCCACAGTGGACGACACACCCCTGCCCAGCGCTGGAGCGAGCGCGAGTACCGCGAGCGGCCACGCAACGCGCAATCGGGGATGCTGTCGCATGGCGGCCAAGGCCAGTGCGATGGCACCGGCGACGCCGACCATGAAGGGCAGAAGATATCGTTCTCGCATGCCGTTCCTGTAGAGCACGAGCTGCGGAACGAGCCAAAGACTCAACACGCCTGCCACCGCCAGGATCAGCTAACGACGGCGGGGTTGTTCGATCCACGTCAAGCCCGCGACGGCGATGGTCGCGACCAGTGCGATCCGTACGGTCAGTGGCACCACCGAGACGAGGTCGAGCCAGTGCTTGGGGTCGAAGCTCGCACTCAAGAGCCCGACCATGCTCCCGCTATAGCCGGCCGGCAGCGCCATCAAAGTCGCCAGGACCAAGGCGATGTGAAGCGAGAAGATGGAGATGCCGACCGCCAGCGTCCCGCGAAGCGCTCGCAGCGCGTGGCCCCACGAGTCGCCGTGAAACCACCGATGGCACGTCAGCCAGAAGAGCAACAGCGCCGGAACGAGGATGACGAAACTCTCTTTTGCCAAACCGGCCAGCGCCAGACAGGTCAGCGCAAGTGCGGCGGGCCCGGTTGGCCCGGACTCCCGGCGCGCCGCGTTCACGATGCCCCAGGTCGCGGCTGAAGCCTATAACATGCCCGAGGTTTCGGCTGGAATCAGATTGATCCAAATCCAATGCTGCGTCCCAGTTAGCAGCACGAGCAGCACGAAGACAGCCGTCGAGACGACGTCCGCGCCAAGCGTCCTCAGCGCCGCGTAGAGAAACCAGCATGTCGCGCTTCCGCACAGCAGCACCGCCGCGTGCCAGAGGTGAGGGTGAGGGCCCAGCAACGCGAAGCCGAGGACAACGTACGCCTGGTACCCTGGTCGGAAGCGACCGTACGCTTGGACGTCCTGTACGACGCGCGTCCACCAATCCCCGAACGCGGTGGGCCCGCGCCTGAACAGGATGTGGTCCTCGACGACGTAGAATTCGGCATCGAGCACCGACCCGAAGAGCAGCAGGAACGCCGTGGCAATCAGCAGGAACGCTGCAACCCCTTCGCGCCTGGACGGGCTGACGCTCTGGTGGGGACGCGACGCGATGACGTCGACTGACGGGAGGACCGTCCGATCCATCACGAGTCGCTTCGTGTCGTCAAGGCTGTAGGGAACGCCGGTACCACTCGATCGTGCGGCGCAGACCATCCTCGAACGAAGTCTGGGCGTGGAATCCGAAGAGTCGTGCGGCTCGGCTGACGTCCAGTTGACGGCGTGGCTGCCCATTGGGCTTCGTTGTGTCCCACACGATCTGGCCCTCGAAGCCCGTGAGCCGAGCGATGAGCGTTACGAGGTCGCGAATCGAGATCTCGTTGCCGCTCCCGAGGTTCACCGGCTCGTCACCGTCGAACCGCTCGCTCGCCAGGACGATGCCCTCGGCGGCGTCCGCCACATAGAGAAATTCGCGCGTGGCCGATCCATCGCCCCACACCTCGACCGTTGGGGCGCCGGACGCCACGGCCTCGATGCACTTCTTGATGAGCGCCGGGATGACGTGCGAAGACCGAGGATCGAAGTTGTCGCGAGGGCCGTAGAGGTTGACGGGGATCAGAAAGATCGAGTTGAAGCCGTACTGTTGTCGATACGCCTGACTCTGCACGAGAAGCATCTTCTTGGCCAACCCGTACGGCGCATTGGTTTCCTCGGGGTAGCCATCCCAGATGTTCTCCTCGCGGAATGGGACGGGCGAGAACTTGGGGTACGCACAGATGGTGCCGACGGCGACGAACTTCCCGACACCCGCCTGACGCGCGGCCTCCATCAGTTGCACGCCCATCATGAGGTTGTCGTAGAAGAACTCGCCCGGCTTCTCGCGATTGATGCCGATGCCGCCCACCGTGGCGGCGAGGTGGATCACGACGTCCTGCCCGGCGACCACACTCTGGCACGCATCCCATCGGCGCAGGTCGTCCCCGGCCCGCCGCGGAATCCGCAGCTGATCCTGACGCACACCGCGGCGTTGCAATGCCTGCACGACGTACGATCCCAGAAAGCCGGACCCACCGGTCACGGCAATCCGTTTCTTCTCCCAGAACGCGTCGCTCATCGTCATGCCCGGTACGCTCAGCCGACGGTGAGTGCCTTCACCTTATAGGACAGCGGGCGGTGGTCGTCGGCGCCCATGTAGTCGTGTGGCGTGACGAACGCGCTCGCGGTGACGCGCAGTCGATGTTCACGCGGCGGCACGCCTCGAAGCGGAATCCGGAGCGCGAACGCGCCCTGGCGCGTCGCGCGCTGCGTGCCGATTTCCTGCCCGTCAAGCGCGAACGTCAACTCGAGCACCGTCGGCATCTCGAATCCCCCCGTGCTCGCTGAGAGCTCGCACCACGCGTGCCCCGGCTCGACCACGATTACGGACTCCCACACTGGACCCGCCCAGCCATCGGCGTGCAGCGCCACGAAGTCCCGCCACGCCAGGGTCTGCGCGCTCGCCGATCGGCCTCGCGTCTCCGCCCGCTTTCGCCGATCCAGCAACGGCCGCACGCGCGACCGCCACATCACCCACGACTTCCGGTGCGAGCAGCGCACCCGCGGTCGCCAGCGCCAGCCCGACGGGATATCTCCCCTGCCGCCACGACTCCCGGCCGCGCTGCAGAAGCGCCACTCCCCGTCGCCGGCGGCCGAACCGATGGCGCACATACAACCACTGGATCCGCCACCGTTGCGGTGAGATCGGAGAGCCCCAGTACCGCCGGCTCACCTGGACCGCCTGCTCCAAACGCTGCGCGTCGGTCACGGAGCTGGTCTTCGACTCCGAGTGGATCCGGTACGTCGCCAGCACCTGATCGACGAAGTGGAAGTTGTAGTTCCGGCTGAACCGACAGAACAGATCATAGTCGAGCATCAGTTGTTCGCGCTCGTTGAGCGGACCACAGCGCTTCCAGACCTCGGGCGTCCAGAATACCGCCGGCTGTGGGATGCAGTAGCCCTTCCAGATTTCGAGCACCCGCCGGTGGCTCTCGAACTTTCGAGCCGGCGGTAGCACTTCTGCCGGAAGAAGACGTCGCCCACGGCCAGCGCTTCGTCGATGAGCAGAACATCCGCCTCCATGCTCGTGCTGACGGCGAAGGCCAACCGCACAAACATGCCGCTCGAGTACACCTTGACGGACTGATCGATGAACTCCCCGATGTCGGCAAACGCCGCGATGTCGTCGAAGCGCGCGAGCACCTGCTCGCGAGAGAGACCCTGAATGGCCGCGTTGAGAAAGACGTTCTCGCGCCCAGTGAACTCAGGGTTGAAGCCGCTGCCCAACTCGAGCAACGCCGCGACACGACCGCGGATATCGACCTCGCCTTCGGTCGGTGCGATCGTGCCGGCGATCATCTGAAGGAGGGTGCTCTTCCCCGATCCGTTGCGCCCTATCACGCCGAAGCGTTCGCCCGGTGCCACGTCGAAGGTCACGTGCCGAAGCGCCCAGAAATCTTCCCCGTAGTGACGACCGAAGCGGCCGAACACCATCTGCTTCAACCGATCCTGAGGCTGCGAGTAGATGCGATAGCGTTTGCCGACGTCGCGGACCGCGACGGCGAGTTCGCCCATCGATCCAGGCGACTTTGACGACACAGCCGATGACGAAGACGGAGAGGGGGCGTCCGTCAGATGACGTCTCCAAAAGCACGGCACGTGCGCATGAACCAGGCGTACCCCACCACCATCACCACGGCGCCGAACAACGCCGCCAGCGCCCACGACGTCCACGCCACCGGCGGGCCACCGAAGATGGTGGCGCGCAGGGCCTCGACGACTGTCGCCAGCGGACTGGAGCGCAGCACCGCGCGGTAGGGCGACGGGATGGCCTCCATTGGATAGAAGATCGGCGTCGCGAAGAACAGGATCTGCACTGCAAGCGCCACAGCGTACCCGAGATCGCGAATGAACACGCCGAGGCTCGATAGCATCCACAGGAGCCCGAGGCTGAGACACACGACCGGCAGCAGCACGACCGGAATGAGCACCCAGCTTGCTCGCGCCGCGCCGCCAAGCGCGAGGTGCGCGACGAGCAGTACGGCCAACCCGATGGCCGCGTGAAACAGTGCCGATCCGAGCACGCTCACGGGCAGTAGCTCCAAGGGGAACACCACCTTCTTCACATAGTTCGGCGTGCTGACGATGAGTCCGGCGGCGCGGGTCGCGCATTCACTGAAGATGCCGAACACAATGAGCCCGGCAAAGAGCACCAGGCCGAATTGCGCGAGCCCGTCCGACGCCACACTCGGCCAGCGTTGCTTCAGCACGATACCAAACACGAAGGTGTAGACGAGGAGAAGCGCGAGAGGATTGATGAACGACCACGCGAGGCCGAGTAGCGAGCTGCGGTAGCGGCCTTGGACCTCGCGTCGTGTGAACTGACCGATGAGGCTCCACCCGCGCCACAGTTGCCGGAGCAGCGCAACCGGGTTCAGATGGCTCGCGAACGATGCCGAGCGTGCGGACAGCGTCACACGAGCGCGCTCGGTCCCGAGTGATGGAATCGCCCGTAAGGATGTCGGTGTCTCCAATGGAACAGGCGTCGGCTCCGGTATGCCGAGCCTGTGGATTATACCAACTCCGTCAGAGGCTCACCCAACCTATGCTACGCCGCGTCCGAGCCCAGCCTACGGACCAGCTAGGGTTTCCGAGGCGACGCTGCTCGGAACGTCCCGGTGCGAGGCTCCGCACCTGAATCGTCAGGAAGTCAATCGCAAGGCAACAAGCAGCCGCCCCATAGATCACCGTGCCAGAATCGGGCGGTCGGCCCCGTTGCCCCACAGCGTGCCGGTGAAGAAGCCCGTGGTCGGCATGCCAGGTGACGTCTAGCACGCCACCGCAGATGTGGCAGCGCCGGTCGGTCTTGGCAGCAATCAGTGCCCGTTGTTCGCGGGAGAGTCGAAGACGGGGACGACGGGGCGACAGACGCTGACGCCGTTGCGTGCGGAGCGACTGGAGGGTCTCAATCAGCAGTGCTTCGTCTGGGGAAGCGGTCGGTCTTGGGCGAGCGGTAAGACGGGGCATGGGGGAGATTATGCCCGTGGATGGGACGGGCACTCTCCCAACGTGGTGTTCTACGCGTGCGCGTCCGTCTTCCGTCGCCCATCCAGCAGTCGGTAGATGGTGTTGTGGCTCACGGGCGTCCCGTCCTCGGTTAGCGTCTGGGCGATAGCGCGGGTGGAATGACCTTTCCGCGACATCTCGCTAATCCGTTTCTGGAGCGAACTAAAATCCTTCCGTCGCTTGAGCGCACCATCCGCAGTCTTGGCATACCCAAACGGCACCGCACCCCCGACGAACCGACCCTGTGCGCGTAGGTGTTCCTTCACACTGGCGGTGCGTTCCCCAATACGTTCGCTCTCCATATTGGCAACCATCATTAGGATGCCGAACACCAGACGAGAGACGGAGGAGTTGAGCACCTCACCACCCATATCCATCAGATGGAGTCCGACTCCCTTGTCCCGCAGCGACTCCGCAATCTCCAGTGCGTTCTTCGCAGACCTGAACAGACGGTCACCTTTGGTCACGATGATGTGGTCACCCTTCCGCAGGTCCGCGAGGAGCAGCGCACCCTGCTCACGCTTCTGAAGGCTGACCGTTCCACTGGTCGCAGCATCCACAAAGAACTGGCTCGGTGCGGGAAGACCGTTCGCTTGGCAATACCCCGCAATCCGCTGCTGCTGGTCCGCGAGGGAATGTCCTTCATTCGCTTGCTGGCGGGTCGAGACGCGGCAATACCCGAACGTGCGGGGGGTGAGGGTCTCGTCGGCGCGGGTGCGTTTCTTGGTCATATGTCATAGTGTAGTAGGTCACTATGACAAACACAAGGCTTTTCTGGCTCCCTGTAACGCTGCGACCAAACCATTACAGATGGAACCGTTGGGCGCGGGTCTGGGGAGTCGCGTGGAAGGGGGTTAGAGGACGTTGGTTCACCCCTGATCGCGGTTCCATAGTGGGTTGGCGGGGTATTACGCGACCCTCAGAACGTCACCGAGACGAAAGCTGACTCGCGTGACGTAGTGGTGTCCTTCCCGAAAGCTGCTTGATGTCTTATTGAGCGGCAGACAGCAGGGGACATCGTGGAATCGTTAGTCCTTGACCAAATCAAACTTCACTTCGTACCTAAAGAACTCAACGTCTGGAGCGACCGTGAGAGCACGCTTGATTCGCTGGTCGTCCTCGGAAGCGATGATCACGCCTCGCACCCGATGGTGGTCCTCGGCAGTGACTTCCTTGATGTAACCCATGTACCGCAGGATTTGCCCGACCACGGAGTCGCTCGCTCTGCCCTTCTTGAGTTCCACGATCAGGAGCTCTCGCTTGTCCTTGCTAATCGCCAGGATATCGATAGCGCCAGTGTCGGTTGGGAACTGCTGTCCGAAGTTCTCCCCATCGTTGTAGAGGCCATATTTCTTCCCGAGCAGGGTTTGCGACCAGTTGGCGACCAAGAAATCCTCTAGATGTTTCTCCAAGGCAAAGACCAGCGGGTCTTGGACATCGGGATCCGTGCTGATCAAGGCGGGTTTCTGGGCTTCACCCTTGATCAAGCTCGTCAACTCCTCGCGGTGTTTGTTGATTTGACAGACGGTGGCAATCGACCCTGTTGAATGTCTTAGGGCGTCACTCATTGCGGAACGCTCAATGGTGCTCTCAAACCAACGGACCTGTCGTTGGTGTGGAAGACCTGCGTCAGGAACAAATCGGTACTCACCTTGAACTTCACCGACAAAATATTTGCCTGTGCCATCAGGCGAGAGGACTATGTCTCCGTCCTCCATATTTTTACAGAGTGTCCAGAGCAGACCGCAGCTCAAACCAGCAGCGATATTTGTCTTGGCTGGATTGGCTTGGAGATAGACGGGTATGAACTGTTTATTGAACTTCCGCCAATCGTCTGAGAGGTGTCCAGTTAAATCTTGCTTGATTCCGAAGTTGGCTCCGATAAATCCGCGCTGGCGGCATTCGTCGGCATACACACTGTCCTTGCCAAGCATGACCCTGTAGAACTTTTTCATCGGTGGCTGCTCCACCAGATTGCCGTTGACGCGAAGGCACATTCTCTACCATGACTGGCAACCCGCGTCGGGTTCTGGAGGCGGCTGCTGGCGCGGGTCTGGCGGGGTCGTTCGGAGGGGTGGATAAGACGCTCGGGAGCGGGGAGATGGTCGTCCTGGCGAGGTCTGGCAGCGTCTGGAACGGGTCTGGTGGGACCCTCAAAACCCGACTACTTACCCGACTACCCCAAAAACACCAACGGACGCTCCCGTGTGGGGTAGCGTCCGTAAGTCCTTGCCTTGATTGACTTTCTATTGGTGCGGAAGAGAGGACTCGAACCTCCACGGTATTGCTACCGCCAGCCCCTCAAGCTGGTGCGTCTGCCAGTTCCGCCACTTCCGCGTGGTGCGATGAGAGCCATTGTATCCCCAGCGCGTTAGCGCGCGGGTGGCGCGGCCGGTTGGGGCGTCGCCGGCGTCGGTGCCGATGATCCCGACCCCTGTGCTGGCGACGAGGGAGTCGAAGCCGCCGGCGCGGACTCCGGGTTCGGCGTGGCCGTCACGCCGGTGACTGGGCCCGGCGCGGCTGGTGCGGGGGGCGCCGTCTCCGACGTCGACGGGGTGCCCGTTGCAGGGGTCGTGGCGCCCGACGGCGCCGCTGGCTTCGGTGCCGGAGGCGCGGGTGTGCCGCTCATCAACGATCCGCTGCTGCGCTGTCCCATGATCGCGAGCGCGATCGCGCCGATCATGAAGGCCACGGCGAATCCCGAGGTGATCTTCGCCAGCAGCGTGGCGCTGCCGCGCGCGCCAAACGCCGCCTGGCTATTGCCCCCGCCGAACGCCGCCGCCATATCGCCGCCCTTCCCCTGCTGCAGCAGGATGACGGCCAGCAGGGCCAGGCAGACGAGCACATAGAGGGCGGTGATCAAGAAGTACAGCATGGGACCGTTCCTGACAAGAAATTCGGATTATAGCCCATGATCTCGATTCATGGTCGCGCACCGGTCATGAACGTTTGCTGACCTGACTCCTGATCACGATGTCCGAGAAGCCCCGGACGTCGACGCTGGCGCCTCCAACGAGCGCGCCGTCGACGTCCGGCTCGCGCATCAGCTCGGCGATGTTATCGGGCTTCACGCTCCCGCCGTAGACGACGTGGCAGTGGTCGGCGGCGTTGGCGCCAAACCACTGCCGTAGCCGACTGCGGATGTGCGCGTGCGCTTCTTCCGCCTGCACCGCAGTCGCCACCTTCCCAGTGCCGATCGCCCACACGGGCTCATAGGCAATGACGAGGTCTGCGATCTGTTCGGCCGTTAACCCGTCCAGCCCAACCTTCACCTGCCGGTCCAGCACATCGAGCGTTCGATTGGCTTCGCGCTCCTCCAGCGTCTCACCGACGCAGACGATGGGACCGAGATTCGCGGCGAGCGCGGCGAGCAGTCTTCGATTGACGGTCTGGTCCGTTTCGCCGAAGAGCCGCCGCCGCTCGGAGTGGCCAATGATGACCAGCTCCGCGCCAGCTTCCTTGATCATCGGTGCCGAGACCGCGCCCGTGAACGTCCCTTCCTTCTCCCAGTAGACGTCCTGCGCCGCCACGGCCACATTCGAGTTCCGCAGGGCGTCGGCGACCGCGTGCACGGCCAGGAAGGGCGGCGCGACGACGATCTCGACACCCGTGATGTCTTTCACCACGGATCGGAACTCCTTGGCGAAGGCGACCGCCGCATGGACGGTCTTGTACATCTTCCAGTTCCCGGCAACGAACGGAGTCCGCATCTATTGAGCTTCTCTGGTGTAAGTGATTGGGTTCACTATAGTTCCAGGGCTCCAGGGTTCCAGGGTTCGCGGGTCTTGCGCCCCCGCCGCACCCGATCCTCGGCCGGCTTCCGTCAGTGCAGCGACACCCGGCAACGTGCGACCGCCCAAGAACTCGAGCGAAGCGCCGCCGCCAGTCGAGATGTGCGTGATCCGATCCGCTACCGACGCCTTCTCCACCGCCGCGATCGAATCGCCGCCACCGATGATCGTCGTCCCGTTGACCGCGGCGACCGCCTGTGCCACGGCCCTGGTCCCGGCTGCGAACTGATCGATCTCGAACACGCCCAGCGGGCCATTCCACACGACCGTCCTGGCCGCCGCGATGGCAGCCGAGTAAGCCGTGAGCGTCTCGGGTCCGATGTCTACGCCCAACCGATCCCCGATCGCGGCGTCCCCGACGGCGAGCACGGCGCTGGGCGCACCCGCCTCGAGCTTGGTCGTCACGACGTGGTCGACTGGCAGCAGCAGCGCCACACCACGCGCCGTCGCATCGGCCTCGATGCGGCGCGCCTCATCCAGTTTGTCGTCCTCGACGAGCGATTGGCCCACCGCCACGCCCCGCGACTTGAAGAACGTGTACGCCATGGCGCCGCCGATGATCAGGCGGTCCACCTTGCCAAGCAGATTCTGGATCACCTCGATCTTATCGGACACCTTGGCGCCGCCGAGGATCGCCACAAACGGCCGCTCTGGCGCCTCGAGCGCCTGACCCAGATACTTGATCTCCTGCTCCATCAGCAGACCTGCGGCCGCGCGAGGCACATGATGCGTGATGCCCTCGACCGACGCATGTGCGCGGTGTGCCGCGCCAAACGCATCGTTCACGTACACGTCGGCCAGTGAGGCCAAGCTGCTCGCAAAGGCGGGGTCGTTCTTCTCCTCTTCCGAATGGAATCGCAGGTTCTCGAGCAGGACGAGGCGCGAGCCATCCGTCTGCGCGTTCGCCACAGCTTTCGCGGCCACCGGGCCGATGCAGTCGGCCGCGAACACGACTGACCGTCCAAGCAACATCGACAACCGGTCCGCGACAGGTTTCAGCGTGAACTCCGGATTCGGTCTACCCTTGGGGCGACCGAGGTGGCTCGCGAGCACCACCGTCGCGCCCTGATTCAGCGCGTACTGGATCGTCGGCAGCGAGGCGCGGATACGGGTGTCGTCGCCCATGGCGCCGCCCTTGATTGGCACGTTGAAGTCGACACGCACGAAGACGCGCTTGCCCTTCAGATCCAGTTCACGAATCGACAGCTTCATCGCCGACTAGAGCCCCTTCTTCACCAGCAGCCGAAGCAGATCGACGCAGCGGCTCGAGTAGCCCCATTCGTTGTCGTACCAGGACAGCACCTTGACGAAGTCACCGTCCATGACTTTCGTGTAGGCCGCATCCACGATCGACGACCGCGCGTCACCCTTGAAGTCGACGGATACCAGCGGATCGGTGGAGAAGCCGAGAATGCCCTTCAACGGACCCTCTGCCGCGGCCTTGAGCGCAGTGTTGACCTCCTCGCCGGTGGTCTTGCGATCGAGAATTGCCGCGAGGTCGACCACGGAGACGTTCGGCGTCGGCACGCGCATCGCAAAGCCGTCGAGCTTGCCTTTGAGCTCAGGCAAGACCTCGCCAACCGTGAGAGCGGAGCCCGTGGTGGTTGGAATTATCGACAGCCCGGCTGCCCGCGCGCGACGGAGATCCTTGTGGGGCAAGTCGAGTAGCTGCTGGTCGTTGGTATACGAGTGAATCGTGGTCATCCAACCTTTCTTGATGCCGAAGCTCTGATGGATGACTTTCGCGAGCGGTGCCAGGCAGTTCGTCGTGCACGAGGCGTTCGAGATGATGTGGTGCGTGGCCGGGTTGTAGGTCTCCTCGTTGACGCCTAGGACCAGGCTCACATCGGGCCTCTTCGCAGGCGCCGTGATCACCACCTTCTTGGCGCCGGCGGCGAGATGCTTCGCCGCGGCGTCACGATCCGTGAACAGGCCGGTCGATTCGAAGACGACGTCGACGCCGAGGTCTTTCCAGGGGAGCTGGACGGGATCCTTCGACGAGAGCACTTTGAATGTGTCGCCGTCGACCGAAATGCCATCGGCGGTGGCCTCCACCTTCGCGTGCAGGTTGCCGAGCACCGAGTCGTACTTGAGCAGGTGCGCCAGCGTCGCCGCGTTCGTCAAGTCGTTGACCGCGACGAAGTCGATGTTCTCGTCGCCGAGCGCCGCTCGCATGATGTTGCGACCGATGCGGCCAAAGCCGTTGATGCCCACCCGTACCGCCATACACTGCACTCCTTTTCACGAACGGGGGCGCTGCCCGGATCGCCCGCCTCGCCCAGCCTCGACGAAGCACGCCGAAGGGACGGACCCATGACAGCGGCGAGCCGGACCAGACAAAACGACTCATTCTAGTGAAGCGGCTTGCGGATGGTCAAACTGCACGGCTATACTCATCTTTTCGTAATCGATACCTCAATCAGGACTTACGCCCCGTGTACGTGGCCTACAGCCTGCTGATGTTCTGCGTCTTCGTCGTGGTGTCGCCGTACTTCGTGTATCAGGTGATCCGCTACCAGAAGTACGTCGGGAGTCTTCGCCAACGTCTCGGGTACCTGCCTATCAGCTTCAACATCGATGGCGAGGAGTCGATTTGGATTCACGCGGTGTCGGTCGGCGAGGCCCTGACGGTCCGTGCGCTGGTGACCGACCTCCGCGCGAGCTATCCGCGCCTGCGGCTGTACCTCTCCACGACGACCATCGCCGGCCATCAGGTCGCCCGCAAAAGCGTGCCGCACGTGGACGGCGTCTTCTACTTTCCTTTCGACTGGACGTTCATCGTCAGACGGACGCTCGGCATTGTGAAGCCGCGCGTCTTCGTGATGATGGAAACGGAGATCTGGCCCAACCTCCTGCGCGAGTGCGCGGAACGCGGTGTGCAAACGGTGCTTGTGAACGGTCGGATTTCGGCACGGTCCTTTCCACGCTACAAGTGGGTGCGACCGTTCTTCAGGCGAGTCCTGCAGCACATCGATCGGTTCTGCATGCAGAGCGAGGAGTCGGCCCGCCGCATCATCGAGCTCGGCGCGGACGCCGGGCGCGTGACCGTCACCGGAAGCCTCAAGTTCGACTCGCTGCCCATGCCGACGATCGCGCACGGGAAGCCGCGCGAGCGCGTCCTCCGCTACTTCCCGATTGGGGCATCTCGACCCGTGGTGATCGCGGGGAGCACGGTCAAGGGCGAAGAACCGGCGATTCTCAGGGCGTTTGCGCGCGTGAAGCTCACGACGCCGCACGCGCTCCTGATCGTGGCGCCTCGGCAACCCAAGCGGTACTCGGACGTCGAACGGCTCTCGAAGGAGGCCGGGTTCACGACGGTCCGACGATCGAACCTGCCGATCGACGTCGAGCCCAAAGCAGACGTGGTCGTGCTCGATACGCTCGGGGAGCTGGCGCAGCTGTATCAGCTCGCCACGACTGTGTTCGTGGGTGGCAGCCTGGTGGACCACGGCGGGCACAACATCCTCGAGCCGGCGGTCTTCGGTAGACCGATACTCTTCGGTCCGTTCATGCACAACTTCACGGAGATTGCGGAGACCTTCCTCAGCAACGGTGCCGCGATGCAAGTGGCCTCGGACCGCGAGCTGGAGGAGGCGGTGCTGGCGCTTGTGACCGATCCGGTGCGTCGCGCCCGCTTGGGCGCGGCTGCCAAGGCGCTGGTCGAAGCCAATCGCGGCGCCAAGGACAAGACGCTCCGCGTGTTCGCCGATCTCTTGCCCTCCCGATCCATCGGCGGCGTGGTCCGCCCGTTTCGAGTGGTCCACTAGGGCGGCGGCAGCCCGATGGCACCGCTGCTCCTCTCGGTGGCCAGCTCCGTCTACGGTGCCGTCGCGCGCCAGCGACGTGCTTGGTACACCCGCGCGCCGGACCGACAGCGCCGGCTCCGCTGTCCGGTCATCAGCGTCGGCAACCTCTCGGTGGGCGGAAGCGGCAAGACGCCAGTGGTCGCGTACCTCGGGCGCCTGCTGCTCGCGGCAGGCGAACGACCGGCGATCCTCTCGCGCGGCTACGGTCGTCGCATCCGCGATGAGGGCGTGACGGTCGTCTCCGATGGCACTCGCGTCCTGACCGATGTCGGGCACGCCGGCGATGAACCGCTCATGCTGGCGCGCGATCTACCCGGCGTGGTCGTCGCGGTCGCGTCGGAGCGTTACCTGGCCGGTCGCCTCGCCGAGACCCGTCTCGGGGCCACGGTCCATCTCCTGGACGATGGGTTTCAGCATGTGCGGTTGGGGCGGGACGTGAACCTGCTCGCGCTGCACGAGGCGGATCTGCGCGATCATGTCCTGCCGGCGGGTCGGCTCCGCGAGCCACTGTCCGCGGCGAGCGCAGCCGACGCCCTCCTCCTGTCGGCAGCCACTGGCGACGACGCGGCGGAGAGCGTGTCCGCGCTTCGCAGCCTGATGTCCCTTCAGCCGAAGCCGGTCTTCGCGGTACGGCGAGCGGTTGCGCCCGTGCGGCTGGTGGCGAGCGGGACGGTGATCACGCCGACGTCGGTCGGTCCCGTGTTCGCGGTGGCGGGCATGGCCCGGCCCGAACGCCTCTTCACGGACCTGTCGGCCGCCGGGTGGAAGGTTGCCGGGACCCTGACCTTCCCGGACCACCATCGATATCGCCAGGCGGACGTCGCACGCATCGCCGCGGCCGCGCGCGACGCCCGGACGCACGTGGTCGTGACCACCACCAAGGACGTCGTGCGGCTCGAGCCGCTCGACTGCTCGTCGATGGCACTCGCGGTGGCGCCCCTGGAACTGGCGATCGAACCGGTCGACGCCGCGGTGGATCTTCGGAGCTGGATCCTCGAGCGGCTGGCGGCCACGCGTGATCGGCAGTCGGCCACCGACCGCTGTGCGCACGTGGAGACCGCGTCGCGGTGACCGTTCGCCACGGTCTCGAGTACGCGGCCATGCGTTCGGCGGCTGCGCTCGTGGGACGCCTGCCGGACCGTCTCTGCGACGCTTGTGGCACCGCGGTCGGTGCTGCCTTCTATACTGTCGACCGCCGCCATCGGCGGATCGCCTTGGAGAACGTCGCGCAGGCGTTCCCCGGCCGCGGCGCTCGCGATTGCGAGACCATCGTGCGCGGCTCGTTCCGGCATTTCGGCCGGCTCCTCTTTGCGGTTCTCAAATTCAACACGCTCGCGCAGTCCGCCATGCTGGCTCGCGTCGAGTTCGAAGGCGAGGATCGTGTGCGGCTCGCCCACGCGCAGAACAAAGGCGTACTGTTCGTCACCGGGCACTTCGGATTCTGGGAGATCCAGGCGCTCGTCCACGCCCTACGATTTCCGCCGATGGCCGTGCTGGCACGTGCCCTCGACAACCCGGCGCTGCACGAGGCACTCGAGCAGATCCGCACGCGCACCGGGAACGCCGTGATCTACCGCCAAGGCACGATGCGCCGCGTCATGCGAACGTTGCACGCCAACCAGGGCGTTGGCGTGCTCATCGACCAGCACACGCTCAGCCGCGACGCGCTCTCCATCGAGTTCTTCGGACGCCCAGCGGCGACGACGGCCATTGTCGCGGCGCTCGCCTATCGCACTGGCGCGCCCGTGGTGCCGCTGTTCGCCTTGCCGCTCGGACACGGGCGCTATCGGATGATCTACGAACATCCGGTCGAGCCGCCAACGTCAGACGATCCCGAGGCCCTCCGGGCATTCACTCAACGCTGCACCGATGTGTTGGAGACCTACGTCCGCCGCCATCCCGAGTTGTGGTTGTGGATGCATCGGCGCTGGCGCACCCAGGCCGGGTCAGCCCGGTAAGCCGGGCCGCCGGCCGACCTGCCCCTATTTCGCGGCAATCGGCATCCGCCATCCGGTGCCGAACGCGCGGTCGGTGACTTTCAGGCCGGGGGCGGCTTGCTTTCGCTTGAACTCCGCGGTTCGCACCAGCTTGATCACGCGCCGGACGGTTCCGGGCTCGAATCCAGCGGCGATGATGGCATCGACGGGCTCGTGCCGCTCGATGTAGCGTTGGAGGATTTCATCGAGCACGTCGTACGGTGGCAGCGAGTCTTGATCCGTCTGGTTGGGCCGGAGCTCGGCCGACGGTGCCTTGGTGAGAATGGGTTCGGGAATGACCGCCGAGCCGCGGGTGGCGTTCAACCAGCGCGCCACGCGATACACCATGGTCTTGGGAACGTCGGCGATGACGCCGAGTCCGCCGGACATGTCGCCGTAGAGCGTGCAGTAGCCGACCGCCAGCTCCGACTTGTTGCCCGTCGTGAGCAGAAGCGCGTGGCGCTTGTTGGAAAGCGCCATCAGCAGATTGCCACGGATCCGCGCCTGAATATTCTCCTCGGCGACGTCACGTGGCGCTCCGGCGAACGCTTCGCGCAGGGTCTCCTCCATCGCGGCCATCGCCGGCGCGATGGGCAGCGTCACGGTCTGGATCCCAAGATTCGCGGCGAGCTGCAGCGAGTCGTCTATGCTGCCTCGGCTCGAGAACGGGGAGGGCATCAGCACGCCGAGGACGCGTGCGGGTCCCACGGCCTCTGCCGCGAGAGCGGCCGTCAACGCCGAGTCGATCCCGCCGGACAGCCCGAGCAGACAGTGCGTGAATCCGCATTTTCGTGCGTAATCGCGGGTCCCCAAGACGAGCGCGCGCCAGATCTCGGATTCGGTGTCGAGATCGGCCGCGGGAGCGACAGGGGTCGCGTCCGACAGATCGCAGATGATGACGTCCGCGTCGAACGAGCGACCGCGCGCGATCACCGCACCTTGCGCGTCGAACACACAGCTTCGCCCATCGAACACAAGATCGTCGTTCCCCCCGAACTGATTGACGTACGCCACCGGCACGTGGTGACGCTGCGCCATACTGCCGAGCATCTGCTCTCGAAAGCGATGCTTGCCGGCCACGAAGGGCGACGCCGACATGTTCACGATTGCTCGCGCTCCCGCGGTGACGAGCTCTTCGATGGGATCGTGGTGATAGCGACGTCGCTTCCAGAAGTCTCGATCGTTCCAGACGTCCTCGCAGATGCTGACCCCAATTGGTGTATCGTTCAACCTGAACACCTGTGGACCGCGGAAGGGCTCGAAGTAGCGATCCTCGTCGAAGACGTCGTAGGTCGGGAGGAGCGACTTGCGAAACCGATGCTCCACACGGCCGCCGCGCACCAGCGCCGCCGTATTGAAGAGTGGTCGACCCTGGTCCGCCTGGTTCGGTTCGGGCAGGCCGACGAGGGTCGGCGGCCCGTCGGCCACCGCATCGGCCAGCGCGGCCAGCTCGCCCCACGCCCGCCCGACGAACTCCTCACTGAGCAACAGGTCGCGGGGCAGATAGCCCACCAGCGCGAGCTCGGGGGTCACGGCGAGGTCGGCGCCGGCTGCCCGTGCGGTGTGGGCTGCGTCGGCGATGAGCCGGGCGTTGCCGGCGAAGTCACCGACCGTCGGATTGATCTGGAGCAGAGCAATGCGCACGGGCTCGTAGGCTTCAGTTGTACATCACTGGAGCGGCCGCGGTCGATGAGGCGGCGTGCTACCCTCAGACGTCAGGCACGATGAATGAGCGCGATTCTCAGGCACGCGACCCGCTGCGAGACGCTCGCGTCGAGCGTCTCGTGGTGGTCGCACCCAACTGGCTGGGCGATGCGGTCATGGCGTTGCCGGCCCTTGCGGATGTCCTGCACGCCAGCTCCGGCACCACGGTGACCATCGCGGCCAGACCCTCCGTGGCGCCGCTCTTCCGGCTTGTTGGCGGAGTGTCTGATGTCTTGGAGCTGGCAAGAGGTGCGGCGTGGCGCGAGGTCGCTGGGCTGTTGCGTGGCCGCGGATTCGATGCCGCCCTCTTGTTGCCCAATTCATTTCATGCCGCGTGGACTGCGGCGCGCGCCGGCATCAGAGAACGGTGGGGCTACGTCGCGGACTGGCGTGGTCCGTGGTTGACACGTCGTGTGGCGCGCCCTGGTCGGGTTCACCAGGCCGCGTACTACCAGCATCTCACGTCTGCGCTGGGATTCACGGCGGGCCCGCTGTTCCCATCCCTCGAGGTGTCGGATGCGGATCGCGAGCGGAGCGCGGAGCTGCTCCGGTCCGCCGGCTGGGATGGCCGCGCGCCGATGGTGGTGCTCGCGCCTGGTGCGGCCTACGGGGGCGCGAAGAGGTGGCCGGCGGCGTCGTTTGGGGCCGTTGCCGCGGCAATGGCGCGCGACGGCCTGGTGCCGGTCCTCATCGGCACTGCCGCCGACGCTCAGGCTGGACGGGAGGTGTGTGCCGCGGCGGGCGGTGACGTGCCCGTGCTCGATCTCATCGGACGGACCGACTTGCCAACGCTGACGGCGGTTCTGGCTGTCTCGCGCGGTCTCATCACCAACGATTCCGGCGCCATGCACCTCGCAGCCGCGGTCGGCGTGCCGGTGACGGCCATCTTTGGTCCCACCGACGAGACCGCCACGTATCCGCTCGGTCGCGCGCCACACACGATCCTCACGCACAACGTGTGGTGCCGCCCGTGTATGCTCCGTGAATGTCCCCTCCGTCACCGCTGCATGCGCGGCGTGACGCCAGAGGCCGTCACCGAGGCCGCACGACGACACGTCGCGGCCTCGGCGAACAACGACCAATGACCAACGACCAAGCGGCGGTCTTTCTCGACCGCGACGGCACCCTGATCGACGAGGTCGGCTATCTGGATCGGCCCGAGCGGGTCACCTTGTACCCATTCACCACGGTCGCCATTCGCGCGCTGAATCGCGCCGGGTTTCGCGCGATCCTCGTCACGAACCAGTCCGGGATCGCGCGAGGCTTCTTCGACGAGGCCGCCGTCGCCGCTGTTCACCGGCATCTGGCCAGCTTGCTGGCCCAGGGAGGCGCCTACCTCGACGCGTATTACTATTGTCCGCACCACCCGGACGGACACGTGGCGCCGTACGTCGGCTCGTGCGAGTGCCGAAAGCCGGGACGCGGTCTCGTGGATCGCGCCGTACGGGAGCTGTCGATCGATCCCACGCGCTCGTTCGCGGTGGGCGATCGCTGGTTGGATGTCCGGCTGGCGCAGAACGTAGGTGCGCGAGGCATCCTCGTGCGCACGGGCTACGGCGCGGTGGAGGTATCGCGCCGACCAACCGATCTGATCGTGGATGCCGTGGTGAACAATCTCGTCGAAGCGGTAGGCCACATTCTGGCGACCGGCGCTGGTCCCACGCGATGACGCGTCACGCGAGACCCACGACCGGGCACCAGGATTCCTCCATCCGTGTCAACGATCGCAACCGGCTGCTGGCACTCGTTGAGGCATTCGCGAATCGAACCGTGCTGGTCGTCGGCGACTTGATCGCCGACGAGTTCATCTACGGCCGCGTCGCGCGCGTCTCGCGCGAGGCGCCGGTGCTCATCCTGCAGTACGATGCAACCCAGGTTATCCCGGGCGGGGCCGGCAACGCCGCCAACAACGTGGCGGCACTCGGAGGACGCGCGAAGTTGGCTGGCCTCGTTGGCACCGACGTCGAGGGTCGGCGGATGCTGGCGGCGTTTCCTCGAGGCGTGGACTGTTCAAACGTCATGCGCGAGGCGACATACCAGACGCCCGTGAAGACGCGCATCCTGGCGGGCGGCGCTCACTCCGCGAAGCAGCAGGTCGTGCGGATCGACCGCGCAACCGGGTGGCCGCTTGCGGCACGAATCGGTGCCGCATTCCCCCCGCACGTCGCCGCGGCCATCGGTCGCGCGGACGCGATTCTGCTCTCCGACTACGGATCGGGCTTCGTCTCGCCTCGCCTCGCGCGCACGATCCTGGCGATGGTCGCGCGTGGCCGGCGACGGGCCGTGCCGGTGTTGGTCGACAGCCGCTATCGGTTGCTCGAGTACCGTGGCTTGACCACCTGCACGCCGAACGAATCCGAGGTCGAGCAGGCGCTCGGCGTCCGCATCGGCGACAACGTCCGCGCGTTGGAGGATGCGGGGCGCACGCTCTTGTCCCGCACGCGGTCACAAGCGGTGCTGATCACACGGGGAAGCAGAGGGATGGCCCTCTTCGAGCCAGAGCGCCCGACCGTGCATATTCCCATCTTCGGCTCCGACGAAGTGGCAGACGTCACGGGCGCCGGTGACACGGTCATCGCCACGTTTGGCCTCGCGCTCGCCTCGGGGGCGACGTTCGTGGAGGCCGCGCGGCTTGCGAACTATGCTGGTGGTCTCGTCGTGATGAAACGCGGCACCGCCACGGTGTCCGCGCGTGAGCTCACGGATGCGATCCGCCTTGACCTGTGAACGCGACTCCGTTGGCTACCATCGAGCCATGATCGTCAGCTGAAACGCCGGGCCATGGGACGCGTGCTTACCGAATCACAGTTGTCCGACGCGCTCGCCGCTGATCGTGCAGCCGGCCGGACGATCGCATTCGCCAACGGCTGCTTCGACGTGCTGCACGTTGGACACGTCCGATACCTGCAGGCTGCCGCCGCCGAGGCGGACCGTTTGGTCGTGGCGATCAATGACGACTCTTCGGTGGCGGCCCTGAAGGGCCCGGGACAACCGGTGCTCTCGGCCGCAGACCGCGCAGAGTTGGTCAGCGCGGTGCGAGGGGTGGACTACGTCGTGGTGTTCGGCGACACGACGGTCGAGCGACTCCTGCTCGCGCTCCGACCCGACGTGCACTGCAAGGGGACGGACTACACGGTAGAGAGCGTACCCGAACGCGCGGTCGTGGCGGCATACGGCGGGCGGACCGCCATTGTCGGCGACCCCAAACAGCACAACACTCGCGAGCTGCTCGCGCGCATCCGCGGTGAGGCCGCGCCGACGGCACCACGGCCCCAGGACCGCTGACATCCTGTGCCCCGGTTCCTCATCGTCAGGCTAGGCGCCCTCGGCGACATCGTCCATGCGGTGCCGGTCGCGGCCGCGCTGCGGGACGCGTTCCCACGGGCGCATATCGATTGGGTGGTCAGCGCGAGGCACGAGGAGATCCTCACGTTCGTGAAGGCCGTGACCTCTCGCATCGTCGTACGCCCGTCGGTCGTCGGCCTATCCATCGCGGCCGCGATCCGAGCCATCCGGCGCACGAAGTACGACGTCGCGCTCGATTTGCAGGGCTTGTTGAAGTCCGCGGTGATCGCGAGAGGATCCGGCGCAGCTCGAGTCATCGGCTTCGTCGCGCGGTACCTCCGCGAGCCGCTCGGGGCCCTGTTCTACACAGAGCAGTACGACCCGGGAGGCGAAGGCCTTCATGCGCCAGCCGAGCGGCGTCACGTGACGACCATCAATCTCGGGATGCTTCGTTTGCTCGGGGTCCCTGACAGCCCACCCACGTTCCCGTTCGAGCTTCCGGCATCGCCGATCGCGACGCATGCGCGCGAGATGGCGGCGGGACCGTATGCGCTGCTCAACCCAGGTGCGGCGTGGCCGAACAAGCGGTGGCCAGCGGAGCGGTTCGCGGCGCTCGCCTCCGGGCTCTTCGAGCGACGTCGTCTTCGGTCGGCGGTGCTGTGGGGGCCGGGCGAGCGTGGCCTGGCCGAAGAGATCGCCGCCAGGGCCGGCTCCGCGGCGTTCGTGACGCCTGAAACGCGCATCGGCGACATCATGGTGCTCGCTCGCGGAGCACAGGTGATGGTTTCCGGAGACACCGGGCCCACGCATATCGGTGCGGCGATGGGCGTGCCGATCGTCGGCCTCTACGGACCGACGCGCCCCGAGCGCAATGGTCCGTGGGACCCGGCCGACATTAGCGTGTCGCGCGCAACGATGTGTCAGTGTCAACACCGGCGCCGCTGTCATGCGGCACGCTGGTGTCTGCTCGACATCCCCGTGGAGGATGTGCTCGGCGCCGTCGAACGCCGACTCGACGCCGGACGCGCCCTTCATGGCTGACCGGCCGTCGCGACCATCAGCGTCGTCAATAGTGACGGGCCTTGCGCGGTTTCGAGTGCCGCTCGGGTTCTTCATGGCGGTGATCGTGTGGGTGCTGGCGCTTCCCACGCGCCGTTCGATGTTCATCGGGACCGCTATCGCGGCGATGGGTGAGGCCCTCCGCGTCTGGGCGGCCGGCCATCTACGGAAGTCTCGCGAAGTGACGACATCCGGACCCTATCGATTCTTGGCGCATCCGTTGTACGTCGGGTCGGCCATCATGGGCCTCGGGGTGGCGATAGCGTCCGGAAGCCGATGGGCGTGCGCGCTCGTCGTCGTCTACCTGGCGACGACGGTCACGGCCGCTATACGCGAGGAAGAGGCGTTTCTGCGGCAGAAGTTCGGCGCGGCGTACGAGGCCTACAAGCGCGAATCATGGCAGCGGGCATCGGCGACCCGCTTCAGCTTCCGTCAGGCGCTGGCTAACAGAGAACACCGCGCGATGCTGGGTTTCGTGGTCGCCCTGTTGCTGCTCCTTTGGAAGGCTACCTATAATCGACTTCCCTAGGCCGTCCGTCGGGCGGCCTCGGTGCGTGAGGCTCGCGCTCGCGGAGCCCCGCGTGGTTAACGGGCGGTTAGCTCAGTTGGTAGAGCACCGGCTTTACACGCCGGCTGTCACAGGTTCGAGTCCTGTACCGCCCAATCTGCGATAGGGAAACGCGATGCGTTTGGACCGAGGGCCCAAAATCTTCAATCGTCAGTCTGTAATCTGCAATATGATCGGAAGTCCCTGGGGTCGTAGTTCAGTTGGTTAGAACGCCGGCCTGTCACGCCGGAGGCCGCGGGTTCGAGTCCCGTCGACCCCGCCAACCTTTGCTCGCCCTGCGCGCAAGCGCGCGAGCCTCGGTTTGGTAAGCCCCAGAGGCCGTCCGGCGGCACACATCCTCATCCCGCGTGGCTTGGGTTTGCCCGCTCGGCTCAGCTCGAGGCGGCAGCCCCCGAGTCGACCCTGGTGGGTTCTCTTTCACACCATTTCGATGGCGGCACGGTCTACAGTGTCGTGATCCGCTGACTGAAAAGGTACCCGTCTAGGTATGTCGCCGTACCGTGTCCGTCCCAATTATCGACGGCAATGACGAGGATCGACGGTGTCAGCGGCGGGTACACGGCTTGCCGCTCGGCTCAGCAATCGTTACAGGTCTTTTCAATGCGCTTTTCCAGCACTGCCTCCATCGCGCTGCTCGCGGTTGCACTCTCGGCGTTCGCAGCTGGCGCGCAGGATCGCCACTCAGACCTGGCGACGGCCGGGTGGAATGCGATCCTGAACGACCAAGGGGCAGAAGCGCTGCGCCTGTTCGAGTCCGCGTTGTCCATCCGGCCTGATGACGCCGTACTCCTGCTCGGGTCGGGCGCCGCCTTACACCGGTTGGGTCGCGAATCTGACGCGATCCGTGCCCTCGCTCGAGCGCTCGAGCTGAATCCGACCTTGGCGGTCGCGTCTCGCCTCCTAGCCGAAATTGCCATCAAGGAGGGTGATCTCGCGCTTGGCATCGCGACCTACGAACGAGCTCTGGTGCAAGCACCCGATAACGTCGAGATGGCATCCCGCTTGGACCAACTGAATGATGAGGTTGCTCGCCGTGGAGCGGCCGCCAGGTTGACGGTCGCGTTCGCCGGGGAACGACATCAGGCGCTCGGCGAACACGCCAGTCGCGTCCTAAACGGCACGTATTGGCAGGTGGCGAAGCTCGTTGGTGCGTATCCTGCGGGCGCGATAACTGTCGAGCTGAATACCTCCAGGCCGTTTCGCGCAGGCGAGTCCGGCTCGACGGCCACGCCAGCCTCGAATCAGGGTCGCATCTCCATCAATGCCGAAGGCGCGCTGGAGGACGTCGACGCCTTCAACCATGCGCTGACCCTTGAATTGGTCCGCGCCATGGTGATTGAGATGGCACCGACTGGAGTGCCCGTGTGGTTCGCCGACGGGCTCGCGCAGATCGTCGCGAGCGCCGACGCCGCCGTGGCGAGACGTCGCCTGCGCGAGACGGCCGAGATCCCCTGGACGCGGTTCGAAACCGTCGGGTCCCGGTGGCAGGCAGACGCGCAGCTCCGAGCGGATGCGAGCCTACTCATCGTCCATACGTTGCTCGCCCGCATCGGGTCTCGATCGACGCAGTTCCTCGATGATCTCGCCGAGGGGCTGTCGCTCGACGAGGCGCTCGCCCCGTTCGGGTTCTCGTACGCAGATCTGAAAACCGACGTCGCTCGGTCGCTCGAGCCCTGATCGTGAGGAGCGCCTGAGCCGCGGGTGTCGTTCTCGCGATTGATCCCGGCCGGCGCCAGGGCGCAGCCCTCGACCGTCTCACCCGTGAGTTCGACAAGCACGAGGTGGTCATTGCCACGTCGGGCGACGAGGCGCTTGCCGTCCTCGATGGCTTCCTGCCCGATCTCATCGTCTTTCCGGTGTTCCTCGCTCCTGGCGACGAGAGCAAGCTGCAGGTTCGGTTGGAAGCGCTCCTCAGTCCGGGAGACCGCCGAGCGCTGACCATCCCACTCGGCGCGTTCTTCGACGGTGAATCACACGCGACGCGTCCGACAGCGGTGCCGCCGCGCTGGTTCTATTGGTTCAAGCCGCAGGCGCTCGAACCGGAGATGGCGGACCCGCAGAGGTTCGCCGACGCCGTCCGCGCGGACGTGCACCGCCCGCGCGCGACGCGGACGTCGGTGTCCGCCGACGTGGAGCCAAGCCCGCTGCAACGGCCCACGCCAGTCGTTCACCCCGCGCCTGCGCACGCCGGATCGCCTTCCCTCGCGTCCACCCGTCAAGACGCGCAAGCCGCGTTTCGCGCGCCGGGCGATGCGCTCGAATCGGCTGCGGCGATGGTCTCGGAGCGAGTGGGGGAATCCGCAGCGTTGCGCGCGGGACAGGTCGGCGGGGAGGCGGGTGAGCCCTTCGCAGCCGAGTCGACCGACGAGGACCGCTCGGACAGAGGCGCTCGAGCGGCCGCGTTTGTCGCAGCTCTGGGCACGGCCTTCCGGGCGATGAGTCGGATCGTGGAGACCGTGGGGTCTGTCCTTGGGGCCGTGTGGCGGGTGTCCCGGGGCCTCCCGCGTCCGGTGCAGGTCGGCGTGCCGGCGGTCGCCGTCCTCCTGACGCTGGGCGTGACCGGCCAGGTCGGGAGGTTGATCGGATCACCGGTGCGATGGGCGACCGCAGCGCGCGAGCGCTGGTTCCCTGCGAAGCCGCCGAGCGGGATCGCCGAGATTCAGACGGTTCCCGAGGGCGCGCAGGTCTGGTATCAGGGCCGCCAGCTAGGGGTGACGCCGCTGCGAACCGAACTCGCCGTCGGGTCCCACGAAGTCGAGCTGAGCTACCGGAACACCACACGTACCCTCACACTCGACGTGACGCCGGGGAACACGATTGTGCAGCGCATCGAGTGGGCCGCGCCCCGTGTTGCCGGCGCGCTTCGCGTCGAGTCTGATCCACCCGGCGCGGCGGTGGCGGTCGACGGCAAACCACGCGGTGTCACGCCGCTGACCGTGGAGGACCTCACGGCGGGGCAACACGACGTCGACATCGTGATGAATGGGAACACCGTGCGTGAGACCGTCGACGTCAGAGGTGGCAAGACCGTCACGCTGCGCCCGTCGATCTACCGGGGCTGGCTCGCTCTCTTCTCGCCGATCGACTTGACGGTGGCCGTCGACGGTCGAGCCGTCGCGCTCGATGACCAGCATCGCGCGCTGTTGCCATCCGGTTCCCATCAGTTGACGGGGCAGAATCGCTCCCTCGGATATGAGTACTCGCAGACCAGCGAGATCAAGCCGGGTGACACGACGCCCGTCTCCGTCGTGCTCCCGAAGACCACTCTCTCGATCACGACGTCGAGCCCGGCCGAGGTGTGGATCGACGGCGAGCGCATCGGAGACGCCCCGATCACCGACTATCCTGTCGACATCGGCACGCGCTCGGTGCTGGCCCGCTCTGCCGAGCATGGCGAGCGCCATACCAGCGTCACGGCCACGGTGAACCCCGCGCACGTGTCATTCAATTTCGCGAGCGCCGCGCCCTGATCGGCGAACAGCGTCCACACATTCTCAGCCGCGAGCGACGCGCATGACACGACCATCACCCGCTCTAGACCAACGGCCTGTCGTCCGCGGCAATGCGACGACCGCTGCGCCCAGCTCCACAGCGCCAGACGGGCACGCGACCGAGTGGCGACCGCCCGACTTGGCGGCGGTGCAAGAGTGCTTGACGCTGCTCGCGCGAGCGGTGCGACAGTTCCACACGTATCCGGACACCAGCCCGCTCTGCCTCGAGGCGATGGTCGCCTGTCAGAAGGCGCTCGTCGGTCTGCACGCGCGCGAGCATCTGGCGTTCAGGGTGATACCGAACCATCTGGTGGTCGACGAGATCGCGCTTGGTGCCGGCACCGTTGTGGCCTAGGAGCTGGCGCACCGGCTCCACCGTGCGCACGTGGCCAGCGTGGAGATCGCGCGCGCGATCCGCACGCGCGATCTGACCCGGTTCTGCAAGGACCTGAGCGGCCTCGGTGAGGCGCGGCAGGCGGCGCATGCCTTCCCCGAGCTGCTGGCCGAGCACGGTGTCTGCGACATCACCGTGCACCCGGCGCACCGACCGGAAGTGCTCGACGTCGGTCCCCTGCACCCGCCTGTCCAGCGCCTGGTCGATCACGAGAAACAGCGACGCCAGGCGCTCTTCGCCTCGGGTGGGCCGGTGCACCATCTGTATCCGCCCGACAAAGGGTGGGTGCGCGTCGACCCGTCGGCGACGCACGACTCGTTCTCGCTGGTGGACCTCGCGGTCCTCATCGACAATCCGGCCGAGATCGCGGTCGCCCTCATGCGGTTGACGGGGGACGAGACTCAGGCAGCCCACGATTCCCGTGCGGCGTTCGAGCACAAGTTCTCCGATCTCACGGCCATCTTCTCCGCCGTCGACCCGCGCCTGGCGCGCCAGCTCTTCTCGAAGCTGTCCCGCGCCGTCCTCGAGCTCGACCCCGATCGGCACTCCCGCTTGCTCAAGCGCACGGTGTTGCCCGGCCTGCTCGACGGCAAGCTCGAGGGGTCGGTCCTCGGCGATTTCCCGGATGTTGAGCTCGCCGAAGCGCTGTGCCTGCTGCTGGACCTCGAGACCGCCTCACCTGACGTCCTGACGACTGCGCTCGACCGATTGGGCCTGCCGCCCGAACGGCGGCAGAACATCGTGCCGCTGCTCGAAGCGCGCCTGAACCGCACGGCCCCACCTCGGCCGGACGCCTACGGCCACGACCACGCCATCGAAAGCTACGCGCGCCGGCTCGTGGCGCTCAAGCCCGGCGAGGCCCGCAGCTTCGCGGAGTACACGGCGTTCGATCTCTCCGTCACCGAGGACACGAAGTCGCTGGTCGGTCAGTTGGTCGACGCGATTGGCACCACCGACCTGGGGACCTCGCAGCTCGAGACACGGTTGCGACTCGTGCGGCTGGAGCCGAACCCGGAGCTGGTCGCGGCGTTCATGGAGCTGACCCTCAAGCTCTTCGAGGACCTCGAAGGCCGGCAGCAATGGAGTCCACTCGCCGAGTGGGCCGCCAAGTTCAATGGCCTGGCGGTGGCGCTCCGTGACACGCGACCTGACGCGGCGGATGCTGTGTGCACCGGGCTCGCGCGCTTCGGCACCGTCGCCCGCGCTGTGGCGATCGCGGACCTGTACAATGCGGGCGGCGAGCCTCGCGCGCGGGCACTCGCGCTGGCCGACGGGTTCGGCGCGGCGCTCGCTGACGCCTTTCTGTCGGCGGTCGACGCTCCCGCAGCCGGCGGGGCGGCGCGGCCACTGGTGGCCCTGATGACCGAACGTGCACAGACGTTCGCGCCCGTGCTGGCCGGGCGGCTGCGCGACTGCGGCACCGCAGCCCGTCACGCGATAGTGAGAGTGCTCGGCGCCGCAGGAGCGATGCACGCGCCGGCCGTCATCGCCCTCTTACCGCCGCAGGACCGCGAGTGCGACGAGGCCACCGGCCGCGAGGCGCTGCGCGCGCTCGCGCGGATGGCGACACCGACAGCGGCCGCCGCGGTCGCGGCATGTCTCACGAGCGATGTCGCGTGGCTGCAACTCGCGGCCGAAGAAGCCCTGTGGCATTTCCCCGCACCGATGGCGTCGGCGCAGGTGCGAACGCTCTTGGCCGATCGCGAGTTCGCCCTGAGCCACCCAGACGTCGCCGGACGCCTGCTCGAGCGCGCCGCACAAGCGGGCATCAGCGGGCTTGCTCCCGTGCTCCAGGCGCTCGCGCCGCTGCGGTTCCGCTTTTGGAATCCCGCGCTCGTCCGTGTTACTCGGAAAGCCCAACACCTGTTGCTCTCAGGACGAAGCATCCCGTGTCCCCGACATCTCCGTCCGAATCACCGGCACACGCGCTCCTGGATCCGCTGCCGATGCTGAAGGGCCTGGCCACGCTGCGTCGGCTGACCGGGACGTACCCGACGGGCCACCCAATGGTGGAGCAGCGCCTAAAGGAGCTGGACGAAGCCGTTCGCGCGCATCTCCAACATGGCTCTCCCGTCCGCATTGATATCGTCCGCGGCGAGGTTCATCTGGAATCGGTCGCGTTCGCGACCGATTCGCAGACCACGGGACAGCTCGTCGAGGATCTGGTCTCGCTCGGCGTGCAGAGCATTCATGTCCACGCGGGGGTGACGTCCGCAGAGCTCCTGACGCTGGCGCAGTTCCTCTGGCAACTCAAAGATGTCTCGCCGGGTGCGCCGCTCGGCGACCAACTGATCGAGCGCGGCGTCCGTCACGTGACCGTCGGGCGCCTCGTCCCGCTCGATACGCGCTGGCGGGCGCACCAGTGGCCCGAGGATCCGACCGGTCCGCTTGACCCCGACTACGCCGAGTCGATCATGCGCGCGCAGCAGACCTTCGAAGATGTGAGCGCCGGAAGGGCGCTGAAGCCATCGACGGTTCGCGATCTCGTGCAGTTGCTCATGTTCAAGGTTGCGCGCAGCCACGCGGCCTTGAGCCAGATTCTCACGGTGAAGCAGTACGAGAACCTGACCTACACCCACTCGGTCAACGTGTCGATGCTGAGCCTGCTCCTCGGTCGTCAGATGGGACTGGACGAGGACACGCTCGCGTCGCTGGTCGAGGGTGCGCTCCTGCGCGACATCGGCAAGACCAAGATCCCGCTAGAGGTCGTCAAGAAGCCGGGGGCGCTCGACAAGCAGGAGCGGCGCCTGATGGAGATGCACACGACGCTCGGATCGGAGATCCTCGTGCAGATCGACGGACTCCGCCCGCTGACGCCACTCATCGCGCTCGAGCATCATCGCACGGTGAAGGGCTTCGGCTATCCCGACCTCGGTGACTGGGTGATTCCGCATCCCATGAGTCAGATCGTGTCCGTCGCGGACATCTACGAGGCGGTGACCGGTGCGCGGACCTACCAAGTACCCGCGTCACCCGAGCGCGCCTGCCTCATCCTCGCGCGGATCGCCGGCGACAAGTTGAACACCGCGCTCGTCAAGACCTTCGTGAACGCGATCACGTTCTTCCCCATTGGGTCGGTGGTCCGCACGAGCCTGGAGCACCTCGCGGTGGTGGTCCGCACGAACCCGCGGGACCCCCTTCACCCGGTCGTGGTCCCGGTGGACGACAGGCTTCATCGTCTGGCGGACGAGATCGACACGAGCGCTCGCGACGAGCGAGGTGATCAGTGTCATGTGCTCGAGACGGTGAGGCCGGAGGCCGCGTTCGACGTGCGTGAGTTCCTGCCCCCGCAAGCCGCCTGAGCCATCTCGAGCTCGACGCGTTTCACACATCCGCGCGTGCTGCACACGCCGCTTGGCGTATGCTGTTGAAGGATGCGTGTTCTTGTCCAGGTGTTCCGTCGTGAGCTGACCGCGGCGCGCGCGCGTTACCCGATCGGCGTGCCCGTGGTGGCGACTGCCTTCCTGATCGCCGCCCTCGTACCGCCGGCGCTCGGCAGTTGGGGCATCCTGACGATGTTCACGGGCCTGCCCGACGAAGCCGCGATTGGGCGCATGGGCGAAATGGATCAGGCGACGGCCGTCTACGACACACGCGATCGCCTGGTGTTCACGATCTACAAAGATCGGGGGATGGAAGTACCGCTCGACCGGGTGTCGCCGCACCTGGTACAGGCGATGCTGGCTATCGAAGACCAGCGCTTCTACCAGCATCGCGGCTTCGACCTCGTGCGCATCGCGTCGGCGGTGCTGGCCAACGTGCGGCGTGGGTATCGCGCCCAAGGAGGCAGCACGATCACCCAGCAGTTGGCGCGGCAGAGTTTCCTCACGCCCGACAAGACCATACGCCGCAAGCTGCAGGAGCTGGTGCTCGCCGCGCGCATCGAGCGGAGGTATTCGAAGGCGGAGATCCTTCAGCTCTATCTGAACAAGGTGTACTTCGGCGACGGCTTGTACGGGATCGAGGCCGCGTCGCAAGGCTTCTTCGGCAAGCATGCGTCGGAGCTGCTGATCGAAGAAGCGGCGCTGCTGGCGGGCCTCGTCAAGTCACCCTCGTCGTACACGCCCACGATCAGCGTCGAGCGCGCGATCGCGCGGCGCAATGTGGTGCTGCAGGTGCTGCTCGACAACGGCACCATCGACAGCGCCGCCTTCGAGCGTGCTCGGCAGACGACGGTCAGCCTGCAGAATGGCCTGCGGATCGATGAGCCGACGGGGCAGTACTTCAAGGAGCAGGTGCGGCGCGAGCTCGTCGACCGGTTCGGCTGGGAGGCGGTGTATCAGGGCGGCTTGAAGGTCTACTCGACCATCGACATGACCATGCAGGAGGCCGCCGAGGAGGCCGTCGCGGAGCAGTTGAAAGCGCTCGACGCTCGCCGCGCGAGGCTTCCGGGCGCGCCCAAGGCGGTGTCGGACCAGCCGGCCGTCGATCCCAATCCGCTGCAGGCGGCCTTGATGGCCATGGATCCGCGCACCGGGGAGGTGCGCGCGATGGTGGGCGGACGCGACTTCGACCGGAGCACGTTCAATCGTGCCGTCCAAGCCAAGTGGCAGCCCGGGTCGGCGTTCAAGCCGTTCGTCTACGCAGCGGCGCTCGAAGCGGGATTCACCCCTGCATCCATCGTCGATCGTCTGAACGAACCCATCGACACGATCGAGGGCGCTTGGACGCCTGAGGAGGAGCACGAACCCGGCGAGAGCATCAGCCTGCGCGCGGGCCTGAGAACCTCCAGCAACCGAGCGGCCGTTCGCCTGCTGCAGGACGTGGGGATCGGCAAGGCCGTCGGATACGCGAAAGCGATGGGCGTCGGCAATGTGCCGGCCGTCCCCTCCTTGGCACTCGGGTCTGGCGAAGTGACGCTGGAGTCCATGACGGCCGCCTACGCGGCGTTCGCCAACGGCGGACAGGTGCCGCATCCATTCGTGATTCGCCGGGTCGAAGATCGCAGCGGGCAGGTCCTGTTCCTCGAGAAGCCGCGGGTGTCGAAGGCGGTGAGCGAACAGACGGCGTTCATGATGTCGAGCATGCTGTCCGACGTCATCAACGCCGGCACCGGCGCCCGTGCACGCGGCCTGGGCTTCACCTTGCCGGCGGCCGGGAAGACCGGCACCACCAACGACTTCAACGACGCTTGGTTCGTCGGCTTCACCCCGAAGCTCGTGGCGGGTGTGTGGGTGGGTTTCGATACGCCGCGGACCATCATGCCGCGTGGCTTCGCCAGCGACGTCGCCGTCCCGTTGTGGACGGCCTTCATGAAAGCCGCGACCTCCGCCGACAAGGCGGAGTGGATCAAGATGCCTGGCGACATCGTCACCGCGACCATATGCCGCTTGTCGGGCCGTCTGGCGGTTGAAGGGTGCGAACACGCAGAAGTGCTCTCGGAGGATGGACGCGTGACGCGGCGCTCGGTGGTGTACACGGAGTATTTCCGCGCGGGTACGCAGCCAACCACCTCGTGCGCTTTACACCAGTCGGGCCATCTGTTCGCGACTGTCGCCTCGGTCTTCGGGCAGGCGACGTCCGAGCTCGAACCGCCGCCAGAGCCGGCCGTCGTTCCGCCTCCGGCGGCACCCGCCGCTGCACGTGCTTCCACTGCCGAAGTGGCCGCTGCCGCACCGGCGCCCGCGGCGGCAGAGCCCGCGCCGAAGCGCCGCGGGTTCTGGGGGCGCGTGTTCGGCCGTCGCGACAGGCCCGAGCCCGACGATGCCGGCGACCGCGGTCGCCGCGGTCGTGATCGCGACAACGACCGTAACCGGTCACGCGACGAGAGGCGGTAGCGCGTCATGCCGTTCCGCGACTGCGTCGGCCATCGGCCGCTGCTGGCCGTGCTGGCGCGCTCGATCACGCGCGGCTCGCTCCCGCCGAGCCTGTTGTTCGCCGGTCCCGAGGGCATCGGCAAGCGATTGGTGGCTGTCGCCGTGGCCCAGGCCCTGAATTGCCCACAGCCGCGGATCGGCGGTCCCGCCGATCCCGACGCGCGCCTCGAGGTCGATGCCTGTGGCACCTGCCCGTCCTGCCTGCGGATCGCGCGCA
>Ga0194131_10001833_pt1 | contig 35664 bp, 27 predicted proteins | sample TA2KigO120mmetaG_FD_148631 | JGI IMG/M metagenome (GOLD analysis project Ga0194131, IMG submission 148631) | Freshwater microbial communities from Lake Tanganyika, Tanzania - TA2015053 Kigoma Offshore 120m | ecosystem: Environmental > Aquatic > Freshwater > Lake | place: Tanzania: Lake...
GCGCCCGTCCGGGCGTCAGGACGCAGCAGGCGCGCGGTGAACGTCAGGTTGACCGGCCGCGACAGCGCGCCGGGATCCTCGACGGTGGCGTTCAGGCGCAGCGTGCCGTAGTTCACGCGCGTGTAGCGTTCGCTGACGTGGAGCTGGCCGGTGTGCGGGGTGCCGCGGCGGTCGAACCACCACTTGTCGTTGAAGCCGACGGTGTCCACGACGAGCGTGTCGCCCTCGAAGCGGCCGATCGAATGGCCCAGCCAGTTCGGCACCCATTCGTCCTTCGGCGGATGCGTGCGGCCGTCCATGTAGATCACGCGATGGTTGCCGGCGTCGCCGAGCTCGTTGAGCTTGTAGACATGCGACAGCCCCCGGGAGGTGTACGACATCGCGAACGTCCACGGGTAGGGATTGGTCCGCAGCACGCTCATGGGCAGGCAGACGGTGTAGGGATCGTCCTGCGAGCGGCGTTTGTCGCGCAGCTCGCGCGCCCACGGCAGCAGCGGCAGCTCGCCGGGCTTCAGCCCGCCGTTGGCCTCGATGTCCTGGATGGCGCCGCCGCCCACCCAGGGGCCGGTCAGATCGATCGTGCCGTCAGGGAGGCGCGGAACGGGCCGGCTGGCGGCTTCCGATTCCGACACGACGGGGCTGCCGGGATTGATGAACGCGACGCCGCCTTCGCGAGTGAGGGTGACACCGCCTTGCGCTGCCACGCCCGCACTCGCGAGGACGACCGCCGCGAGGACATTACGGAGTCGGGAGAGGAGCCTGCTGCCCATCGGGGCCGCCCTGCGTGAAGAGCGGCTTGTCCGGCGTCTCCGCCTTCGCGATGTACATCAGCGAACCGCGGCTCTCGACGACGAGGCCGCCGAAGCCCTCGAACACGACCTTGTCGCCCTTCTTCAGGTCGTTCGGGCCCCAGCCCTGGCGGCGGATCGAGTTCGGGCTCGTGAGCTCCATGTTCCAGTTCGTCACCTTGCCGTCGGGGCCGGCGACGTCGATGTAGACGCGCATGTGCGGGTTGGTCCACGCGACCTCGGTGACCGTGCCGGCGAGCTTGACGCGCTTCTTCGCGTCGTACTCGGTGTCGAAGCCGTGGTGCGCGACCACGGGCGCGGCCATCCCGATCAGGCCGAGCGCGACTCCCAGAATTCCCAGTCTCATAGCGATCTCCCAGTTACCGTTGATTGCTCGTGCCGGAGCCGATCCCCTGCAGCCCGCCGGCCCGGCCGTACTGATTGTCCTCCAGGCAGATGAACTCCATCAGGTCGCCGATGCCGGTCTCCGGATCGGGCCGCAGCAGACGCGCCGTGAACTTCAGCGTCACCGGCTTCGAGAACGCGCCTGGATCGTCGAGCGTGAACTCGTTGACCATGCGGCCCCAGCTGATGCGCGTCCACCGCTCGATCGTGTGCAACTGCTCGGTGTGCGGCGTGCCGCGGCTGTCGAACCAGAACTTGTCGTTGTAGCCGACGGTGTCGATGACGAGCGTGTCGCCTTCCCAGTGGCCGATGGAGTGGCCCCACCAGTTCGGCACCCATTCGTCCTTCGGCGGGTGCTTGCGGCCGTCCATGTAGACGACGCGGTGCGCGCCGGCGTCGCCGGTCTCGTGCAGCACGTAGATGTGCGAGAGGCCCCTGGACGTGTACGACATCGCGAACTTCCAGGGATACGGGTTCACGCGCGGCACGCTCATCGGCAGGCACGCGGTGTACGGCTCGTCCTTGGCCAGCCGCTTGTCGCGCAGCTCGCGCGCCCACGGCAGCAGCGGCAGCTCGCCCGGCTTGAGGCCGCCGTCGCGCTCGATGTCGCCGTTGGACCCGCCGCCGATCCACGGGCCGGTCAGGTCCACCCTGCCGTCGGGCAGGCGCGGAATCGGGCGGCTCGTCGCCTCGGCGTCGCTCACAGTGGGGCTGCCCGGGTTGATGTAGCGGACGCCGCCATCCGTCTGCACGCCCTGGTTTCCCCCGCCGCGGCCCTGCGCATAGACCACGCCGGCCACTCCGACCACAGTGATCGCGATGATCGACAGTCTTCTCACGTACGTCCTCCGTGTCTTTTCTGCCAGCTGCCTGCTGCCGGCTGCCCGCTTACGGGCGATGCATGCGTCGCCCCTACTTCTTGGTCTCGCCAGTGGCCGGGTTGAACCCCGGGATCGTCTGCTGCCCGTACTGATTGTTCTCCTGGCAGATGTACTCGAGCAGCTCGTCTCCGGGCGGGCTCAGCGTCGCCGTGAAGACGAATTCGAGCGGCCTGGTGAACATCTCCGGATCCGTCATCGTGACTCGGTTCTCCATCGTCCCCAGCGACGTGCGCGTCCACCGCTCGACGATGTGCAGCTGCTCGCTGTGCGGGGTGCCGCGGCGATCGAACCAGAACTTGTCGTTGAAGCCGATGGTGTCGATGACGAGCGTGTCCTTCTCCCACCAGCCGATCGAGTGGCCGTACCACGTCGGGTCCAGCTCCTCGATCGGCGGGTGCTTCCGGCCGTCCATGAAGACCTGCCGGTAGCTGTGGATGTTGCCCTCGTGGAGGATGAACAGGTGCGTCGCCGCCCTGTGCGTCGGCGTCTGCACGAAGCGGTACGGGAACGGCGTCACGCGCGGCACGCCCATCGGCAGGCAGCGGTTGTGCGGCTCCTGCGTGACGTCCCGGGAGGCCAGGATCGCCTTCGCCTTCGGCGTCATCAGCGCATCGAGCGTGCCGGGCTTCATCCCGCCCTCGCGCTCGATGTCGTTGATCGGCCCGCCGCCGACCCAGACGCCCGAGAGATCGACGGTGCCATCGGGCAGCCGCGGCACGGGTCCCTCAGGCGGGCCCTTGCGCCGCTGCGTGCTGATCGACGGACCGCCGCCCTGCGCATCGGCCAGGACGGGGACGATCGACACGACGAGCGCGAGGACAAACAGCTTCTTCATGGCAACCTCGGCATGTGCGATTTGCGATTTGCGATTTGTGATTTCAAATCACAAATCGCAAATCACAAATCACAAATCACAAATCGCAAATCACTGATCGTTATTACCCGAAAAGACTTTCTTGCCGTCGGGCAGCGTGACGACGCGCGCGTTGGCGATGCTCGCGCCCGAGCGCGCCTGGATCCCCTCGATGCTGACGCTGTCGCCGATCTTCACCGCGGTGCGCGTCCAGCCGTTGCGCACGAGCGCGCTGACGGCCAGCAGCTCGAGGTTCCAGTTCACCACCGACCCGTCCGGCTGCTTCACGTCGATGTACATCCGGGCGTGCGGGTTCGTCCACTCGATCTTGGTCACGGTGCCCGCGAGCGCGACCGTCTTGTTCGGGTCGTACTCGCCGGTAATCGAGTGGTGCGCGACCGCAGGAACCGCCGCGCACAGGAACGCGAGTGCGGCGGCAAACGCCAGTTTCGTCTTCATCGCTCCTCCGCAGACGGGCGACGCATGCGCCGCCCCTACCCACCTACGACCTACCACCTACCACCTACCACCTACCACCTAGAACTCGTACTTGACACCGAACTGCATGATACGCGGCGTGCCGGCCTGCGTCTGGATGCGCCCGAACGTGCCGGCAGCCAGGTTCGTGCCCGGGTTGCCCCAGTTGAAGTGGTTCAGCAGGTTGAACGTCTCGACCCGCAGCTCGATGTTCTGCGCCGTGCCGAAGTTGATCAGCTTGGCCAGCGACAGGTCGATCGTCCAGAACGCCGGCCCCTTGATGCTGTTGCGGACCAGGTTGCCGAAGGTCCCGAGCGCCGGCTGCGCGAACGCGGCGCGGTTGAGATACGCGTTCAGCGTCTTGCTGCCATAGACGTCGTCGCTCACCTGGTTGACGCGCTGCTCCTGGAACCGCTGGCCGTTGAGCGCGCGATCGCTGCCCGTGGTCACGCTCAGCCAGCTCCCCGAGCGGGCGTTGAAGATGCCCGACGCGCGCCAGCCGGAGACGATCGCCCGCGCGACCGCGTTGCCGACGTCCGGCGTCTGGTAGCCCACCGTGAAGTTGCTGATGTGCGTGCGGTCCTGATCGCAGTGGCCGCGGTCGGCGTCGGGATTATCGGGGTTGGTCGGCCCCTGCGCGAGCTGCGGGAAGCCGCCGGTCGTGTTGTCGCCCCAGCAGCGGGAGATCGTGTAGTTGCCGCTCAGGCTGATGCCGGCCGTCGAGCGGCGCCGGAACGCCAGGCGCAGCCCGCGGTAGTCCTGCGTGCCGATGCTGGTGTGCAGATCGAGGTTGCCGATGAGCGCCGCCGACGCCGGGTTCTCGCCGGACACGGTCAGGCGCCGACGCTGGTTGACCGACGCGGTCGTGCCGCAGTTGGCCATCGTCACGCCGTTGATCGTGCAGGCGCCCGTGCCGAAGAAGAGGCCGGGATTGAGCTGGATCTGCATCCACAGCCGGTCCGTGTAGCTGCCCAGGTAGGCGGCCGACACGCCCCAGTCGCTGCCGATCTGCCGCTCGAGCGTGACGTTCCACTGCTGCACGCGCGGCGAGTTGATCCCCGGGTCGGTCGCGCCGAAGGCGCCGAACGGAATGAAGTTCACCTCGCGGAACGGCACGATCGGGTGCGGGTCGCCGCCGAGATGGCCATACGGGTTGTCGAAGCCGCCTGGCGGGTTCTCGATGAGCGAGCGGTTGCCCCATGGCGGCGACTGCGTGTTGATGTTGTGCCGCTCGGCGGTCGGGAAGTCATACGAGATGCCGTACGAGGAGCGCAGCGCCATGCGCCCGTCGCCCGTCATGTCCCAGGCGACGCCGACACGCGGCGACACATTGAGCCACTGCTTCTTCAGGCCCGTGTTCCCGTCGGGGAAGCCGGGGTCGCCGGGGTAGATGAACCCGGCCGGCGCGTTGACGAACACCGTGCTCTTCACGTTGCGCCGGAAGTTGTCCATGCTGAAGTTGTAGACCTGCCCGTTCTCGAGCTGCTGCCCGAGGAACGGCTCCCACCGCAGGCCCGCGTTCAGCGTCATGCGCGTGTTCATGCGCCAGGTGTCCTGGCCGTAGAAGCCGACATACCACATGTGCATCGGCATCTGCGCCGGGCCCCCGTGCTCGAGACGCGAGACGCGGCCGAGCACGAAGTCCGAGAGGCCGAGGCCGGTGACGTTGCCGTTGACCTGCCAGTCGCCGCCCGACCGCGCGTGGGTGAGGAAGTCCATCTTCCAGTAGGCGATGTTGCCGCCGACCGACAGCTGATGGTTGCCCTTCACGACGGAGAAGTCGTCGCTGACCTGGTAGGTATTGGTGTTGAACTTGCCCGTCGTCGCCGTGCCCGCCGAGATGCTGAACGCGCCGGACACCGCCATCACCATCTCGCCAGGCTGATAGCTGAAGACGTTCGAGCCGAGGTCCCGCGGCGCGAACCACGGCGGGCTGCTGCGGTCGATGGCCGTGCGGTTGAACGCGAAGCGCAGCGAGTTGACCGTCGTGTTGCTGAGCACCATCGTGCTGCCCGCCGCCGCCGACTGCGCCAGGTTGTCGAGACCCGGGGTGCCGACCGTCAGCACGTTGTCCGGGTTCTCGGCAAACGGCGACGGTTTCAGGTGCTTGGTGCGCATGTAGCGGCCGAAGATCGAGTGGTTCTGGCTCCACTGGAAGTCCACACGGCCGACTTCCTGGTCCTCGTCGCGGTTGTCCGAGGTCGTGTAGGTGATCTCGCCGCACGGGTTCGTCGTGCTCGGCAGCCGCCGGGCCAGGTTGAGCGCCGCGGGGCTGAAGAGCGCGGGGTTGACGCGGTTGCCGACAAACGGCGCGTTGAGCGTCACGTTGCGGCCCTGGCACGCGACGGACGCAAACTGCGTGAAGTCGCCCGCCAGCATCGCGGCGGTCGGCACGTAGGTGATGTTCGCGGACGGCCGCTGGCGCGTGCGCGTGTTCTGATAGCCGCCGAAGAAGAACAGGCGGTCGCGGAGGATCGGACCACCCAGCGTGCCGCCGTACTGGTTGCGGTTCAGGCCGTCGTCCACGCGCTTGCCGTCGGGCCCGATACGGGCGAACGGGTCGGTGGCGTTGAAGCGGCGGTCGCGCAGGAACTCGAAGACGTTGCCGTGATACGCGTTGGTGCCCGAGCGGGTCACCGCGTTCACCGACGCGCCGGAATGGATGCCGTTCTGCGCGGTGAGGCCGCTCGTCGCCACGCTGAACTCCTGCAGCGCGTCGGGGAACGGCAGCGGCAGGTTCGCGTTGTTCTGCGGGTTGTTGTGCATGGCGCCGTCGAGCAGGTAGGCGACGCCGAACGAGAGGCCGCCCGCCACGGAGATGCTGACGCCGCCCGTCATGCTGCGGCTGTCGGCGGTGCCCGTCTGCACGGCGGCGCCGCTGAGCACGATCAGGTCGGTGACCTGGCGGCCCTGCAGCGGCAGCTCGTGGACGTTCTGCACGACGTCGCTGATGCCGGCGCTGCGGACGTCCACGATCGGCGCGGCGGCTTCAACCGACACGGTTTCCTGCAGGCTGCCAAGGCCGAGCTGCGCGTTGATCGTCGGCGTGGCGCCCACCTGGAGCTGGAGGCCGGTCTGCACGTAGGTGCGGAAGCCCTGGAGCGCGACTTCGAGGCGATAGGGGCCGGTCGGCAGGTTCGTCATTACCCACTGGCCGTTGCCGTCGGTGACGACCGTACGCGTGGTGCCGATGTCGGTCTGGGTGGCAGTGACGGTGACACCGGGCAGCACGGCGCCGCTTTCGTCCGTGACCCGGCCGCTCAGTTCGGCGGTCGCCTGCGCGAAGGCGGCCGTGCTGGTCAGAAGCAAGCTCAGAACGCCGATCGAGAAACCTCGAAGCACGCGCGTCATCCCTGAACCTCCTGCCCCCTGGTAGTAGTGCCGCGTTTAGCGATTTGGCTGCGGACTGCCGTCGTCCGCCGAGCCCGAGAAGAGCGACCGCCCGCTCGGCAGCACGATGGACGTCGCGTTCATACGGTAGGTGTTGGCGGCGCGGCCGTCGAACCCCTGCACCTTCACCTTGTCGCCCACTTTGAGCGTGCGGCTCGACCACCCGTTGCGCGCCAGCGCGCTCGGGCTCGCGAGCTCGAGATTCCAGGTGGCCACCTTGCCCGCCGCGTCCGAGACGTCCACATACACGCGGGCATGGGGGTTGGTCCACTCGATTCGCGTCACGACGCCCTCGAAGCTGACCGGCTTGCTGGCGTCATATTCAACGGAAAACGAGTGATGCGCAGCGGCGGGAAAGGCGCCAAGCAGAACGCCGAGACCGGCCGCGGCAACGCAACGGGAGAGCTTCATGCGGACTCTGCTCCTGAGTTGGGCTGAACGATAGAGAACTTTGATATGTCTGTCAACGAGTCGCTGGAGGCCCGATCACCGGGAATTCCCGCGGCGCCCCGAAGCCCCCGGCGCCCCCGTACTGGTTGTTCTCGTTGCAGATGTACTCGATCAGCTCGTCGCCGGGGTTGCTGAGACGGGCGGTGAAGCGGACGGTCCACGGCTTCGAATAGGCGCCCGGATCGTCGATGGTGACCACGCGCTCGAGCGTGCCCATGTTGGTCCGGGTGAAGCGCTCGGTCACGCTCGCGCGCTCGGTCTGCGGGAAGCCCCGCCGATCCATCCAGACCTTGCCGTTGAACCCGATGGTCTCGATGACGAGCGTGTCCCCTTCCCACCGCCCGACCGAGTGGCCGAACCACGTGGGCACCAGCACGGACTCGTCCGGATGCTTGCCGTTCATGAAGATCTGCCGGTAGCTGTGGATGTTGCCTTCCTCGATGACGAAGATCCGCTGCGCGGCCCTGCCCGGCGCGGGGTCCGAGACGAACCGCCACGGGTACGGCGCCTTGCGCGGGATGCCCATCGGCAGGCAGTAGCTCGAGGGATCCGCGGTCGGATCCACCTTCGCCATGTACTCCTTCACCCACGGCAGCACCGGGATCTCGCCGAGCTTGAGGCCGCCGCCGGTCTCGATGTCGCCGTCGGTGCCGCCACCCACCCAGAGACCGCTCAGATCGACGGTGCCGTCCGGAAGACGCGGCGTCGGCGTCGTGGGCGGCGGAGGACGACGAACGGCCTGACCGAGCGCGCCGAGACCGCGTCCGCCTTGCGGCTGCGCGGGCTGCTGCTGCGCGGGCGCCTGCGCGGCAAGCCCATCGACTGCGCTCAGGGCAGGCGGCGCGGCGACTGCGAGAACTGCGACGAGCGAATAGACCTTTCTCATGACACCCTCACCGCGCGGGCGCGCCCGCCGCTGCGGGACGCCCGTCTTCGCCGGCCGATCCCGAGAACAGTTCGCCGCCGGAGGCCGTGCGAATGACCGTGGCGGTCGTGCGATACGTATTCGTGCCCCGGCCCTCGAAGCCTTCCACCGACACCTTCTCGCCCGGCTTCACCGAGTTGCGCGTCCAGCCGTTGCGCACGAGCGCGCTGAGGCTGGCCAGCTCGATGTTCCACGTGACCTTCTTGCCGGACGCGTCGGCCGCGTCCACGTAGACGCGCGCGTGCGGGTTCGTCCATTCGACCTTCGTCACGATGCCCTCGAACTTCACGGGCTTGTTGGCGTCGTACTCGAGCGAGAAGGCATGATGCGCGGCTGCGGGCGCGGCACTGCCGAGCAGCGTCAGCGCGACGGCCGCGGCGCGGAAACTGATATACATGCGGGACTCCTAACTGATTGGTGTCCCGAAAGATATCACGCTCGCCACTCGGCAGGCGCCGCGAATTATTTCCAGGCGTCGAGCGCCTTCCGGTGCAGCGAGTCCGGCGTCAGCTCCGCCAGCTCGATGCGTCCCATGTACGGATCGGTGATGTTCGCCAGCAGCGCCTTCGTGTTCGCGCTGACGTTCGGATCGCTCACCGTGATGCCGCGCTGCTTGAACGTGCCGACGGCGTCCTTGATGTTGTCGACGACGAGGCCGTAGTGCGTGAAGCCGGCGGGCCGCTGCGCGTTCGCCTGCCCGAGCTCGAGGAACGTGTTGCGGCTGATGTGGAGGTACACCAGCGTGGGCTGCCCGTCGGCGCCGGTGGCGCGGAACGCCTCGCGGTAGCCCATCTTCTCCGTGTAGTACTTGATGGCGTCGGGAATGTTCGGCACGTTGATGCCGACGTGATTCATCATCTCGACGCCGCGCATCTGGTTCTGGGCGATCGTCGTCTGGGCGGCGAGGCCCACGAGGATCCCCGCGACAAACAGCACGAGTCCGCGCATCTCACCCTCCTGGCTCATTGCTTCTGGTAGCGAATCAGGCGATCGCCGGTATTGCCGACGCCGGCGATCGTCATGTAGACGGAATCGGTGAAGCCTACACCAACAAGCGGCACCGCGGGCAGCTCGAAGATGCGGTTGTTCGTGAGCAGCACGCCGCCCGGCTTGAGCATCGCCGCGATGTTGGCCGCCGCGAGCGACTGCTCGAAGACGCCGTAATACAGCAGGATGTTCGTCGCGACGACGAGGTCGAACTGCTGGTCGGTCGGCAGCGGGTCGAGCCGCTCGGTGACGACGTTCAGATCCTTCGCGGCGATCGACAGCACCACCGACGGCCGGACCTCGACGCGGCGGATGGCGACGCGTCCCGCGCCGGGCGGTGTGATGGCGGCGCTGTTGGTGCCGACGTGGTTGCCGACGCGCTGCCAGTAGTCCACGAGCGCGGGCGACCACGGCCGATCGGGATTCCGCGGCAGCACGATGCGGTACGGCGTCCCCGCCTTCGCGCGCTGCCGCGCCGCCTCCAGGTGCTGCAGCACGCGCGGGCTCAGGTCGAACGCCGTTACCTCCAGCTCGTCGTCCAGGGAGAGGCCGTAGCGAAGCAGCGAGTCCACGAGCGCGAAGGGCTGAATCGTCTGCTGCGGGTAGAAGTCGTACCCTTCGAGCTTGTCGGTGAAGTCGAGGCCGGGACCGACGATGGCGACGCGGCGGACGGTGCCGGTACGCAGCGGGCCGTCGTTGTCGCGCTCGCTCCGGACGACCTCGAGCGCCTCGTCCACGCCGTGGCCGATGAAGACGGACGTGTCGGACGACAGGCCGCGGTCGCGGAAGAGCGTGAGCTGATCGGCAAGCTCCGCGTCCGGCAGGCCGAGCGCGCGGACGGCGCCGCCGACCGTGACCGTGCGCTCCTCGAGATACCCCAGCAGCGCGGTCCTCCCCGCGTCGGTGGCCGGATCGATCCCGCGCCGCTCGACGACGCCGCGGGCGAACTGCATCCGCTCGTTCGTGCCCGGCGCGGCAATCGCGGCCGCGAAGTCCGCGATGCGCAGGCGCAGCGACGCGAGCGCCTGCGTCGGGTCCTTCACCAGCGCGTTCAGGTCGCCCTGCGACGCGCGAGGGCGTGTGGTGAAGGAGGTGCCGAAGAGAAGCAGGTGAACGATGGAGTCCTCGTCGCCCGCGTCCACGCGCGCGCGGATCGCGGCGTCGCGCGCCTCGATCCAGGCAGGCCAGAGCGCCGAGAGCTGGTCGGGCGTCGTGCCGGCCAGGTCCGCGGGAATCAGATCGTCACGAAGAAGCTGATGGACGGCGGTGGCGTCTGCGCCGGGAACGTACGTCTTGGCGCCCTGCGCCGCGACGGCCGCGCCGCTCAGGAATGCCGCGAGGAGCCATCGGGGCACCGGGACATTGTAGGGGCACGGCACGGGACGGTGGAGGGGCACGGCGGCGCCGTGCCCCTCCCCGGGTCGTTAGAAGCTGATGCGGAACCCGAACTGCGCGGACCGGTACTGGCCCTGCACGCGCTGGCCGTAGTCGCGGCTGCTTTCCTGCGTCTCCAGCGTCCAGTTCGGACGGTTGAACACGTTGAAGGCCTCCGCGATGAGGTCGATCGACATCACGTTCGGCAGCGTGACGCGCTGCTGGAAGCGGATGTCGGTCCGGTTCTGCATCGGCTGGATGAACGCGTTGCGCGGGACGATGGTGCCATCCGCGCGCAGGCGCTGCTCGCCGCCCGCGCCGAGGTTGCGGCGGTCGCCGCCGAAGTTGCTCGACGCGCGGTTGCCCGCCCCGAAGTAGTGCAGGCCGCTCACCTGGAAGCCGCGGCCCACCTGCCAGATGCCGTTGAACACCGCGCGATGGCGCTGGTCGCTCTGCGCGAAGCTCCACTCGGCGCCGAGGTCCGGCGCCACGGCAAACGGCACCGGCACCGGCTCGGATCCGGGCACGCCCATGAACGGCTGCCCTTCCGCGCTCCACAGGCCGCCGAGCGTGTAGGTGGCGCCCGCCTGCCAGCGGTTGCTCATGCGCTTGTTGAAGGCCGTCAGCAGCGCGTGGTACGCCGAGCGCCCCGTGAACGGCGTCATCGCGACGATGCCGAACTGCGGGTACGGGAGCAGCGCGCGGTTGGTGTACGGGTTGTTGATGCCGATGCCGCTCGCGTTGGTCCAGCTCAGGTTGACGTTCTCCTGGATGAACTTCTCGTCGCGGCCGCGCGCGTAGACGTAGTCCGCTTCCACCGCCATCACGCTGCCGATCTGGCGCTGCACGCCGATGGTGCCCTGCCACGTGTGCGGGACGTGCGCGTACTCGGCCGGCGGCGCCATCTCACCCGCGCCGCGCAGCACGCACGGCGCCGCGCCCGCGAAGTTGCGCGCGCGCCACGCCGCGAAGTTGGCCGCCTGCTCCGGGGCCGAGCAGAAGCGCGTCACGGCCTGCTCGAAGGTCGGCGCCGGTCCGTTGAAGGGGTTCGACCCGAAGTCCGGCCGGCCGTCGTTGGCCACCTCGAGCACCGCGATCGTGGCCGGCTCGTAGGCGTAGAGCACGACCGGCGTGATCACCTCGGCATAGTACTTGCCGGCGCCGCCGCGGACGACCGTGCGGTCGTTCCACTGATAGGCGAAGCCGAGGCGCGGCTGGATGTTGTTCGCGTCCTCGGGACGGCCCTTCCGCATGAACGGCTCGAACTCCGCCTGCTGCGCGAACGATCCCTTGGTCAGGTCGTAGCGCACGCCGAGGTTCAGCGTCAGCTTGCCCGTGATCCGCCAGTCGTCCTGCAGCCACGCCGCGTAGTACGGCAGGTCCACGTCGGCCCGGCGGCTCTTGTGGACGCCGAGGCGATAGGTGCGGATGAGCGGCGAGATGGCGTTGAGGTTCCACGTGTCCACGTTGAACGGATCCGGAAAGAACGACTCGAAGTTCGCGGGGATCGCGCCGGCGCGGGCGTCGATGTTGCCCATGCAGTTGGTGCAGTTCGCGCTCATCTCGTGATGGAGCAGGAACTCGCCGCCCGCTTTCAGGTCGTGGCGTCCCTTCGCGTTATAGGACAGCGTGAAGTTGTCCTGGACGCTGTAGAGGTCCTGGCTGCGGTGCCGCGGGTAGCCGCTGTTGCCGGTGATGTTGAAGCCGGTGAACTGGATGCGCGGCGAGCCGCTGGTGACCGGCCCGTACGGCCCGTTCTGGGCCATCCAGTGCCGCGACCACGTCGTCAGGTTCTGGTTGTAGAAGATGTAGCCCGCCCAGGCGACGCGCACCTCGTTCAGCGCGCGGTTGCTCAGCACCTGCGTGAGTTGCGCCTGCAGGGTGTTCTGTGTCTCGCGCGTCTGCTGCGTGGCCGCCGGGTGGTTGTTGTTGCTGCCGGCGCCGAAGGGCTCGAGGGTCTTCGTCAGGTTCCCCTTCAGCATCAGCCGCATCTGCGGCGACATCTGGTAGTCGAGGCGCCCGCCGCCCAGCTTCTTCGACAGCTTGCCGTTCAGCTCGATGTTGAAGCGCGGGAACGGCGTGTTCTAGATGCTGGTCCGCGGCTCGCGCTCGTACTCGAGGAAGCCGAAGTAGTGGAGCCGGTCGCGCACCAGCGGGCCGCCAATCGACCCCGCGAACTGCTGGTTCGAGATCGGCACCTTGCGGCGGAGCGCCGGGTTCTGCGCGTTGAAGCGGTCGTCGCGGAAGTTGGCGCGGAACGATCCGGCCAGGTTGTTGGTGCCCGACTTGGTGACGACGTTCACCTGCACGCCCTGCGAGCGCCCCTGCGTGGCGTCGAAGCGGTTGGAGATGAACTGGAACTCCTGGATCATCTCCTGGCTGAAGGGCGGCTGGCCGCCGCCGCCGAGGCTGTTGGTGACCTGCATGCCGTCCAGGTTCGTCTGGTACTCGCGCACCTCGCCGCCGTTGCGGTCCGGCAGCGGCGACGCGGCGTTGGTCGAGGACGTCCGGCTGCCCGGCGCCAGCAGCGCGAGCGCCATCCAGTTGCGGCCGTCCACCGGCAGCTCCTGCACCTGCTGCGGATCGACGTTGCCGCCCAGCTGCGACGTGGAGACGTTCAGGAGCGGGGTGTCCGCGGTCACCGTCACCGTTTCCTGCACGGTGGACGGCGACATCTGCATGTTCACGGCGCCGGTCTGCCCGACGAGCAGCTGCACGCCGGTCCGCGTCACGGTGGCAAAGCCCTGGAGGGTTGCCGAGAGCGTGTACGCGCCGGTGCGGACGCCGATACGGTAGATGCCCGCCTCATCGGTCACGGCCTCGAAGCGGTTGCCCGTGGCGTCATGCACCGCGGTCACCGTCACGCCGGGCAGCACGCCACCCGTGGAGTCGGTCACGGTGCCCGTGAGCACCGCTTCCTGCGCGTACCCGGCGAGCGGGGACGCGACTATCAGAACGACGACGAACAGCCACTGCCACGAACTCCGTGCTGCCATCACTCCTCCGGTTTGGTTGGGAACGGTGCGTGGAAGCTAGCGCCCGGGAGCGAGGGAGTCAACTGAAATTTCAGACATGCGCCTCAAGGATGGACGCGCGCCGCCGATTGTGAGGAAAGGACCGACTGGCGTGCCAGGAGTCTTTTCTTCCGGTTTCGACCGCCGACGCGCGAAACGCGTCCATCCGGGCCCACTCACGGTCTCGATGTACGGGCAGGACGGTGTGCTCGTGGACGTCAGTGAGACGGGCGCGCTTTTCAGAACCAGCCGCGCGCGCCCGCGTACCGAGTCGCTCGCCTTCACGCTGAAGTGGGGGGACGAACACATCCCCCTTCACGGGCGCGTCGTCAGAGCGGCGATGCAGCGCCTGGAGCACCACGTCGCCGTGGAGTTCCAGCAGCTGGCGCCGCACTCGATAGCCCAGCTGCGGCGACTGCTGCAAACCACGCACTGACGCAATGCAGCACTGACCTCCCGGACCGGTACGTAGTGTCCGGCTTGAGCCGGACCACGCTCCGATTCTCGTGGCGCGGACCTTGTTAGGTCCGCGTGTCGCGCCGCAGCCGCTGCCGTTCGCTCCGCCGCTCCGGTCGGACGCCGTGGACGATTACGTATGAATTCCCAAACAACTGAACACGAGTCTCACCGCGAAGCCCCCCCTACGCAGTTGAGTTGCGGGTACCGAGGGCCTCCTTGATCCGCTCGGGCGTGAACGGCACCTGGCGCAGGCGCACGCCGGTGGCGTCGAAGATGGCGTTGCCGATCGCGGCCGCGGCCACCGTGACCGTGGTCTCGCCGGCGCCGGTCGCCGGCACGTCCGCGCGGTTGATCAGCACGCTCTCGATGACCGGCAGCTGGTCGTGCAGGTAGAACGGCGGGTAGCTGCGCCAGTCCACCGACTGCACGCGTGTGGCATCCCACCGCACTTCTTCGCGCACGGTCCGGCTGATGCCCTGGATGAGCCCGCCTTCCATCTGGTTGCGGACGCCGTCCGGGTTGGAGATCGGACCGCAATCCAGCGCCGAGACGAAGCGGCGCACCTGGACGACGCCGGTGTCCTGATCGACGGTCACCTCCGCGACGGTTGCGCAGTAGCCGTTGTCGCCCTCGTACAGCACGCAGGCGATCCCGCGGCCCGTCGCGACCCCGTTGCGGCGCCCGCCAGGACGCGGCGACGGACGCGTATCCCAGTTGGCGGCTTTCGCCGCCGCGGTGACGACCTCGCGCAGCCGCGGATCGCGCAGGTGCCGCAGCCGGTACTCGACCGGATCCGCCTTCACGGAGGCCGCAATCTCGTCGAGGAACGACTCATGCGCGAACGTGTTCTGCAGCCGGTTCGGCGACCGCAGCGGTCCGGTGAAGAACGGCGACTCGATCACCTTCGACAGGAACCGCTCGCTCTTCACAACGCCGGTGCCGCCGCACATCGAGCCGACGCAGCCGGTCACATACGACGAGGCGACGTTGTTGCCGTTGTCGAAGTCGCCCGACGGCGCGGGCGCCGGCGACCGCGGCGCGAAGCCCTGGATCTGGTAGCCGGCCACGTTGCCGCTGACGACGTTGCCGGGGTTGTTGCCGCCGGGACGCCCGCCCTTGGCCGGCGACCAGCCGATGTAATCCCAGGCGACGATGGTGTTGCCGGCGTCGAGACCGACCTGCTGGTCGATGACGAAGGCGAGACCGTAGTTCTCCCACGCCATCTCGTCCTGCCGCGAGAGCTGCACGCGCACCGGACGGCCGTCGGCCTGCGACAGGATGGCCGCGTCGTAGGAGACCGAGTCCGCCTGGTTCACGCCGTAACAGCCCGGACCAAGCCGGAACTGGATGCGCACCTGATCCGGCTTCATGCCGAGCACCGTGGCCACCGTATTGCGCAGCGGCCACACGGCCTGCGACGAGGACCAGATCGTCGCGCGATCCTGGCGCACGTCGGCGACGGCGGCCGAGGTCCCCAGCGACCCGTGCATCTGATACGGATAAAGATACGTGGAGCGCATGATGCGCGCCGCGCTCTTCAGGTTCGCGTCCACGTCGCCCGAGTTGGTCGTGAACGTCTCGCGCGTCGGCCGGCTGCGCATGTAGTCGTACCAGCTCGCCTGCGCCGGCAGCGCAGGTGCCGGATTCCACTGCACCTTCAGCCGCTGCGCGGCCTGGATGGCCTGGAACGGCTTGTCCGCCACCACGCCCACCCAGTTCTTGCGCGTGACCACGCGCACGTTGCCGGGCAGATCGCGCACCGACGCCTCGTCCACCGACGCGAGCGTCGCGCCGGGAGACGGCGGACGCACCACGCGGCCGTGGCGCATGCCCGGCACGCGCACGTCCTGCGCGTACTCGTAGCGCCCGGTCACCATCGCCGGGATGTCGAGCCGCTGCACCGGCGTGCCGAGCACGGTCCAGGTGGACGGGTGCTTGCGCCGCGCTTGACGACTCAACGGCAGGTTGAACGTGCGGCCGCCGACGAGCTCGCCGTAGCTCACGCGCCGCGTGGCGTCGCCGGTCACCTGCACGGCGCCGTCGCGCGCCACGAGCTGTTCCGCCGGCACACCCAGCCGCGTGGACGCCATCTGCACGAGCGCTTCGCGCGCGGTCGCGCCCGCCAGCGCCAGGTTCGCCTGGTTGAAGTTCGCCGGATGCGACTGCGCGCCGCTGGTCGTTCCCTGATCGGGCGTGCGATCGGTGTCGCACATGATCAGCGTGACGCGATCGATCGGGACGCCGAGCTCCTCCGCCACGAGCTGCGTCTGCGCGGTGAAGAGCCCCTGCCCCAGCTCGCACTTGCCGGTGTACGCGGTCACGCGCCCGTCGGCGCCGATCGCGATCCAGGCGTCGAGCTGCGTGGCCGGGTTGCCGTTGATGCCCTGCGCGGCGGCGGTGCCCGGCGCCAGCCCGAGCCTGCCCGCCGCGGCGGCGGCCCCGAAGGTGACGATGAGCGCGCCCGAGCGCGCGATGAACTCGCGGCGGCTGAGCGCCGCCTCGGGTGTGAGCCTGGTCATGCGCGCACCCCCTGCGTGGCGTAGCGGCGAATCGCCTTCATCATGCGGACGTTCACGCCGCAGCGGCACAGCACGTTCGAGAGCGCCTGCTGCAGCTGCGCGTCGGTGGCGCGCGGGTTCTGATCGAGGAAGGCCTTGGCGGTCAGGATCACGCCGCTCATGCAGTAGCCGCACTGCACGGCCTGCTCGTCGATGAAGGCCTGCTGGATCGGATGCGGCTTCTCGGGTGTGCCGAGCCCCTCGAGCGTGGTGATCTCGGCGCCGCCCACGGTGTTGACCGGCGTCATGCACGAGCGGACGGCGCGGCCCTTGACGATCACCGTGCACGCGCCGCACTGCCCGAGCCCGCAGCCGAACTTCGGCCCGCGCAGCTCGAGGTCGTCGTTGAGCACGTACAGGAGCGGCGTCGCCGGATCGACGTCAACGGTCTGCCGGCGGCCGTTGACGGTCAGATTGAACATGGCCATGAGAAGAAACTCCCAACTCCCAAGACTCCAACTCCCAAGGCGTTTTCCTTGGGCGTTGGGTGTTGGAAGTTGGGAGTTGTTATAGCACTAAGGCGTGGGTCCCGCCATCTTCCGGAGCACGGCGCATACCGCGGCGGTGTCTTCGGCGCGGCGTCCCTGCCTGAGCGCCTCCGCGTAGAGCGGCTTGGTCGCGTTGAAGAGCGGCGTCGGGCACGCGGCCTGCCGCGCGTAGGCGGCAATCAGCGTCATGTCCTTCTGCCAGACGTCGAGCTTCATCATCGCCGGCGTGTATGTCCCCTTGACCATCAGGGGGCCGCGGATCTGCAGCATGCGCGAGCTGCCGCCGCCGTCGGCCACGACCTTCAGGACCATCGCCGGGTCCAGCCCCGACTTCATCGCCAGCACCATTGCCTCCGCCGCCGCGGCGGTGTGAATGGCCACCAGCAGGTTGGCGACGAACTTCACCTGCATGCCGGCGCCGAACGCGCCGACGTAGTAGTGCGCACGCGTCACCGCCTGCAGCACCGGCACGACGCGCCGATGCGCGGCGCGGCTGCCGCTGACGACCACGATGATGTCCCTGTGCTTCGCCTGGATGCCGGTGCCGCTCAGCGGCGCATCGAGCATGGTCGTCCCGCGCGCGGCGAGCAGCGTGCGCGCCCGTTCCTTCACGTCGATGGGCAGCGTGCTGGTTTCGACGACGACCGCCGGCGGCGTATCGGCCGCCGCGAGCTCGCGCGCCACGTCGAGCAGCGCGCCCGACGACGGGAGCGAGGTGATGACGATGGAGGACCGGTTCCCGAGATCGCGGTTGCTGCGCGCGCTGATGCCGCCCATGCGCCGATGGCGGCGCCGTGCGGCCGCTGCGACGTCGAACCCGATGACCGTGTACTTCGCGCGGATCAGGTTCAGCGCCATCGCGGAGCCCATGATGCCGAGCCCCGCGATGCCGACAGCCGGGCGACGCATGCGTCGCCCCTACCGTGAATCAGCCGGCTTCGAGATGCCGCCGGGCAGGCCGTACTGATTGTTCTCGATGCAGATGTATTCGAGGATCTCGCTGCCCGGTTCAGCCAGCCTCGCCGTATAGGTGACCGTGAAGGGCTTCGTGAAGGCGCCCGGATCGTCGATCGTCACGTCGCGCCGCAGCGTGTTGAAATCGGTGCGCGTCCAGCGCTCCACCAGGTGCAGGCGATCGGTATGCGGGATGCCGCTGCCGTCGAGCCAGAACTTGTCGTGCAGGCCGACGGTGTCGATCACCAGCGTGTCGCCGTCCCACCGCCCCGTCGAGTGGCCGTACCAGGACGGGTCCGGATCCGGCGGGTGCTTCGCGTTCATGAAGATCTGGCGGTAGGTGTGCGCGTTCGCTTCCTGCAGCATGAAGATGTGCGTCGAGTTCACGGTCGGATGCTGCACGAAGCGCCACGCAAACCCGCCCGTGAGGCGCAGCGGGCCGCCCGGCATGCAGTAGTTGTACGGATCCTTGTCTTCCGTACGCGTGGCCATCAGCGTCTTCGCCCAGGGCTGCAGGATGGCGTCGAGCTCGCCCGGCTTGAGCAGGCGGGGAATCTCCACTTCGCCGCCGCCGCTCCAGACGCCGGACAGGTCGATCGTCCCGTCCGCCAGCTTCGGCGCGGGCCGGTTCGCGCGCTCGGCCACCTTCGGCCCGTTGGCGCCGCCGAGCCGGAACACCGGGTTCTGATTCTGCCCTTCGACTTCGCTCAGGGCAGGCGCCGGTGGGAGGCTCGCGGCGACGAGCGCGATCGCAAGAGCGGCAATGGTCTTGGGCATGGCACTCACAAATCACAAATCACAAATCGCAAATCACAAATCGCAAATCGCAAATCGCCAATGGTCCTCACTGCCCCGGCGTCCCCTTGAACACCTCACGGCCGTCGGCCGTCACGATCGACGAGGCCACCGCCCGCGTCGTGACGGCGCGGCCGCCGAACCCGCTGATCGTGACTTCGTCGCCGACCTGCAGCGTCTTGCGGGACCAGCCGCTGCGCTGCAGCGCGAGCGTGCTCGCCATCTCGAAGTTCCAGGTCGTCAGCGTGCCGTTGGTGTCCTTGACGTCGAGGTAGAAATGCGTGTGGGGATTGGTCCACTCCACCTTCGACACGACGCCCTTCACGGTGACGGGCTTGTTGGCATCGTAGTCGGCTGTCCAGGAGTGATGCGCGGCGGCAGGGGCGGCGACCAGGAGCAACGCGGCAGCGATGTAGCGCATAGGCCCTCCAGCAGCGGGCCGTAAAGACCCGCCCTACGTACCCGGACGAGCGTAGTAATACCCCTCATTCTGCTCGATGGCAACCGGAGACTCGAACAGCGCGGTCAGGTGGGCGGCGGTCAGCACGTCGGCAGTCGCGCCGGCGGCCGCGATGCGGCCGTGGCGAAGCAGGACGACGCGCTGAATCTCCGGGACGATCTCTTCGATGTGGTGGGTAATCAGGATCAGCGTCGTGCCTTCCCGGGCGATCTGCCGGACCCGCTCCATGAACGCGTGGCGGGCGACCAGATCCAGGCCGGTGGTCGGCTCGTCGAGGATGAGCGCGCGCGGCTGCGTGACGAGCGCGCGGGCCAGCAGCACGCGCCGCGCTTCCCCGCTCGACATCTCGTCGAGCCGGCGCCGCGTCAGGTGCGACACGCCCATCCGCTCCAGCGCGTCGGCCGCACGCGCGCGCATGCCGGCCGTCACGCGGCCGTAGCGAAGAATCCCCTGCGAGGCGAAGAACGCCGAGAGCACTGCCGCCTCCGCGGTGACGCGCCCCTCGTTGTTGCCGAAGACGAACCGCTGGTGCAGGTCGGCGGACACGATGCCGAGCTGGGCGCGGAGCTCGAAGACGTCCCACCGCGTGTCGCCGAAGACGCGCACCGCCGGCGGCCCGTCGCCCTCGGCCAGCGGCCGGTCCTCGTGCGTGAGCAGGCGCACGAGCGCCGATTTCCCGGCGCCGTTGGGGCCGAGAATCGCGGTGTGCTCGCGTTCGTGAATGGTGAGGTTGAGCCGGTCGAGGACGGGACGGTCATCACGGATGACCGTCGCGTCCACGAGCTCGAGCACAGGGGCGCTCAATCAGGCCGGGAGCGGCTTGCCCTTGGTCTCGGGCGCGAACGGCAGCACGATCAGCCCCAGCAGGAACACGAGCGCCGTGATCGCCACCGGCACGCCGAGGCTGCCGTAGCTGGCGATGCCGGCGCCGAGGATGAAGACCATCGCCACGCCCGCGAAGCGCCCGATCGAGCTGACGAACGCAATGGCGCTCGCGCGGCTGGTCGTCGAGAACTGCTCCGGCAGCCACAGCGTGTAGAGCGCGAAGTTCGCGCCGCCGAGGCCGAGCAGGAAGATCAGCACGAAGAACGGCACCAGCGCATTGGGCATGTAGAAGACCATGCCGAAGGCAACCGCCACGGCAATGCCCATGAAGACGAAATAGGACGCCATCGTCGGCCGGCGCCCCCATCGCTCCGCCAGGATCGGCGCCAGCAGGCAGCCGATGATCGTGCCGGTGGAGAGCACCATCGAGCCGTAGGAGGCCAGACGCGCGGCATCCGCGACGTCGAAGCCTTCACGGCGCGCGATCTGCGTCACCGCGGTCGGCACGTAGATCGAGCCGCCCCAGAGGCCGATGATCGACACGGTGAAGAGCAGCGAGCTGACGATGGTATTGCGGCGGAACCGCTCGGTGAAGAGCGCATTGAACGCCGACAGCATCGACGGCCGCTCCACCTGGACGCGGCTCTTCCACGCCTCCGGCTCACGCACGCCGCTCCGGATCCAGAAGACGAGGAGCGCCGGCGCGCCGCCGAGGATGAACATCCAGCGCCACCCGTAGTTCGCGCCGATGAAATAGTTGGCGATCGCCGCCAGGAAGAAGCCGAAGTAGTAGCCGGTGTGCATGTAGCCGGCGCCCATCTTGCGGCGATCCTCGGGCCACTCCTCCGCGACGAAGGTGCCGCCCATCGGCTGCTCACCGCCAAGGCCGAAGCCGCACAGCACGCGCAGCACCGCGAGCTGCCAGATGTTCGTCACCAGGCCGCACGCAAGCGTGAAGACCGAGTAGAAGATGATCGTCGCCGCCAGGGCCTTGACGCGGCCGAAGCGGTCGGCGATCGGGCCCCAGGCCATCGACAGTCCCCATCCGAACAGGAACAGCGCGAACAGGATGCTGCCGTAGTAGCCGATGTTGGCCGGCGTCGGCTCGATGCCGGAGTTCGGCAGCAGCTCCGTCAACGCGGGGACAAGGACGAGCGCATAGATGAAGGCGTCCATGCCGTCGAGGCACCACCCGCCCCAGGCAGCCCAGAATCCCTTGATCTGATTCGAGTTCAGCGGTGTTTTCGTCTGCGCAGGCGTACCGGCCACAACCATGAAGGCCCCCTCAGGAGTTGTCGCAATGAGCGGGCCATTCTACTCGAATCTCAACGCCCACCGTCCAACGCCCAACGTCCAACGCCCAACTTCCAATACGTCTTGGAAGTTGGGAATTGGAGTGTTGGGAGTTGGCTTAGAACGCGACCCTGAACCCGAACTGCATCGTCCGGTTCTGCCCGGTTTCGGGCCGCCGGAAGTCGCGACGGCCCTCTTCGGCAATCAGGACGAAGTTGTTCGCGTTGAAGAGGTTGAACGTCTCCGCGATCAGGTCGACCGACCGGCCGCCGCCGAGCGGCAGCCGCTGCTGCAGCCGGACGTCCACACGATTCTCATCCGGCTGAAGGAACGTGTTGCGAGGCACGAGGCTGCCGTCGGGCCGGAGCCGCATGCTGAAGTCCGTGCCCGTGTTGCGCAGGTCGCCGCCGTAGAAGCTGGCATCGCGGATCCCCGAGCCGTGATACACGAGCCCGCTGACCTGGAAGCCCCGGCCGACCTCCCAGATGGAGTTGAACACGAACCGGTGGCGCTGGTCCGACTCCGACAGCGCCCACTCGCCGCCCATGTCCGCCGCCGTGGTGAACGGCACCGGCACGAATCGGCTGGTGGCCGGATCACCCGTGAAGGGCGCCGACTCGGCATCCCACAGTCCCGACAGCGTGTAGGTCGCCGACGCCTGCCACCGATGGGACATGCGCTTGACGAAGCTGGTCTGCAGGCCGTGATAGGCCGAGCGGCCCGTGCGCACCAGCAGCGAGATGTTGCCCCAGTCCGGGAACGCGCGCCGGTTGATATCGCTGAACGGGTAGTTCGCGCCGGTCGCCGGGTTGTAGGTCAGGTTGACGTTGTCGATGATGTCCTTCTCGTTGCGGCCGCGCGTGTAGACGTAGTCGACCTCGAGCGCCATGGTGTTGCCGAACTGACGCGCGACGCCGATGGAGTTCTGCAGGGTGTAGCCGAGGTCCTGCGAGAAGCCCTCCGCCACGAGCTCCTGCAGCGAGTTGCGCAGGCAGCCGGCCACGCGGTTCACGTGGCAGAACAGCCGCGAGGCCTCCTCGAACGTCGGGAGGGGCCGGCCGTTGAACGGATCGGCCGCGAAGTTCGGCCGCCCGTCGTTGTTGATCTGAATCACGGCCACCTTGCTGTTGCCGACGGTCCAGAGCGTGTCGGAGGTGATCGGCTCGTAGTAATACAGCCCCGTGCCGCCGCGGATGACCGTGCGGTCGTCCAGCGAGTAGGCGAAGCCGACGCGAGGCTGGAAGTTGTCCCTGTCGTTCGGCCGGTCGCCGGCGAGGAACGGCGGCACCGCGATGTCGTTGGCCGAGGCATTGATGCTCAGGTCCCAGCGCAGGCCGAGGTTGAGCGTCAGGCGGTCCCCGATGCGCCAGTCATCCTGGACCCAGGCGCCGAACTTCGGCTGCGTGTAGCTCAGCGAGAAGTCGCCGACGCCGATGCGGTACGACCGCGTAATCGACGACAGCGCCGCCAGGTTCCAGGTATCGACGTTGAACGCGTCGGGCAGCAGCGCCGGCAGGTTCGCCGGCAGCGGACCGCCGCGCGCGTCGATCTCGCCACCCGACAGGCGGCGGTTGAAGCTGTCCTCGCGCCGGTGCAGGTACTCGACGCCGGCGCGCATGTCGTGCCGGCCGTTCGCCTCGTACGAGAGCGCCAGGTCCTCGCGCAGGCTCCAGACGTTCTGCGCGCGGCGCCGCGGAAAGTTCTGGTTCGGCGTGATGTCGAAGCCGGTGAAGCGGATGCGCGGCGAGCCACCGGTGACGCCGTTGCTCGCCTGCCAGTGCCGCGACCAGTTCGTAAGGCCGCCCTGGTCGAAGCCGAACTCCGAGTAGCCGACCTTCACCTCGCTGACGATGGCGTTGCTGAACACCTGCGTGAGCTGGCCGAGCGCCTCGCGGCTGGCCTCGTCCGAGGAGCCCGTCGCCGCGGGATGGTTGCTGCCGCCCGCGCCGAACGGATCGTAGCGGCGCCCCTCGTGCCACTTGCCCATGAGACGGGTGTTCGGCGAGACCTGGTAGTCGAGACGGCCGCCGCCCATCTTGATTGTTTCCTTGCCGCTCAGCTGCACGTTGAACTGCGGGAACGGCGTGCGCCACACGCTCGTCTTCGGCGCGCGCTCGTACTCGAAGTTGCCGAAGTAGTGCAGGCGGTCGCGCACGATCGGTCCGCCGATCGCCGTGCTGTACTGCTGGTTGTTCATCGGCAGCACGCGGTTGACGACGGGGTCCTCGGCGTTGAAGCGGTCGTCGCGGAAGTTGGCGCGGAAGAGGCCCGAGAAGTTGTTCGTCCCCGACCGCGTGATCGCCTTGACCTGTACGCCCGACGACCGGCCCATCGTCGCGTCGAAGCGGTTCGAGATGAACTGGAACTCGGCGATCGAGTCCTGGCTGTAGCGCGGCTGCACGCCGGTGCCGAGATCCTGCGTCACCTGCTGGCCGTCGATGTGGAGCTGGTACTCGCGCACCTCGCCGTCGTTGCGATCCGGCAGCGGATTGTTCTGATTCCCCGGGGTGGTGCGGCTGCCCGGCGCGAGCAGGGCCAGCGCCATCCAGTTGCGGCCCTGGACGGGCAGCTCCTGCACCTGCGTCGGGTCGATGTTCCCGCCGAGCGCCGACGTCGTCACCTCGATCAGGGGCGCCTCGGCCGAGACCGTCACGGTTTCCTGCACCGTCGACGGATTCATCTGCATGTCCACGTCGATCGTCTGGCCGACGAGGAGCTGGACGCCCGTGCGCTGCACGGTGGTGAACCCCTGCAGCTCAGCGCTGATGCGGTACGCGCCGACGCGCACGGGAATGCGGAACGCGCCGGTCCCGTCGGTGACGCCGACGAACGTATTGCCGGTTGCCTCGTTGGTGGCGGTGACGGTCACGCCCGGCAGGACGCCCCCCGTCGCATCGGTCACAGTACCCGTGAGCGCAGCGTCCTGCGCGTAGCCTGCTGCCGGCAGGCCGAACAGCGCACAGACGAGAAGCAGGCGTACCCGCTTCAGGAAACTACCTGTCATAGGCCCCTCCTGAGAATCCACCTGGATTGGAGACGTGAGCGCGACAAACGGGATGAACCAGCAACCCTAGGGCACCGGGAACCATCTCGTCAATACGGTTCGCACCCGAGGGTCGCGCACGCGGGGGTACTGCGAGTCCCCTGCCCGTGCCGGGAGTGTGAAAACGTTGGCAGAAATGGGCGTTTCCGCCGCGCACATCCGGGAAACCGTATGTGGCGCTACGGCAATCCGAATGCGAGCAGCACGTTGCCGGGGGTTCCGTTGCCCAGACCGACGTACCCGGACCCGACAAACAGCATCTCCGCCGCCACGGTGGGACCGGGCGCGCCCATCGAGCCGCCCCTCGCGGGCACCTGGTTGACGGTGTCGAAGTCGCGCCGGGTGTCGACGCTCCAGAGGACCTCGCCGGTGGCGGCGGCATGCGCGCGGACGGTGCCGTCCTGCCCGGCCACGAAGACCGCGCCGGGCACCGCAGTCAAGGCCGCCGTGACGCCTCGCCGCCCCTCGACTTGGCTCGGGGCAGGCGGCGGCCGGAACCATTTCCGCTCGCCCGTCGCGGGATCGATCGCCGCCACGGCGCCGTTGTCGAGCGCGAAGTACGCCCGCTCGCCGTCCGCGGCGCCGCCAAAGAGGATCTCCGACTCGCCGATCTTCTCCACGAGCGTCGCCTTCCACAGCAGCGCGCCCTGGCGATCGGGATCGTGGGCGAACACCTGCCCGCTCTTGTTGCCCGCGAGCAATACCCGGCCTGCCCCGAGCGTAGTCGAGGGGCCTGCCCCGAGCGCAGTCGAGGGGCCTGCCCCGAGCGTAGTCGAGGGGCCTGCCCCGAGCGTAGTCGAGGGGCCTGCACCGAGCGTAGTCGAGGGGCCTGCCCCGAGCGTAGTCGAGGGGCCTGCCCCGAGCTCGGTCGAGGGGCTGGCCCCGAGCGCAGTCGAGGGGCTGGCGAGCGGCTGCAGGATGGGCGAGGTGCCGAAGTCGAAGTCCGGGCCGAGGTTCTTGGGGCAATTCTCCGTCCGGTCCTGGCCGCACGCCACCAGCCACGCGTCATTCTCGTGGTCCTGCACCGACCACAGGATGCGCCCGGTCTTCAGATCGAGCGCCATGACGGCGTCCGTGTTGCGGTGCGCGGGCTCCGTGTAGGCGTCGCCGGTCGCGACATAGATGGCGCCGCTGCGGACGTCGATCGTCGGGGCGTGCCAGATCGCCGCGCCGGCGCCCGTCCAGAGCTGCGTGCCGGCGGAGTTCCGCCGCGAGGGCACCGGCGGGTCCGGGATCGCGTAGGTCTTCCAGATCTGCCGTCCCGTGGCCGCGTCGAGCGCGAGGATGCTGCCGCGGAACGTGCAGCACGGATAGTTCAGGCTGCCGCCGGCCGCCTCCTCGCGCGAGGAGAGGGGCACGTACAGGCGCCCCTCGTGCAGCGTCGGCGAGCCGGTGACGACGGCGAGCGGATGCGCGTCGGCCTGCACCTTCCAGATCGGCGCGCCCGTCTCGGCGTTCACGGCATAGACGTTGGCGCGGATGTCGCCGAAGTACGCCACGTAGCGCGCCGCGCCCGAACCGGGGCCGATCGACACGGCGTTGCGCACGCCGGTCTCCGCGAGGAACGACCAGTGCACGCAGCCGGTGCGCGCGTCGAGCGCGTAGACGTAGCCCGTATCCACGCCGACGAAGACGCGGCCGCCGGCCACCGTCGGCTGTCCGTACACCGACGAGGCGCCCGGGAAGCCGAACGCCCACGTGAGCGCGAGCCGCGGGATCTCGGCGGCCGTGATCCCGCCGTTCGGCTGATAGCGCGCGTTCGTGGGGTCGGGACTCCAGCCGTTCCACGCCGCCGCAGCCGTCGGCGCGTCCATGCGCGCGTTTGCGATGCACCGGTTGGGCATGCGGGCCGCCTCGCCCGCCTCGATCGGGCTCAGCTTCCGGCCGCTGACGAACTCCGCCATCGCCCGCTTCACATCGTCCGGCACGCCCTCGGCGTGGACGCGCATCGGGCCGGTGGTGATCGCGCGCAGGATGGCGTCCGCCGGCATCTGGCGGAGGGTGGCCAAGGTGGGCGCGCCCTCCACCTCGGGCCGGCGGCCGCCGGCGTCGCCGGTCTGGTGGCAGCCGGCGCAGCGCTGATCGATCTGGCGGATCACGCGCGACGCCGTCTGCGCGTCCGCCACGCCGGAGATAGCAAGGAGTATCGCGAGGATCGTCAGGATGCGCATGGCGAGAAGATTACCTCCGGCGTCAAGACGGTCAGCGCTGGATGAGGCGCTCGACGGCGGCGAGATCGTTGCGGACATCGGCGTTGGACGGATCGAGCTGCACGGATCGCTGGAGGTGTGTCAGCGCCTCCGCGTAGACGCCGCGCGACGCGAGCGCGGCGCCGAGATGCCAGTGGGTGCGCGCGCTGTCGGGCTCCAGCTCGAGCGCGCGGCGGAAGCTGGCGATGGCCGCGTCGAGCGCGCCTCTCTCGGCCGCGGTCAGGCCGAGCATCACGTGGACGGCGGCGGTGTCGGGCACGACCGCGCCGAGATAGTCGCTGTCGAGGATCGTGCGGCCTTCCCGCTCCCACAGGGCGCGCGTCTCCGCCACCTGCTGGCGCGAGGCGTCGTAGGCCTGCGTGAGCAGGTCGAGATACAACGGCAGCGCGGCCACGCGCGGGTCTGTCTGCCCGTCGACGACACAGCGCGGACACCACTCGGTGACGCCGGCCAGGTCCACGACCTCGCCGGGCACGCCGTAGCCGCTGCTCAACATCGAGCGGACGGTGTACTCCTGCAGCGGCCGGTCGTCACGCACCGGCTCTGCCGCCCGCGTGGCCTCCGCCAGCGTGCGTGCGGAGCCGAGGAAGCTGCCGACGATCTCGTGCGGCCGTGACAGCCCGATGCGGTCGAGATCGGCGCGGACGGCGGGCGCCTGCAGGAGCGCGGCCACCAGCCGGGCCGGACCCACCTCGACACGCGGCGCGTTCGTCCCGAGCAGTACCAGGTCCGCCTCGGCGCCCGACAGCAGCACCGCCTGCGGGAACACGTCAAGAAACGACCGGATCATCGAGCGCGTCGTCGCCGCCGGCACCTGGTAGGTCGGCAGCCACTGGCTGAGGTAGCCGCCCGGCTTCAGGCGCGACCGCGCGAGGCCGTAGAACTCGCTCGAGTACAGGGCGCTCACGCCCGCGTAGGCAATCGGCGGCGGCTCGAGGACGACGAGGTCGTAGGCGCCGGGCGGCTGCATCTGCAGGTGCTGGCGGCCGTCGTTGATGTAGACGGCGACCTTGGGGTCCGACAGCACGGCGTGGTTGGCGTCCTCGAACTCGCCGGCATGCGCGAGGATGTCGCGCGACAGGTCGGCCAGCTCGACGCGGCGGACCGACGGGTGGAGCGTCGCCGCATGCGTGGTGTTGCCGACGCCGAAGCCGATGACGAGCACGGTCTGCGGACCGTCCATCGCCAGCAGGGGGATGTGTGCGAGCGCGCGCATGTAGCGCTGCGACAGCGGCAGCGTGGACGACATCGCGTGCCCGTTGGTGTAGAGCGTGCGTCCGCGGCCGTCACGCTCGGTGATCGCGATGAGCTCGGTCAGCCCGTCGCTCACGCGCAGGCGGCGTTCCCCTTCCGGTGCCGGCCCGAGCGCGCGCGTCACGACGTGATCCGCGGGCAGCCGCAGCCACAGCCCGAGCGCGACGAGCGCAACAGCGCCTGCGCCGACAGCGTACGTAGGGCGGGTTCCGCTCAGCGAAGCCGGCGGACCCGCCGCAAGATGCAGCGGCACGATTGCCAGCGCGGCGGCCGCCATCAGGATCGTTGCGCCCTGCTGGAGGCCGAAGACCGGCAGCAGCACGAACCCCGTGAGAAGGCTCCCGCACACCGCGCCGATCGTGTTCGCGAAATACAGCACGCCGGCTCGGCGGCCCACCGTCTGCTCCGCTCGCTGCACGATGGCGTTGCCGAGCGGAAAGCTGAATCCCATGAACAGCGCGGGCAGCGCCACCTCGAGCAGCATCGGCCGCGCGTTGAACCACAGCTCGGCCCAGGCGCCGGCGCCCACGGGCGCGGTGTTGATCGGGACGACGTCGGCGCGCGCGAGGCCGAAGAGCGCGGCGGCGACGAAGGCCGCCTGCGTCGCCATGAACCACTCCGCCGGACGTCCGATGCGCGAGACGAGGGCGCCGCCGATGAGCGCGCCGACGCCGATGCCGATCAGGATCAGCGCCAGCAGCAGCGAGAACACGGCGCGGAAGCCGCCGAGCAGGATGCTCATGTGGCGGAACCACAGGATTTCCATGCCGAGCGCCGCGAACCCTGCGAGTGCCAGCGCGAGAGCCGTGAGGATCACTGGACGGAAACTGTCGGGCGGCTGGCCTGGCGCCGTCGTGTGGTCCGGCTGAAGCCGGACACTACGTACACGCTTGCCGTGTTGTGCCGTCGTCGCGCGAGCGATCGTCGCGCGAGCGATCGTAGGGGCCGACTTTAGTCGGCCCAGATAGAGGCGAGCGATCGTAGGGGCCGACTTTAGTCGGCCCAGATAGAGCGCGCCCACGCCGGCGACGACGTTGAGCCCGATGGCGACAAACTGCGTGCCCCGCAGCCCCAGCGCCGGCACCAGTGTGAAATCCGTCAGCAGCGCGCCCAGCGCCGCGCCGAACGTGTTCACCCCGTACAGGACCGCAATGCGCCAGCTGCCCGCCTGCAGGTCGCTGCGGACGAGATACCGGATCAACAAGGTGAGCGTGCCGCCCATCAGCAGCGTGATCGGCGCCAGCACGGCGACCGCGACCGCGGTGCGCAGGACGTACGACGCCGCCGACAACGCGTACCAGCCGTTCGGCTCCTGCACGTAGGACGACACCGCCGCCGACACCTGGCCGAGACGCGGCAGCACCAGCGCGATGCCGAGGCCGAGCGCGGCGATGACGATCTCGACGAGCCCGTACGCGCGCAGCGGCCAGTCAGGGTTGTCCGCGTAGCGGCGGTCGGCCCACGCGCCAAGGACGTAGCTGCCGGCGCCGAGACCGAGCATGAAGACGGCGACGACGATCGACGCGGAATAGATCGTGTTGCCGAAGACGTTGCCGAAGACGCGGACCCAGACGACCTGATACATCAGGCCGCTGAGTCCGCTCAGAAGGAAGAGAAGGTAAAGCAGGCCGGTTCGTGCCCTACCGGGTCGCGTTGGTCGCGGGCGTCGCGTTCCTGCGCAGCCAGTCGCCGACGAACTTGACGATCTCGTCGCTGTTCCGCTCGAGCATCATCACGTGGCTGTTGCCGCGGAGGCCGACGTCCTCGAGGCGGTAGAAGTCCACCTTCACGCCCGCCTGCTTGAGGAACTTCGGCATGCACGGGTCGTAGACGCGGTGGTAGGTCGCGTTGGCGCTGGCCATGAACACCGGGACGTTGCCCCAGTTCTTCAGCTTGCGCGCCGGCTCCACCTGCATCCAGCACGGGATCTCGTCGGGCCGCTCGGACTTCGCCTCGAGCGCGACGTTGAGATCCGCGGGCGTGTTCGCGGGCGGATCGAACTCGTAGCGGTTGTTCGTCAGGCCCCACGAGTTCGGGTTGCGCGGACCGGCGGTGACCTTCGCCGTGTCGGCGCCGCCAAACTGCGGGCCGCCCGGCTCGATGTTGACCATCGCGCGCACGAGCGACGAGCGCGCCTCGGTGACGTCGAACGCCACGCCGCCGCCCTGTGAATGCGCGAAGAGGATCACGGGCGTGTTGAGCGTGTCGAGCAGCGCAATGGTCGCCTCGCGCGCCAGGTTCGTCGCCTGGCCGGCGAACTGCACCTGCGACTTCATGAAGTTGTCGAAGACCGGATCGCCGATCGCGCCCGAGCCCACCCACTGCGTGTGGTTCATCTTCAATGGGAAGTCGCCGCGCTGGCGCGCGTTGGTCCAGATGCGCTCCAGGTCCAGCGCCGTGCGAATGTTCAGGTTGCCGTCGATCGGCTGCTTGTTCGGCCCGGGCAGCGGCACGTACGCCGAGCGGCCGCGCGTCGGGTAATCGACCATGTAGACGACGTAGCCCTGCTCGAGCAGGCGGTAGGCCCAGCCCGGCCGCCCGTCAGGCGTCTGCTGCCACTGCACGCCGGTCTGGCCGTTGGCGTGGAAGAAGATGACGGGATACGGGCTGCGCACGTTGCGCGGCACCCACACGTCCATGTACATCGCGCCGCGCATCACCTGGCGGCCCGGCTCGCCCCAGTAGCCGCCGCCGGCGAAGTAGAAGCCTTTGCGCGCGATGTTCTCGGTGGAGAACGTCGGGATGGCGCGCGGCGGCACCGCGCGGTCGTTGTTCTCGCCGCGGCCCGCGCGCGCGTTGCGCGAGAGCCACGTGCCGATGTACTTCGCGATGTCGGCGCTGTTCTTCTCCAGCATCATCATGTGGCCGTTGCCCGGCAGGCCGACCGTCTCCATCTCGACGTACTCGGTCTTCACGCCCGCCTGGTTCAGCCACTTCGCGAGGCAGTGGTCGTAGATGCGGTGGTAGCTGCCCTCGCCCACCATGAAGAGCACGGGGATGTTCGCGAGGTTCTTCAGCTTGCGCGCCGGCTCCTGCTGCACGTAGCAGGGCACCTTGTCGGCCGACGGCGCCTGCGTCTCCAGCGTCGTCTGCAATTGCTTCGCGTCGCTGATCGCCGGCTCGTAGGTGATCGGGCTGTTGGCCACGCCCCAGCTCAGGCCGCCGCCCTGCTGATACGCGACCTTGGCGTTGTCCACGCCGCGGATCGGCGGCGCCGCCGGCTCGAGCGTCACGATCGCCTTGACGAGGTTCGGCCGCGCATCCGCGACGAGCCAGCCGAACGCGCCGCCCTGCGAGTGCGTCAGCAGGATGACCGGCGTGTTGATCATGTCGAGCAGCGCCACGTTGGCGTCACGGGTGAGCGTCTCCTGCCGGTTGCCCGCCAGGAACTGCACCTGCGTCTTGTTGAAGTAGTCGTTGACCGGGTCGCCCTTCAGGCCCGTTCCGGGCCACTGTGTGTGTTTCTTGGCCTGCGGATAGTTGCCGCGGCGCGACATCGCGGTGAACGTCTCCTCGAGGTTCTCCGCCGTGCGGATGTTCAGGTTCGGCATCGCGGCCGTCCCGTCCACGCCGGGCACGTACTGCGAGCGGCCGCGCGCCGGGAAGTCGGTCAGATAGACGACGTAGCCCATGTCGAGGAAGTTGTAGGCCCAGCCGGGACGGCCGTCCGGCGTCAGCAGCCAGTCGACGCCCGTCTGCCCCGCGCCGTGGAAGAAGACGACGGGGTACGGCGACCGAATCTGCTTCGGCACCATCACTTCGACATACATCGCCCCGCCCATCGTCATTTCCTTCTCGTCGCCGATGGGGCCGACGTACGTCCCGCCGGCGAAAAAGAAGCCGTGGCGGGCGACGTTCTGGAGCGACGCGGTGGGAATGGACGGCGGCGCGGCCTTGGCGGCGTTGGCCGCGGAGCTCTGCGCGAAGGCGCTGCCGGTGACTCCTAGTACTAGGGTGATGAGAATCAGAAGGCGGTGTGTCATAAGAACTGGTTTGTAGAACTCCAGGACTGGAATGTCAATAGAGTGTGCGAAGATCCGCGCATGAGAGTGGATCGGATTGCTCTGTGTCTCTGTGTCTCTGTGGCCTGTCTTGCCGCGACGTCCGCGCAGGCGCCTCAGGGCGTGTGGGCCGAAAAGGCCGCGATGGCGGACCTGCGCAGCGAGGCGGCCAACGTGTTCGCCAACGGCAAGCTGTACGTGATGGGCGGCCTGGCGCGCGGGCTGGAGTCGCACACGCTGGTCACGGAGTGGGATCCCGTGGCGAACACGTGGCGGGAGCGGGCGCCGATGCCGGGACCGCTGAGCCATCCGCAGGGCCTGGAGATGAACGGCAAGATCTACGTCATCGGCGGGTTCCTCGCGCAGGTCCACGTCGGCGCGCAGAATGCCGCGTTCGAGTACGACCCGGCGGCGGACCGGTGGCGCACGCTGGCGCCGCTGAAGGTGGCGCGCGGCTCGATCGCGGTGGCCGCGGTCAACGGGAAGATCCACGCGATCGGCGGCCGGACGCCGGACCGCGTCACCTCTGCGGTGCACGAAATCTATGACCCGGCGACCAACACGTGGACCGACGGCGCGCCCCTGCCGCTCGCGCGCGATCACACCGCGGCGGCCGCGGTCAACGGCCGCATCCACGTCATCGGCGGCCGCACGAACACCCCCGCCGAGGGCGTCAACCGCCACGACATCTACGATCCCGTGAAGAACGCGTGGACGACGGGCCCGCCGCTGCCGACCACGCGCAGCGGAGGCGCGTCCGTGCTCTACAAGGGGATGATCGTCGTCATGGGCGGCGAGTGCAGGAGCGGGGGGCCGTTCGACGAGACCGAAGGGTTCGACGTGAAGACCGGCCAGTGGCGCACGTTCGCGCCGATGCCGGTCGGCAAGCACGGCATCACCGCCTCGACCGACGGGACGACCGTCTACATCGCGGGCGGCAACCCCGAGTGCGGCATGTCGTTCTCGAACCGGCTGGTGACGTTCACGCTGCCGTAAGCACGTGGCGCGGGAGCAGACCTATCGCGCCGGCTCGTCCATCGAGGACTACTGCCGCGCCTGCAAGACCGACCGCGACCACACGGTGATCGCGGTCGACGCCGACGCCTGGCCCGTCCGGGTCAAGTGCGACTGGTGCGGCAGCGATCACAACTACCGTGGCGGGCCGAGAATCGGCGCACCCCAGGCGCCCCAAGCGCCCCGAGCACCCGAAGCACCCCGAGCACCAGAGAGGACGTTCATGCCTCCCCCCTCCGACGATCTCGAATCCGTCCTGCGCCGCATCATCCGCGAGGAATCAGGACTCACGGCCGCCGCGCCCGCGCCGAAGTGGCGCGGCGGCACGCTGGTGCTGCGGCCCGCCGGCGGCCAGGGTCAGGAGAAGAGCTGGCCGATCGAAACGTTCTTCAACAAGATCGTGATGGTGCGGAACCGTCTGCGCACGCTCGAGCAGCAGGTGAACGCCTCCGACCTGCCAGACGATGTGAAGCTGAAGCTGCAAGGCTACGTCACCGGGTGCTACGGATCGCTGACCAGCTTCAACGTGCTGTTCGCCGATGAAGCCGACCAGTTCAAGGGCAGCGGCGGCGATTAGGCCGTGGCCGGTGTAGGGGCCGACCTTGAGGTCGGCCCTCTTCCTGTGCGTGCGCTGCGCTTCGGTGGGGATCGACATGACCCTGGGCGGGTCCTGTCGCCGGGTTTCCCCACCCCGTGCTCGGCGCCACAAGCCTCGTCACGGGAGAGGCGCCTGCGGCGCGGGGCGGGGACGCCCCTCCCGGCGCCACCCGCGCGAGGTCATGTCGCTGAGGCTCGCGTAGCGGACTACCCCTCGGTCGTAGGGGCCGACTGTAGTCGGCCCTGATGCGCGCCGACCGGCGCTCGGCCTGCCCGCCGAGCACCCGCCCTCGCGATACGATTGGCGCCGCGAGGGCATGACAATGCAGATGGGGAACAGACACGGACGCGTCGCGGCGTTGGTCGCGGTCTTCGCCACGATAACGATCGTCGCTGGCGCTCAGACCGCGCCGCCGATTCGTTTGTACGTCTTGGATGGCGGCGTGCTCGAATCGGATCCGGGACGCTATCGTCTCAAGCCGAACGAGGTCGTCACGTCCCAGCTCTCGATCGGGATGTACCTCGTCGTCCATCCGCGCGGCACGCTGATGTGGGACGCCGGCGCGGTGCCGGACAACTGGTGGGTGCCCGACGGCGGCCGTCCCGTCGTGCGGCAGCTCGTGCTCTCGAACGGACAGGATCGCCAGGTGACGCTGCGCAACACGCTGACCGCGCAGCTGGCCGCGGCGGGGCACAAGCCGGAGAACACGACGTATCTGGCGCTGTCGCACTACCACTGGGATCACGTCGCGAACGCGAACTCCTTCGCGCGCGCCACGTGGCTGGTGCGCCAGTCCGAGCGCGACGGCCTCTTCCCCAACCCGCAGCCGCAGCCGCCGTATCCGTCCGGCTACGCGTACCTGCAGAACAGCAAGACGACGCTCATCACCGCCGACGAGCACGACGTCTTCGGCGACGGCACCGTCGTCATCAAGTCCACGCCCGGCCACACGCCCGGGCATCAGGTGTTGTATCTGAAGCTACCGCGCACCGGCGGCGTCGTGCTCTCGGGCGACCTGTATCACTATCCCGAGGAGCGCTCGCTCAATCGTCTGCCGACGACCGAGTTCAACGAGCAGCAGACCGCGCGCTCACGCGCGGACCTCGAGGCGTTCCTGAAGAAGACGGGCGCGCAGCTCTGGATCCAGCACGACCTCACGGCGCACGCAAAGCTGAAGAAGTCGCCGGAGTTCTACGACTGATCCCGTAGTCGGCAGTGGGCGGTAGGCAGTAGGCAGCTGTAGGGGCCGACCTGCCTGCCCCGCGAAGCAACAGCGGAGGCGGGGAAGGTCGGCCCCTGCACGATCCTTGTGTGGTCCGGCTGAAGCCGGACACTACGTACGCAAGCGTGACGGACGGTGCTCGGGAGGTCCGGCCGTTGAGGCACGCCGACCTTCTGTGTGACGCTTGCCCACCGTCGCAAATCGAAGGTGGGAGCCGGCCGGCCGGACGGACGAGCACCGGCCGGCGCGCAAAGTGTGGTCCGGCTAAAGCCGGACACTACGTACAAAGGAAGGGCCGACCTGCCTGCCCCGCGAAGCACAACGGAGGCGGGGGAAGGTCGGCCCCTACATCTGCCTACTGCCTACTGCTTACTGCCTACTGCTTACTGCCTACTGCCTACTTCAACGTGACCTTCTGCACGCGCCAGTTGCCGAGCTCGCCGACGTAGAGCTCGTTCTGCGTGCGGCAGTCGATTGAATTGACGGTGCCGAACTCCTTCAGGAGCTTGCCGGCGCGCCCGAACTTGCCGACGATCTTCCCGTCGAGCGTCATCTTCAGGATCTCGCCGTCGTAGTCGAGGTTGTTCGGCGGGTTGGAGTTCGACACGTACATGAACTGCTGCGCGCCCGGCGTGATGCAGATCGCCCAGGGCGAGCCGACGTTCCGGTACTGCGTCTTGAAGTTCCCCTCGGTGTCGAACACCTGGATGCGCCGGTTGTCGCGGTCCGCCACGTAGACGGTGTTGGCGCTGTCGATGGCGATGCCGTGCAGGACGCGGAACTGGCCGTCGCCGGTGCCGGTCGAGCCCCAGTTCTTGACCCACTTGCCGTTGCGGTCGTACTTCGCCACGCGCGAGTTGCCGTAGCCGTCGGCGACGTAGATGTTGCCCTGCAAGTCCCAGGCGACGTCGGTCGGACGGTTGAAGCTCTCGCCCGCGGCGCCGGC